>Ga0210056_1002516_pt1 | contig 15419 bp, 14 predicted proteins | sample CryGeyCG2014_080_2_FD_183965 | JGI IMG/M metagenome (GOLD analysis project Ga0210056, IMG submission 183965) | Groundwater microbial communities from aquifer - Crystal Geyser CG07_land_8/20/14_0.80 (SPAdes) (version 2) | ecosystem: Environmental > Aquatic > Deep subsurface > Groundwater | place... | reverse complement strand
AACGCCAGAGGCCTTAGAGACACGGAAATAAAGGGGAAAATTTACAGGGCCGCGAGGAAAGATATAAGCGTTATTGGGATTAAGGGGCTGACCTCATACGACCAGTATGGCGACGCGGAACACAATCAAAAAGATAAATTCAGCAAAGATTTTAAGGGCAACAAGATAAATGCCGTGATGGTTACCGAATGGGACGGCAAAGAGTATCCGCGGGGAAAAGAGAAAGTGTTTTTAACGACTCTTCAGGTCAACCGGCCATTACAGATTATTGACAAGTATGACCTGAGAAGTTTGATTGAAAATGAGACTTTCAGAGAACTCAAACAGGGCTGGCTGATTAACAAAGTTCAGAAGAAGACAAGGAACGGAGTGACCAGCCACGCCATACTGACCCTGTGCATGTACAACATGACGAATGCCTACAGAACCGACATAGGTGAGCGTCTGACCGAAACGGGCATTCGCCGGTTCCGTCTGCAAACCTTGGCGGAGACAAGGAACAAAATTGTGATTGTCTCAGGTGATTATTACGGCATTTTTGATATAGAAGAATTGCTGCTCCTACTTGGTAAACCACCCGATGAATTTTGGAGTATTAACCCCGAAAAATTCAAGAAGGATTACGACTTAAAGTGAATAGCGGAAATGGCGGCTGGTTTTTTAAAAAATCCTTATGGCAAAACTTCAGGTAACTTATGAAGCAGTTGAAGATTATTTTAAGAAATGATAATCCAAGCGACAGGGAGTTTGAAAACGAAATTAATTGGAAAGCATTTGAGGAGTATCTTCAAAGGCATGTATTAACCGCGAAAACGCAGAAGCATATGGTTAGAAAATACAAGGAATGGCTGGAATATATATACGGGCACTTAGGGGCAGGGCCATTCAATGCCAAAAGGTCGGAACTTATTCCAGGAGAGACACATGCGCCATTGTATGTGAAGCTTATGAAAGTATTGGCTCTGAAATATAGTTACGCCATAAGCCGAAGCGCAATTTCAGCGTTACGAAAGTATCTCCAATTCAAAGAGCAGACAGAAAACTTGCAAGAATAAAACTGGATGGGAAATTAATGATAACAAGGAAGATGGCGAAAGCGGGCGCATGATAAGGTGCTGTGCACAAACAAAATTAGACAATATGCCCGCGGTTTCCGAAGTCCCCGAAGCTCCTCCGGCAGAAAGCCATCATCCAGACCTGGCTCCTGAAGTTCTGACCCCTACAACGCGGGGAAACATAATTAAAAATTAAGGACGTCCCCTTTTTTTCCTTTTTTCCTGCAAGAGCGATTTACATCGACCGCTACTATTTTCTATAATAGCGGCGATATGAGATTTACAAAAACACTGATACCGACAATGAAAGGGAAAATATGATTGTGAGCATTATAGCGGCTCTGCTGGTAATTGCTATATCTTATGCGGTGCTGAGGACGATCGTGATCTCTATATTCGGGGGGAATAAGCACAGCTCCTGGCTGCGAAAACAACTCCCGCTATGGGAAACAAAAGAAATAATAAACGCCGAACAAAGCGGCGCAATCCGGCAGTTATATCGTATGGACGATGAGCGGCAAAAGAGCAAAACAGACGCGGTAAAAATCATTTTAATCATCGGCGCTATATTTTTAGGTGCGGGTGTCATATTCCTGGTGGCGGCCAACTGGCGAAAAATCCCCGCGCACATCCGCACGATAAATCTGTTACTGATGACAATCGCAACACTTTTCGCGGGTTATTATTTCAGTTACGAGAAGCAAGGGCATCCTCTGCTCGGAAAAAGCCTGTTGTTCCTGGCTTCTGTTTTTTGGGGGAGCAGCGTTATACTGATATGCCAGATTTACAACATCCCCTCGTCGGATAATTGGCTTATTGTGCTTTTATGGGCGCTGCCTGTCCTGCCGGTAGCGTATTTTTTCAATAACAGATATGTTTTTCTCCTCGCGTCCGTTTTGCTTATCATCTGGAATTTTCTTTACAGTCACAGCGCAAACGCGGCGAATTATTATTACCCTGTTCTCGTTTTTTGTCTGATACTGCCGATGGCGTTTAAGTTAGGAGCGTGGGCCAATATCAATATACTGGGCCTTTTAGCGGCAAGTTTTTCCTGCTGTTTTGTTGAGTATCATTGGCAGTATTCGTGGCTGGCAATATTCATCAGCTCCGGCCTGCTGGGTTATTATCTGATTAAAAAAGAAGAAAAATATTTTTCCGCGGCATCGCTGTCATTTATCGCCTGGCAGATAGTTTGTTTTAACGCGACGGCGGTAAAGCGCGCGAATTTCTATTTTCTTATACCTCTTGCTGCGCTGTTTTTCTTCACATACAGGGATAAGCTTAAAAAAAGTTTGTGCATCAATATCTTCAGCGCCATCCTATGGTTCCATCTCGTGGTATACCCGTATTCGAAGGTGTTCAACGATAAGTACAACGGCATTACGGCGTTAGTCATACAGTTATCCATTGGCGTTATCCTGTACCTGATCGGCATGTCGCACAGCGAAAGTAAAAAATATTTCGCGCCGTTGTATAAAAGCATTGGTTTCGCTACCGTCGCCGGATGCGCGTATCTTTTGTCTTTCAAGAAAATGCTGATAGGGAACGCGGGTTTTGAACACAAATTCTTTTTTATCATCTGTTTGGCTCTGATTGCCGCCGCCGTCCTGCTGCTGATCCTGCTCCTGTGTACAAAACCGCCCCAAACAAAATTTTTTAAGATGGAGTTGATCTGCCTATCCGCTGTTTTTTCGGGCAGTCTTTTCATATTGTTCTTTCCCTTGCTGGCGTCGATTAACACAGTGATCATGAACACGATAATATTTTTGCTGGCGGTTATCAGCATATTTTACGGAATGGGTATCAGGAGCGCGGAAGTATTCAATTCGGGCATTGTCATTTTTGTTCTTCTTGTGATCACAAGATATGTTGATATTTTTTGGGAATTAACGGAGAAATCCTGGTTTTTTATCGCCGCAGGGTTGTTTATGCTGATCGGCGGGGCGTATCTTGAAAAGCAGAGAAAAAAAGTGATTGAAAAATGGAGCGCTGAATGAGCAGAAAAAATATAATTTTTGGCATCGCGGGGTTATGGCTGGTTCTTGCACTGGGGCTCATAGGATATAAACAGCGCATCCTCGCGACGGGAATAAAGGTTGTGCTGGAAACCGTGCCGGTTGACCCGCGGGATTTTCTGCGGGGGGATTATGTCATTTTAAGATACAAAATCAGCAGTTTGAGCGGCATTCCGGGTAAATCAAATTTTAAGCGCGGCGACAGAGTGTATGTGAAACTTGAACCCGCCGGGGAATACCGGGAAGCTGAAAGCGCTTTGTCCGCCGCTGAAAGTGCGCCGTGGCGGGCGGTGGCAATGAAAGCCAAAAACGAAATAGAAAGAGGTGATGTTGTCATAAAAGGGAAGATCCGGCGCAGCGGCGTTGTTAAATACGGCATTGAAAGTTATTTTGTTCCTGAAGGCAAAGGCAGGGAAATAGAGAAGAGTATGGCCGGACGCAGTAAAGTCGCGGTGGAAGTTATTGTCGACAAACACGGCAACGGAATAATTAACAAACTTTTTATAGACGGCAGGGCAGTTCAGTTATAAGAAAAAATTAAGGACGTCCCCTTTTTTTCCTTTTTTCCTGCAAGAGCGATTTACATCGAACGCTACTATTTTCTATAATAGCGGCGATATGAGATTTACAAAAACACTGATACCGACAATGAAGGAGGTGCCGTCAGACGCCGTCACGCCGTCGCACATCCTGATGCTGCGATCGGGCATGATACGTAAACTCGCCTCGGGAATATACGAATGGCTGCCTCTGGGTAAAAAAGCCCTGAACAAAGTGGAGAAGGTCATCAGGGAACTGCACGACGAAGAGGGTTGTCTTGAGGTGCTGCTTCCGGCGCTTCTTCCCAAAAGTTTGTGGGAGCTGTCCGGGCGCTGGGCGGAATACGGCGCGGAGCTCGTGCGACTCAAAGACAGGCAGGGCCGGGAATTCTGCCTCGCTCCCACTCACGAGGAAGCGATCACGGAGCTGGCCGGCAATTACATAAAATCATACAAAGATTTGCCGAAGATATTCTACCAGATACAGACAAAATACAGGGATGAGATAAGGCCGCGTTTCGGCGTGATGAGGGCCCGCGAGTTCATAATGAAGGACGCTTACAGTTTTGACGCCGACGGGAAAGGGGCAGAGCTTTCATACGACAGGATGTTCGCGCTCTATAAAAAAATCTGCGCGGCTCTTTCGCTCAAAGCGGTGCCTGTCCTCGCCAAGACGGGGCTCATAGGTGGCACAAAATCGCATGAGTTCATGGCTCCTTCCGACGAGGGAGAGGAAGAGCTCGTTTACTGCCGCTGCGGATGGGGCGCGAATCAGGAGCTGGCCCATTCAAAGATAAGCGCCGCGAAGGCTGAAAGTGCGCCCTGGCGTGAAGACCCGCGGCCGCTTGAAGAAGTCTCAACGCCCGGCGTGAGGACGGTTGAAGAGGTGTCGGCTTTCCTCAAAATGCCGGAAGAGAAATTCATTAAAACGCTCATTTACAGGACGGCTGAGGGTTTCGCTTGCGTGCTGGTGCGGGGCGACCACAGCGCTGATCCCGCCAAGCTGCGGGCGATAATAGGTGAGGATGCCCGGCTCGCCGATGAGAAGGAGATAGAGGAGATAACGGGAGGGCCTCTTGGCTTTTCCGGCCCCGCGGGGCTGAAGATTAAGGCCTATGCGGATAATACCATTAAATACTGTTCTAACATGGTTAGCGGAGCCAACAAAAAAGACGCCCATATCAAAAACATTAACTATCCGCGGGACTTTGAGGCGGAGTTCATGAACATAAGAACGGTGAAGGCCGGCGACCCCTGTCCCGAATGCGGAAAAGCGCTGGATGTCGCCCGGGGGATAGAGATAGGCCACACCTTTTATCTTGGCACGAAATATTCCGAAAAGCTGAAGGCAAGCTTCACGGATAAGGCGGGGAAAGACCTGCCCATAGAGATGGGCTGTTACGGTATAGGCGTCTCCCGCATCGTCGCGGCTCTCATATCACAGAACCACGATGACAAGGGCATAATATGGCCGCGCGCTATGGCGCCGTATCAGATAGAGATAATAGCGGCCTCGTCAAACGGGCCCGCCATGGAAAAGGCGGAAGAGATTTATGAAGCGCTGTCAAAAAAATATGAGGTTCTTTTTGACGACAGGGATGTGTCGGCCGGAATAAAGTTTAAGGACGCGGACCTCATAGGGATTCCCGTCAGGATAGTGCTGGGGCCGCGGGGAATGAAGACAGGCGAATGCGAAATACAGAGCCGGGCGGACGGAAAAACAGAGGCCGTAAAACTTGATAAAATACTTGAAAAAATATCCGATTTTACTTAGCGCGCTTGTATTTTCGCGCTCTATTCTTCTTGCGTCCAGTATAGCCGAGCTGGAGGCCCTGCGTGGTCAGATAAACGCGGATAAGGCCTTACTGCTTCAAAAAGTAGAAGAGGCGGAAAAGCTGTCTCCGGCTGATGAAATACTGAAATTCAAGGCGTCATTCCTTTTTGAGAACGGGGATTACGATGGCTGTATAGAGACGCTTCAACAAGTGAGCGCCGCGGATTATTCCGTAAACAGGCTTTTTGCCCTTTCCTATTACTACACAGGATCGCCCACACCGGCGCTTTATCATTTTGATATGATTGAGGCCGAAGCCGAAAAGGCCGGCGACGGCGGGACGCTTTTTTACAGGGCGAGGACTCTTGAGGGGAAGAATCTTTTTGAAGAAGCTCTGAACGCCTACGGAAAAATCAAGACGGGCGATTTCGCGCTTAAAGCCGCCGAAAGATATGAAGCTCTTGTCAAAAATCTTCCGCGGCGCATAGAGGATGTTGACAGCGAGGTGGCGGAGCTGATAAAAAAAGCCCCCTCTCAGGCCGGGCATCCGGAAGCCGCGGCGGCTGTGCTCATGGACAGGGAGCATTACGAAATATTCCCGGATTCCTCGTCGGTGTCAGAATCCTTCAAAGTCATCAAGATATTCAACGACAGAGGCAAGAAGCAGTTCGCCGAGGTGGCGCTGACTTATGATTCCACATACGCTGATATTGAGGTGCTGGAGGCCTACACGGTGCTGCCCTCGGGATTGACGCGGGATGTGTCGCCTCAGCAGATAAGGGATGTGTCCAAATACATGAATTTCCCTCTCTATTCAAACGCGAGGCTGAAGATTATATCCATGCCGGCCGTGGAGCCGGGCGCCGTCATCGTTTACAGGGTGCGGCACAAGTCCAACAAACTCCCGTCGGGAAATGTTGTATTCCGTTATGGTATCCAGGGATTTGAGCCCTTCGTCAATCAGGAATTCACGCTGAAACTGCCTCATTCATTCAACGCCAACACAAGGGCTTTCAGGAATTCCTATCTCCAAAAGAAACACAGGCTGGAGCCGCGCGTTAAAAAGACGGGAGAAGGAAAGCTTTACAGCTGGAAGTTCCCCTTTGTGCCGGAAATCATACCCGAGGACGGCATGCCCCCCTGGAACGAGATAACAGACGGCTTCCGGCTTTCCACATTTCAGAGCTGGCGGGAAATCTATCTCTGGTGGAAGTCCATGATTGACGACAGAATGGAAATCACCCCTGAGATAAGAAAGAAAACGGCCGGGCTGATGGACATGCAATCCGACAGGAGCAATGCCGCCAACATATATCACTGGGTTGCGTCCCAGATACGCTATGTGGCGGTGGGATACGGCGAAGCGGGTTTCAGGCCGCACAAGGCGGAGGAGATATTCCTCAACAAATACGGCGACTGCAAAGACCAGTCGGTGCTTCTGACGGCGATGCTGAGGGAGGCCGGGCTGAAGGCTCATCTTGTGCTCATAGGCACGAGGGGGACATTCCCGATGCTTGAGGATTTCCCTGAGCTGGTTTTCAATCACGCCATAGCCTGCGTTGAGCTCGACGGGGAGCTCATATTCATGGATCCGACGGCGGAGACCTGCTCTTTCGGGGACCTGCCCTCGAGTGACCAGGGAAGAAAGGTGCTGGTGTTTTTTGACGACAGATACGAGATCATGGAAACGCCCGTCTTTGACGCCTCCGTCAACAGCGTGAGCAGGGAAATGACGGTGAACGTGAAAGAGGACGAGAGCATATCCGCTTCAAGGAAGGTGCTGACAAAAGGCAGAAGCGACCAGGGCCAGAGATACTGGCTGAAATACACAAAACCCGTCAAGATAAAAGAACAGCTTGAAAAAGCGGTCAACGCCATCACGCCGGACGCTGAGCTCACGAAATACGAACTGCCGGATATTGATAACATGAATGAGCCCTGCCTTCTCAGGATGACTTTTGAGGGAAGGGATTATCTCAAAAAAGCGGGGGGCATACGGCTGGCTCCGCAGTGGGGCGATATTGACACCTCCATCGTCGCGAAGGAAAAACGCAAATACCCGATAAAGGCCTCTCTGCCGTCGGAGGATATTGTTCAAACCACACTGCTCGTGCCCGCGTCCTGGAAGGCCGTTTTCGTACCTGAAAACACAGATGAGGAAAACAAATGGTTTTCACTGAGCCGTCAATTCCGTCTCTCGGGCAATGAATTGATATACACGGAAAAAACTGTTACAAATAACGAAGATGTGTCGCCGGAAGATTACGCGAAATACCGCGCGCTTCTCTTTGACCTGCACCGCAGGACGAGGAATCAGGCGGTTTTTGAGACGGCGGAAAAATGAGGAGGATTTTATGAATGAAGTGAAATTTCTGAAGAAGGACGCTATCAGGTTCGGCTGGGCTACGGCGACGGGCAACATCGGTTTTTTTATAGTGATGCTTATTATCCTCGTCTCAGCGGCAATTCTGCCGCAGGGCATAGCCGGCGCTTTCGGAAAGGCGCGGCTGCTTGCCTTTATTATTCTCGTCGCCGGAGCAGTCATCCAGATGGAGCTGAGACTGGGCTTGATAAAAACACTGATAACCTTTGCCGACGGCAAAAAGCCGGCCGTGGTCGAGCTGTTCTCGTGCTTTGACAAAAGAATAGTGACGGTTTTCGTCGCCGGGCTTCTTTATGGAATCATGACATTCCTCGGCACTCTTCTCCTCATCGTGCCGGGAATCATTCTGGGGATCAAGTTCATGTTCTTCAGCTATTTCATAGTGGATAAAAACGCGGGGATAATAGAGTCACTTGAAAAGAGCGCGGAGCTCACAAAGGGTTCCAAGACCAACATCTTCCTTCTCGCTCTGCTTTTGTGGCTCATCAACGCCGCCGGAGCGCTTTGTCTGGGGATAGGGCTTATCATAACGATGCCTCTTTCAATGACAGCGGTGGCCTATGTTTACAGGAAGCTCCATGTCCCGGAGCCGCCCCCTGTGACGGTTGAGGCCGAAGTGGTCAGGGTTTGAGCGTGGCGGCGCGACGGTGGTAAAGCGGGTAATTCATGATTAAAAGATTACTGGTCATTGTGGCTCTCGGTTTGGGCGGGGCTTATCTTTTCCGCATGTACATCGGGGGTTTTGTGAAGGTGGCAAGCGGCTCCATGGAGCCGACGCTGGAGCTTTACGACATAGAATGGGCCAACGCCCTCCACTATGTTCTCAATCCGGTGGAGAGGGGCGACATCATCGTCTTTCGCTCGCCGGTGGACGGCGGGAAGGGCCTGATAAAGCGCGTGATAGCCGTCGGCGGAGACACAATAGAAATCCGCGACAAGAGGATTTATCTCAACTGGAAAGAGCTCACGGATGAACCTTACGCCGTTTACAAGAGGAAAGGCGAGATCCTTCAGGGCGACAACATACCCGAGCTCCAGGTGCCGGAAGGTTATGTTTTCGTGATGGGTGACAACAGAGACTGGTCCGGCGATTCGCGCGACTGGAAAGACGCTGACGGGAATCCCGTGTATTTCGTGCCCGAGAGCCACATTGTGGGAAGGATAAACAAAACAGCGGATGCTGAATAAGATACGCCCGTCCTTCGCGGCCTATAAAAAAAACCTCGCTGATTATTCGCCGGCCTGCGTTTACACCGATGTCTGCTGTGACATGGAAACGCCCGTCTCTCTTTTCGCGCATCTCGCTTCCGGCGAGAACGCTTTTCTTCTTGAGAGCGCCGAAGGCGGAATACGCTGGGGCAGGTATTCTTTTGTCTCGCCGTCGGCGGCTTTTGTGCTCGCCGGAGGGAAAGATTATTTTGAGGTCAACGGGAAAAGAAAAAATAGCGCGGATTCATTCGCCGACCTCAAAAAATTCATAAGCCGCTATAATTTTCCGAAACTTGAGGGCGACGCTCCTTTTACGGGGGGCGCCGTTGGTTATTTCTCCTATGATATAGCCGGCGAGTGGGAAGACATCAAGGCTCCCGCGTCAGCCGCCCGGGGGGAGTATTTCCGTTTCATGCTGCCCGATATCGTCATAGTCATAGATCACCTCAAGAAAACGATGAGGATAATATGCTGGAGTTACGGCAAACCCCATCGGGGTAAGCCCCATCGGGGCGAGGGTGCCGGCGAGCGGAAAATGTATGACCATGCCGTGTCAAAGGTCAGAAAAACTCTTGTCAGCATTCGCGGCAGCCGGGAATTGCCGCCTCAAAAGATTTCCGGAAAAACTTCCTTCAAAAGCGGGATGACAAAAAAGCGTTTTGAGGACATGGTGAGAACCGCGAAAAAATATATTACCCGCGGGGACTGCATACAGACGGTCTTATCCCGCAGGTGGACAGGCCGCCTTGCCGCCGAGCCCTTCAGTGTGTACAGGGCGCTGCGCATGGTCAATCCCTCGCCCTATATGTATTATCTCAAGTTCGGCGGTCTCAAAATTATCGGCTCCTCTCCCGAAATACTGGTGAGGAAGGATTCTTCCCGCGCCGTTCTGCGTCCCATAGCCGGCACCAGGCCCAGGGGCGCGACTCCCGCGGAGGACAAAAAATTCGCCGACGAGCTTGTGGCCTCGGAAAAAGAAAGGGCTGAGCACATAATGCTCGTTGACCTTGCCAGAAACGACCTCGGACGCGTCTGCCGATTTAACAGCGTATCCGTCAGGGAACTGATGACGGTTGAAAAATTCTCTCATGTCATGCACATGACCAGCGAGGTGGAAGGCGTAGTGAGGAGCGGCCATGACAGCTTCTCGCTCTTCAAGGCGGCTTTTCCGGCCGGCACTGTGAGTGGCGCTCCCAAGGTGCGGGCCATGCAGATAATAAGCGAGCTGGAGGCTTCTCCGAGAGGGCCTTACGCCGGAGCTGTGGGCTATTTCTCATTTAACGGAGATATGGATTTCGCCATAACCATAAGGACGGTTTTTGTAAACGGCAGAGAAGTGTCACTGCAGGCGGGCGCCGGAATCGTTTACGATTCCACCCCTTCAGGCGAATACAGGGAGACGGAAAACAAGGTGAAGGCGCTGATGCGCGCCGTTGAGATGGCGGAGGATTTCTGAGATGGCGGAGGATTTTTGAGATGGCGGAGGCGGGGTTTTGAGGATATTTTTCGTAGATAATTACGATTCTTTTGTTTACAACATCGTGCAGTATTTCGGCAGGATAACGAAAGACATCCGTGTCGCGCGAAACGACGCTGTCAGCGTCGCGGATGTTAAATCTTACCGTCCGGACGGCATTGTCATTTCCCCCGGCCCCGGCACTCCTGACAAAGCGGGCCGGTCCATGGAGATAATCAAGGCCTTCGCCGGCCAAAAGCCCATCCTGGGCGTCTGCCTCGGCCATCAGGCGATAGGCCGGGTGTTCGGCGCGAAGGTGGTGAGAGCGAAAAAAATCGTGCACGGCAAAACTTCTCTTGTCAAACACAAGGGCAAAGGCATATTCCGCGGCGTTGAAAATCCTTTTACAGCGACGAGATATCATTCTCTCATCATAGAAAAAGCCGTGCCGGCGCTGGAAATAACAGCGCTCACGGAAGACAAGGAGATAATGGGCGTTAAGGTGAAGGGCATGGATGTGTACGGCGTGCAATTTCATCCGGAATCAATTCTCACGACGGAAGGTTTTAAAATCATTGAAAATTTTTGTAGAATCGCGGACAAATGATGAATAAAGAAAAAATTAAAATTTACGCGCGCTACGCCGTTTACGCGGTTCTTTTCGGGATACTCGCGGGCGCTGGCTTTGACATAGCCATGCGCATCATCACCAGGACGAGCAGGGCTGTCGTGACGCCCGATGTGACGGGCTTGAACATCGCGGATGCGATGGACATGCTTCAGGACAAGGGCATGGAAGCCTACAAGGAAAAGGAATCCGCCGCCGATGAAACCATTCCCGCGGGCTCTGTCGTCAGACAGAATCCCCCGCCGGGCTCGGTTGTCAGAGTCGGCAGGAAGGTGCGGCTGACTCTTTCGGAAGGCGGGAATCTCATATATGTGCCGGATATATGCGGCAAATCAATGCCCGAGGCCGAGATACTCCTGACGCGCTCGCTTTTGAGCGTGGGGAATGTCACGGGCATTTACAGCGACGATGCGCCGATAGACCGTATAATAACGCAGGAGCCTTTGCCCGGACAGATAGTAAAACCATCGGCGATGGTGGATATTGCGCTGAGCAAAGGCCCGGCTTCACTGATGGGTTTTCTCGTCATGCCTTATTTCGTCGGCAAATCCTCATCCGACGCCGCCGCCTATCTTCATGAAATGGGTTTTGACGTGGCGGAAACGGAAGAGGTGATAAACAACAACATCATTCCCGGCACCATCCTGAAGCAGGAGCCCGCGCCCGGCGATATGCTCTCAAACGATTCCTACATCAAGTTCTTTATATCCCAGCTCTCCCGCGAGGAAAATGTAAAAAGGACGGCTTATGTTTACTGGGAAGTCCCGCAGGACATAAAAGAGAGGGAAGTGAAAATAATCGTCAGGGACGCCGTCGGCAGGCGGACTGTCTATGAAAAAATGGAACAGCCCGGCAACAAAATATCTTTTGAGATAGAGGTGATAGGCGAAGCTTACGCGATTTTCCATCTTGACGGCACGCCCATGGCGAGGAAGGATATCTGATGGAAACAGGTTTATCCATACTCTCCTCCGATTTCGGGAAAATGGCCGCGGAAATAAAAAAATACGGCACTGCCCTTGATTTCATACACATGGATGTGATGGACGGGAATTTTGTTCCCAATCTCACCTTCGGCCCGCCCGTCATAGATTCGCTCAGGAAGACAACAAAACTGCCCTTTGAGGCGCATCTGATGGTCGTCAACCCAGGCAAACAGTGGAAGTGGTACAGGAAATCCTGCGAAAGGATAATCTTTCACATAGAGGTGTTTCATCCGCCGTGGCGGACATTGAGCGCGCCCATGGCTCTGCTCAAAGAAATGAAAGGCGTAAAAAAAGGCATAGCCCTCAATCCTCCCGTTCCCCCGGAGAAGATAGAGAAGTGGCTTCCTCACATTGAAACGGCTTTCGTCATGTCCGTGCCGCCGGGTTTTTCCGGCCAGAAATTTGACCCGAAGATTCTGAAAAAGATAGCTAAACTCCGCAAAACAATAGACGCCAAAAAACTCAAATGTAGGATATGCGTTGACGGCGGCATCAATCTTGAGACGGCCGCTCTCTGCCGGGAGGCCGGAGCCGACGCTGTTGTCGCCAGCTCCTATCTCAGCGGCGGCGATATCAGAAAAAAACTCGCCGGCCTCAAGGCGCTGCGCTGAACAGAAAACAGGACTTACTTTGTTACGGATTTATGCGTAAAATGCGTATTCCTGCGAAAGCAGGAATTGTCCTCGCGAAAACGGGGAACGGAGAAGGGTGATTTAAGAAAAGGCGAAAGTCAGAAAATATGCGAAATAATTGTCAATTAAATTGTCAGTTGAATTGACAAACAAACGGTTTTAGGTTATACTCATGTTAGAAGCGAAAAAGGAGGGGGAATATGATTACGGTCCATGAGAACACCACGCTTGTGGGCGTATCTGAGTTGAGGGGGAAGATAGAAAAAATTCTCGCAAAAGCGCAAAAAGGGCTTGTTATTATTGAAAAAAGGCATAAACCCATGGCGGTGTTAACGTCTCAGGAAGAGTACAAAAAAATCCAGGACTATCTTGAAATTGCCGAAGATATTGTCCTTGGTTTTATCGCCCGACAACGTTACAGTGAAAGTTCCGACAGAGATTATATTGACATTGAGAAATTGCTTAAATAAGCCCGCAAGATGTGGCAAGTAAGAATACACGAACTTGTATTAAAAGAAGATTTTAAAAAAATAGATAAAAGTTGGGTCTCTCGTATCCTCAAAATTATCTATAAAAAACTGAGCGTTTATCCCGAACAATTTGGTTCTCCATTGAGGCATCAATTAAGTTCTTATAGAAAACTCAAAATATCACATTACAGAGTGATATACAAAATTGAGAAAAAAACGGTACTGGTGCTTATTTTAAAAGTCGGGTTTCGCCGTGATGCTGAAGTATATAGAGAAATGATGGATCGCCTGAAAAAATTGTAAAAATAGGGAAGGTTCTGATAGTGAGGATGAATGAAACTGTTTTTGGTTCGGCACGCTGAAGCAAAAAGCAGGGAGGAAGACCCCGCCAGTCACCTCTCCGGAAAAGGCAGGATGTCGGCGGAAAAAATCGCTTCTTTCCTCGCGGGTAAAATAACGGTTGAAAAAATTTTTCACAGCGGCAAAACCAGAGCAAAAGAAACGGCAGAAATTTTCGCCAAACACCTTAAATCAAAAGATGTTGAAGAAAAAGAATTTCTTGACCCTCTCGCGGAACCTGAAATTTGGGCGGAGCGTCTTAAAAACGAAAAAAACGATTTGATGATTGTCGGACATCTTCCTTATTTGAGCGACCTTGTTTCGCTTCTGCTTTGCGGAAATAAAAACAAAAAAATAATTGAATTCAAAACGGGTGGAGTCGTCTGTTTATTCAGGGAAGGCGAACAATGGATTATTGACTGGATGACAACCCCTGAAAATCTGAAAAACGGATAGAACCACGAAAATTGCAAAATCTCAGAAACATATTGGACAAATTCTGTCTAAAAAAATAAGATAGATAAAATTGTTCACCAAGGTAGGGCAAGGCTTTAGCCTTGCTTAATACTTTTATGTGGATAATTTTGCTCCGGTGAAAAAAGGAAAAGAGCGTATACACAAGGCGGATAATTATGTACAATTCGCCTATGAACAAAAGGAAGCTAATTGTAATCATAGGATTGGCCGCCGTTTTCCCGCTGATATACTTGTATTTCTTACTTTTCCCCGTGGCTCTTATCTCGCCGGAAGCCGCCGTTTCATCTCTTGCCGTGGATTTAAACAAAGCCGCTGAAGAAAAAAACCTTCGCGGCTATATTTCTTCAATAGAAAACATTGAAGGCCGGCAAGATGAAGCAATCGCCAAATTAAAAAACGATTTAAACGCGGCTCTTTTCGCGTATAAAAAATGGAATGTTCTTGTGGGCGAGGATGACAGAACGGCGGTAAAGGACAAAATAAATCTCTATATGAATCGCTGGAAGGGGATGCTCAGCGCGGAAACTTTTTATCGGCTCGCCCAAAGGGAGGCCGGAGTAATAAGGGAAATCAAGTATTATCCTTTGGCCGCATGGCAATATGTTTCTGAAGAAAAAAATCTTTGCAGTTTGACAATAAGCATAGCGGAGTTTGACACCAAGCGTAAAGTTTTGTCCCTTTCTTCAAAGTTTACGCATCCCGTGTTTTATGAGCGAATGAAGTTCCGTAAAAAAGTAATTGATTTCGGCGCATACATAAGCGCGGGAATTTTAGCCGTGACTTTATTTCTCTGGTCGCTCTTTTCAATATTGTGGGCGATAAAAAGAAAAAAAACGATGAATAATATGCCGGACATTTTAGAACAACTGGAAAATTATTCCAAACAGGGGCATTTTGTCGCCGCCGAGAACCTTGCGCTTCAGTGTATGGCGGTTTTGCCGGAGAACACGGACCTGATTGCATTCAAAGAACGGCTGGATGATTTTTGCGGCGGCAATGTGAAAAAAGCTCAGATTGCGTATGTTGAAATGCTCAAGTTGAAAAAACGAATTCCGGGAGACCCTGTCGGGCGACTTCCGCTTCTGGCTAAACATGACGAGAACCGGATTGAAGAATTACTCTCGTATTCGCCGGATTTGCGCATTGTGTATGAGCAGTATTCGAAACTTACCATAGCGGAACGCTCGGAAAAGCAAAGAAAAGCCAAAAACTATTTTGAGGACGCCGAAGCGGCTTTGCGGAATAAAGAAGCGCGCAAGGCGGAAGAGTTGCTTCGTCAGGCATTGGAATTCAACCCTGATTTTAGCGCCGCGCGGCTCCTGCTCGGTAAAATAGAAAAAACCAAAGCCGCGGCTCTTGTCACGCTCATTCCAGGGAAGACCGGCAAAGAAATTATTCTCACAGCAAAGGATGTTTTGATATTCGGCAGAGACGGCGCGGATGTTACCATAGAGCG
>Ga0210056_1002514_pt1 | contig 15421 bp, 11 predicted proteins | sample CryGeyCG2014_080_2_FD_183965 | JGI IMG/M metagenome (GOLD analysis project Ga0210056, IMG submission 183965) | Groundwater microbial communities from aquifer - Crystal Geyser CG07_land_8/20/14_0.80 (SPAdes) (version 2) | ecosystem: Environmental > Aquatic > Deep subsurface > Groundwater | place... | reverse complement strand
TTAATTAGCCTAATATCTCTTGGACATATTTGACTATGCCCAGATTTTTTTCGTAATCCATGCGCATCGGTCCGATAATGCCGATCAGTCCGGTCTGGCCCCGAAATAAATATTTTCCTAACACAGCGCCGCAAAAATCGCCGAAAGGATTATGGCTGCCGACCAAAACCTGGACCGCGTCCGGCAAATCATGGAACAAATTGTCAATAATCTCGTCTAAACGGTCAATGACGTCGGAAATATCATAAACGAGCTTCAGATCGGCGAACTCCGGCTGGGAAAAAAGGTTAGACAAGCCGGTGTAATACAGATTGCGCCGATGAAAGGCCCAAAATACCGCTTGCCCGGAAATTTGCGCGATAATTTTTGCCGCTTGTTTGAAATTTTCTTCGCTTTTCTCGCCCAGGGCCTCATCAATGCTTTTGGCCGCCGCCGGCCTGATTTTTTTTTGAGCCAAATTCTCCAAATAGTACAAGTATGCTTTTTCCGTCGGGATCCGGCCGGCGGAAGTGTGCGGCTGGCTGATATAGCCTTCATTGTCCAGTTCAAGCATCTCGTTCCTGACCGTAGCCGGAGAAATGTTTTCCTGTCGGTATTGCTTAACCACAGCCGCCGAACAGACCGGCTGGCCGGTTTTGAGATATTCAATGATGATAATCTCCAAAATTAAGGCTTTTCTGCTTTCCATATGGTTTTTTTTCCGCTTCAAAATGTCTTTAAAAGCATATTATCACAGTTAGCACTCTTGTGTCAAGAGTGCTAAAATAATTTTCCTGGATTTTTTTCCGCCCGCTTGCCCACTCCCTTATTCTTCTTCCGGATCGCGCCGAAAATACCAATCCCAGAATTCCTCCACGATCGGCACGGCGATATCGCTGCCCTCGCCCGCCGCTTCCACTAAAACGGTCACAACAATCCGCGGCTCTTCCCAGGGGGCGAAGCCGGTGAACCAAGCGTGTTCCGGCTGGTCTTTCGCCCATTGCGCGGTGCCGGTCTTGCCGGCCGCGGCCACAGGCAAGCTATTCAGGCGGCGAGCACTGCCCGCCGTTACTGCCTGTCTCATCCCCTGCCGGACAATATTGATATTCTTGGGACTGATAAAACCGCTCCGGACCGGCACATTGTCAATCGCAAAGGCCGAAGATAGATCGGCGCTCACGATATTCCGGACCAGATGCGGACGATAAAGAACGCCGCCGTTCGCAAAAACCGCGGTATAAGCTGCCACCTGCAAAGGCGTAACCAGCAGATTGCCCTGGCCGATAGCAACATGATAAGTGTCGCCAATATACCATCTTTCCTGTTTCTGCTCTTCTTTCCAAGACGGAGAAGGCAAAAGGCCGGTGCTTTCTCCGGTCAGATCAATGCCGGTCTGGGCGCCCAAACCGAATTTTTCCCCATAACTACGCAAACGATCAATGCCCAGCCCCTGAAAATCCTCGTAACCGCCGCCGATATAATAAAAAAAAGTGTTCACGGATTCCGCGATCGCCCGCCGAACATTAACCTGGCCATGCCCGCCGGCCCGCCAATCCGGAAAAAACCATTCTCCAATCCGCAAGCCGCCCGTGCTCAAAAAAGTGGTATTTTCGTTGATGATGCCCTCTTCCAGGGCGGCCGCGGCCCAAAGCGGCTTGATGGTTGAGCCGGACGGAAATTCCCCGCTGACCGCCCGGTTAAAAAGCGGCTTATCCGGATCATTCAGCAGCTGGCGATATTCTCCGCTGGTAATGCCGCGGGCAAAAATATTGTTATTGTAAGCGGGCAAGCTGACCAGGGCGATAATCTCGCCATTGGCCGGATCCAAAGCGATGGCCACGGCTTTGTTTAATTTCAATTTTTTTAAATAAGCCAGCAAGATTTCTTCCAATTTTTTCTGCGCCAAAACATCCACCGACAAGATCAAATTTTGACCGTCCTGGCTCAGTTTTTGGCTGATAATTTTTTTCTCTTTGCCCAAAGCGTTGACCTCAACCTGCTTTTGGCCGTTCTGGCCGCGCAATTCATTTTCCCAAAAATATTCCACGCCCATCTTGCCAATATAATCAATAGGCAAATAGTCAGGGCCGCGACTCTTGATTTCCTCCGCGCTGATCTTACCAATATAGCCCAGGACATGGGATAAGGATGGAGATAATTGGTTGTATTCCCGCCTGGTTTTGTTGTCCAAAAATACACCCGGCCAATCATTGATTTTGAGAAAAATCCGCATGGCCTGTTCATAAGGGATATTGTCCGCGACAAAAAGCGGCTGAAAAATTTCCAGGGAACGGGACGGGATCATGGCCAAAGCGGCGGTCATTTCCGCCGCCGGTTCCGGACCGACCAATTGGCTGATTTCCGCTAACAGCCCGGCCCGCGCTTCCTGATCTGAAGGCAAATCGGCCGGCACGAGATAAAGAAGGAAATTTGACACATTGCGGACAAGCGGAACCAGCCGGCGGTCATAAATTATGCCCCGTTTCGGTTCCAGGCGGGTCAAACGGATCCGGTTGCCCTCGGCCAGATCGTAATAATATTCCCCTTTCGCCACCTGCAACCAGGCGGTCCGGCCTAAAAGCAAGCCGGCCAAAAGCATCACGACCACGAAAACCAGGGAAAAAGCGGCCAAACCGATTTCTTGGCCGACCCGCTCGCAAGGCAAAGTTTGGTAAAGGAAAAAATCTTCTGTCCATTGCCGCCGGGCCGTGTTTTTCAGACGGCCAAAAACGCCATTTTCCTGGATTTGAAAAGGATCATGAGGATAATTTTTTTTTCCCAAGAAAGAAAAAAACATAAATCAGCTCAAAAAATTGCTTTCTTCCGCCCGGCCGCCGAAAAGCGGCTTGGAAAAAAATGATAGCCGTAAAAAACCACGACCATGGCCAGACCATTCACGATCGCCGACAGACCAAGCTCCAGCCAAAAAACGGGTGCCAGGAAAAACTGAAAATTTTCCAAAGCCAAGGAGATAAAATTCCGCAGCAGGAAAAAAAATAAATTAAAAAACAAAATAGTTAAGGCGCCTAAAACCGCGAAAGTATACAGAGAACGATTCGTAAAAAAATGTTTCAGCAGGACTTGGCCGGCCAAAGCCGAAGCTAAATAGGTCGTGCTATAAAGACCGAAGGGCAGAAAAGAAACGGCGTCCAGGCAAAAGCCCGCCGTCCAGGCCAGCCATAAATAAATATAATTCTCACTCGTCAAAATCAAAAAAAGCAGAAGAAGCAAGGGAAGGTTTAATAAACTGACGGCCCAAGGCAAACCGCCGAGCAAGGAAATTTGTCCGGCCGCGCAAACCAGGATCAGGCCGACCAAAATGATAATCCGATAAAACATAGTTGGTCGTCAAATTATGGTAAGATTACGGAAGCGATGGTTAGCTGGTTAAAATCGGACAGTGGGTCAATTTCTGCCCCTTGCCAGACATCATTGCTTGAGCTGGTCAGACGGTTGATCCGGCCAATTACCAAACCGCGAGGGATACCCGGCTCCAAACCGGAAGTCATGATAATATCCCCGGTTTTCAGCGCCACGCCGGGCGGGATGAAATTAACCGCCGTCACCAGGCCCAATTGGCCTTGCGCCAGGCCGATTGTCCCGGTGCTTCCTTCCCCGGCCGCGGCAAATTGGCACTGCGGACTGGTCGGAAAACAAACGCGGGCGATATCATCCTTGACGGCCAAAATTTTCCCGGCCACCGCGCCGCGGCTGTCCAGCACGACCAGTCCGGGGCGTAAGCCATCCTTGGCGCCGCGATCAAGAAAATAGATCTGGTCCGATTCCGGCGCCACAAAATTTTCGCCGAAAGCGATCACATTGGCAAAAATCGGCCGATAAGCGCGATTGGAAAAAAAGGACAAATGTTCCCGTAAAACATTATTCTCTTGCTCTAAAGCGCGCAAACGGGCATTCTCAACGATCAAGCCCTGGATTTTTTCTTCCAGTTGCTTGATTTTGTCCGTCGGGTTGTTTTCAAGTTCCGCGGGCGAAAAAGTCTGGCGCAACGAGCCATTCAATGAAGAAAAAAGTTTAAGGAACGGCCGCAAAGTAACGCGCGCGCTTTTTTCCACCGGCGCCAGCAAACCGACAAAATGGAAAATAATGAAAGCCGCGAACGCGCCGGCAAACCAATAATAAATTGGACTTTTTCTTGAAGCTGGCATAGGACTAAAATTTTTTTCTAACAAAGAGGTAAATTTCAAACCCGGAAAAAAGTTTGGCCTAAATACACGGCTCAATCTAAAAAAACAGATTTCTTCATAAAAACCTAACAGCCGGCGCGGGAAATATTCGTCCGAACGCCGGGAAAAAAGCAAAACGCGATCCCAAACAATTCTGATTAGTTGGAGGAAGTGCTGGGCGAAAGGACTTTTTTCAGCAATTCCGGATCGTTCAGCAGGATACCGGCACCGCGGACGACGCAAGTCAAGGGATCGTCAGCCACCCGGACCGGGATCTTGGTGGCTTGCGCCATTTCGCGATCCAAGCCTCGGAGCAAAGCCCCGCCGCCGGTCAAAACGATGCCTTTGTGATAAATATCCGCCACCAACTCCGGCGGCGTTGTTTCTAAAGTGTTTTTTATATGGTCAATGACAATGGCTACGGTCCGGCCAATCGCTTCGCGCACCTGGCTGTCATTGATTGTAATGGCCCGCGGCAAGCCATTGAGCAGATCTCGGCCTCTGATTTCCATTTCCATCCCTTCCTTGAGAGGGCCGGCGGAACCGATTTTGAGTTTAATTTCTTCCGCCATCTGTTCGCCGATAACCATATTGAATTCATCACGGACATACTGTACGATATTCCGGTCCAATTCATTGCCCGCGATGCGCAAAGTTTTGTAGGTCACGACGCCGCCCAGGGAAATAACCGCGATTTCCGAAGTGCCCCCGCCGATATCCACAATCATCGTGGCGGTTGGATCGCCCACGGGCAAACGGCTGCCGATCGCCGCCGCCATCGGCTCCTCAATCAGGAAAACTTGGCGCGCGCCGGCTGACCTGGTCGCGTCTTCCACCGCCTTTTTTTCCACTTCCGTAATGTCCAACGGTATGCCGATAATTACGCGTGGCCGGGGAATCAAAGTAAAACTTTCCGCGTGCGCCTTGTCAATGAAATATTTCAGCATTTTCTCGGTCACTTCAAAATCAGAAATCACGCCGTCAATCATCGGTTTGATGGCCTGAATATGGCTGGGGGTCTTGCCGAGCATCTGTTTGGCATTATTCCCGACCGCCAGAATTTCATCAGTGCGAGTATTGATGGCCACGACCGATGGCTCATTAATAACAATGCCTTTATCCGGCGTATAAACCAAGGTGTTCTTAGTGCCCAGATCAATACCCAAGTCCTTGCTAAATCGTCCAAAAATTTTGTTCAGCATAGCAAATAAAAAAACCTAATAAAAATAATCTGCTTACGACGCCCGCATGGCCGAGGCGATCCAATCAATTTTGTCCGCGCAAAAAAGCGATCAAATCCGCCGGCGCCAGAAAGTCTGTTTTATTGTCCGATCTTTTCTTGACCTCCAACTTGCCCGCGGCCAAAGTGCGCGCGCTGGCCACGACCCGGCAAGGCAGGCCGAACAGATCGGCTTCTGCGAATTTTTCGCCCGCGCTCAATCCGATCCGGTCGTCAAAAAGCACTTCAATCCGGGCCGTTCGGAGATCGCGGTATAATTTTTCCGCGGATTTTTTCGCGTCTTCGTTTTCCAAGTTCAAAGCGAGCAAATGGACCGCAGCCGGAGCGATGGCGGCCGGCCAGATCATGCCTTTTTGGTCATGATGCGTTTCAATTACTGTCGCCAACAGACGCTGTAAGCCGATACCGTAACAACCCATTAACACCGGCCGGTTTTCGCCTTGCTCGTTGGAAAATTTCAAACCGAAGGCGGTGCTGAATTTACTACCCAGCTGGAAAATATTCCCGACTTCAATAGCCTTTTCTTCAATCAAATCCTTTTGGCCGCATTGCGGACAGGAATGCTTGACGTCCGCAATGATTTCCTTGTTCACGGCCACTGAGCATTTTGGACACAAATAAATCAAATCTTCGCCGGCCGGTGAAACAGTTTGAAATTCATGAGAGTATTTTGAAAATGATCCGCCGGATGCGTAGGTCAAATAAGTGCAATCACCCAGGCCGCAACGGGAAAAAATCCGCCGGTAAGACAATTTGGCCTTTTCATAATATCCGTCCAAATCTGCCTGATCAGCATGGAAGGAATAAAGATCCTTCATCACGAATTCCCGCCCGCGCAAAAGTCCGGACTTAGCCCTTTTCTCGTTCCGGAATTTATTTTGGATATGGAAAACCGCAAAAGGCAAATCGCGGTAAGATTTAATAAAACGGCCGGCCAAAGGGGTGACGATTTCTTCATGCGTCGGCCCCAAAGCGATTTCTCGGCTCTCTCCGGCCGACAGGCGGAAAAGAATGTCCAGACTTTGCCACCGACCGGTCTTTTCCCAATTTTCTTTGGGCTGAAGGGCGGGCATGAAAATTTCTTGGCCACCGATTGATTCCATTTCTTCGCGGATAATCTGTTCAATTTTTTTGAACACTTTGAAGCCGAGCGGCAAAAGCGTATAAACGCCGGCCATCAGTTTATCCGCGAAACCGGCGCGCAAAAGCAAGCGCGCACTTTCGCTGATTTCATCCTTGGGTAGATTTTTTGAAGTTTTCACGAATAATGTCGATTGTCGCATATGATTATTTTATTCTTATCAGCTGATTAAGTATAGCCCAAAACATTCCTAATTGTCAAAAAAACAACCCGGACGGGCTGTTTGAGAGAAAAATATCCGGAAAAAATTTAGGCGTGCATGCGCCTTTGCCATTTTTCCCAGACGGCCAGCAATGGTGAGGCGAAAAAAATTGAGGAATAAGTACCGGTCAAAATTCCGACTGCCAGGGCCAGGACAAATTCCCTGATGGAATCGCCGCCGAAAATAATGATCGCTGTCAAGACTAAAATGGTCGTGAAAGACGTGTTGATAGACCGGCTTAATGTTTGCAGAACGCTTTTGTTTATGGTGGCGGCAAAATCCAAATCGCTTTTTGGTAAATTTTCCCGCAAACGGTCAAAAACGATAATCGTATCGTTGACAGAATAGCCGATGACCGTTAAAATCGCGGCCACGAAGGGCGTGTTGATCTCTATCTGCCAGAATTTGCCCATCACGGAAAAAACCGCCACAGTAATTAAGACATCATGAAACAAGGCGATAATGGCGACCAGGCCGTATTTCCAAGAGGCGATCGGTTTGGATACTTTGCGGAAAGACCAGGCGATATAAAGAATCATCGCAGCCAGGACTAAAATGATCGCGGACAAGGAACGGCTTTTCAATTCTTCACCGATGGAAGGGCCGACCGAATCAAAACGGTTTTCAATGACTGATTCGGCTGGCTGGGAATTTTCCTCGCCCTCGCCATCGCCGGCTGACTGGTTTTCAACTGCCTCGGTTTGAACCGATTCCCGCAATTTAGACAAGACGGATTGATGAACTTCTTCGCTAGTTTCCCGAAAACGGATAATCAAACCTTTTTCCCCGACCGGCTGGACGCTTGGTGAACCGAGCGCCAAAGGCGACAAGGCATTTTTAACCACATTGATATCAGGCCGGACATCTTGATATTCAACTTCCAAAAGGCTCCCACCCTTGAAATCAATCCCGAAATTGATCCCCCAAAAAGTCAAAGCAAAAATGGCGGCCGTCATCATCGTTCCGGATAGGAAAAACCAGATTTTTCGCCTCTTAATTATATCAATTGCTAGCATATTGCGTTTGGATTTATTTTTTCTTAACTGCCCCCACCAGCCAGGAATTCCTTTCCAGCCACCTGGAACTGACCAATTTCAGCATTTGTTTGGTTATGACAATCGCGGTAAACATAGAAATGGAAACACCGATAAAAAGGGTGATGGCAAAGCCCTTAACCATGCTGGTCGTGAAAATAATCAGGACGAAACAGGTAATCAAAGTGGAAAAATTGCCGTCGCGGATGGATGGCCAGGCGCGCCGTACGGATTCTTCCACGGACTGGTCATAGGAACGGCCGGCCATCCGCTCCTCTTTCAAGCGGGCAAAAATAAGGACATTCGCGTCCACCGCCATGCCGATGGATAAGATTACGCCGGCCATTCCGGACAAAGTAAGCGTTATCGGCAATAGCTTAAAAATCGCGATAAGCAATAAACCGTAAAAAACCAAGGCAAAAACCGCGATCAAGCCGGGTAAACGGTAGTAGATGATCATAAATAAAGAAACCAGAAGCAAGCCGATTATACCGGCCCGGACGCTTTTCTCCAGGGAAATCTTGCCCAAGCTCGGGCCGATCGTCTGCTGGCTGATCAAGCTGATCGGCACGGGCAAAGCGCCGGCATTCAGGCGCTGGGCCAGCAACTTCGCCTCCTGGATATTGAATTTTCCGGAAATGACCGCCTGTCCGCCAATAATCTTTTCGTTCACTCGCGGCGTGCTAATCGGATAGCCGTCCAGAAAAATCGCCACTGGTCCGCCCACATTGCGGCCGGTAATGTCTTCAAACAAAGACGCTCCCTCGCTGTTGAAGGACAAGGAAACTTCCGGAGTACCGTCATTGGGGTTGAATTGCACCCGGGCGCTGGACAAATGCTTACCGGACAATTCCGTATTTTTCCAATTAATATCGCCAGCCTGGTAATCAGCCGCGCTTTTTTTCTTGATGAGAATCCGGCGCAAACGGTATTCCTTGATTTCCCGCTCTTCCTGCTTATAAATCAGATGATAGCCAAAATCGGTTTCCACCGGCTCAGAAATGGCGCCGACCGGCAGGGCGAAAGCGGCTTCGGAAAAAGGCTGGACCATCATTTCTCGGCTAAACCAGCCAAGCTCGCCGCCGCTGTTTTGCGCGTTCGGTTCCGTGGAGTTCTTCTTTGCCAGTTCAATGAAATTTTTCGTGTTCGCTTGCTTTTTCAGGCCCACGATTTTTTTCAACGCTTCTTCTTTGGATAGGCCGTTAGCGCAACCGGCAATGCCTTCATAGCATATTAATATATGGGCCGCTTTTACTTCCTTTTCTTTCTCTTGCTCATTGAAAGGATTCGCTTTGGCCCGCTCTTCTTCCAGTTTGATGATTTCGTAACCAGCCGAAGTCTCCTGGACTTCTTTCGTAAAATCTCCGACTTTAAGCTTTTTGGCAATGGCCGCCAATTCCGGCGCTGTCGCTTCAGTCAGAAAGCCCGTGTCTCCGCCCTGATCTTTACTGGCCGGATCTTCGCTCAATTCGCGGGCCAGGCTGGCAAAATCGCCGCCGGACAAAAGCTTGCCTAATATATCACCGGCTCTTTTTTCCGCGTTTTCGTTGAATTTTTTGATCTCTTCCTGCTGCGCGTCTGTCGCTTCCGGAGCGGACTGGTCCTGTTCCTTGAATTCCAGCAAAGGCGTTTCCCCGATCATTTTAATCGCCTCATTGATATCGGTGATACCGGCCAATTCCACGATCAAGCGGTATTCACCGCCGGAAATATTGGATTGCACATTCGGTTCGCTGACACCGAAAACATTCACCCGCCGTTCAATCACATCTCGCACGCCATTCAAAGCGCTACCATAGTCTTGGCCCGATATCTGGCTCATATCCGCCTGATAAACCAAGTGCGTACCGCCCTGCAGATCAAGACCAAAATGGAATGGAATTTCTTTAATGGCCGGAAGCTTAATGGCGCCGCCGGTTTTCGCGGCCACATAATTAAAACCGCGGTTAAAAAAACCGCCGGCATCAATCATGGCCAAAAACAGCATGCCCAGCAGAATAAAAACAAAAATCCGCCGGTTGCGTCCGGTTTCGCTCGCGCCAAAAATTTTTTCTGCCGCATTTGACATAAAATAAAAATAGCCGTAGCCAGGCATTTATCCCCCCTATAATATAACAAAAAAAAAATTTTATCAAGACTGACGGATTAAATTTATTTTTGCTTTTTTTATCTTTATAATTGGCAAAATTCCACCTTTTGAAAATTTTTGTTCAAGCGGGGCGATTCATAACCAATCCGGCGCCGAACGCCTCCACCGGAAAATTCCACGACGAGAAAAATTATAAAGATAAATCTGGATTTTCCGCGATTATGACGATATCCCGTCTTTTCTTTTTCCAAAGATATGCGATCAGATCGGTTATTTTTACGATCAGACCAAGGCCAGGATAGGGAAAATTTACAAAACGGCTTTCCACTTCCTTAAGGCCGGCGCCGGCCAGCAGATATGATATTTCAGCCGGCGCGTATTCACGAACGTGATGGTTTTCGTGGTAATCCTCTTTAATATCCCAATTAATGCTTTGGCCGGCCAGAAGGCTTAAAATATTGTTCAGGCGGCAAAGATTGGGCGTAGTCAGGATTATTTTTCCCTCTGGCCGCAAAACTCTGGAAATTTCCCGGAATATCGTCCGCGGACAAAAAGTCAAGTGCTCCAGCACTTCAGAAAAAAGCACCAAATCAAAGCTATTGTCTGGAAAAGGCAATCCGTCGCGCAAATCCGCAGGCCGGTTATCAAAACCATAACGGACCGAGACCGCGGTGCTGTGGTCAACGGATTTTTTCAAATCCACGCCCGCCACACTATCATAGCCAAGCAGTCGCGCGCCCAGCATCATAAATCCGTGATAAGAGCCGATATCCAAAAATCTGCTTCCCGGCGACTGATATCTTTCCAATAGATGCAAAAGATATTCAAATCGATATCGATGGAAAGAAAAATAGGCGAAATCCAAAGAAAAATCCTTCAGTTCTGCTAATATGTCTTCGCTGTTTATATGGAGCCGGCTCGCCATATTTTTTTGCGGCCTAAGCACTGGTTTTAGAGAAAAATTCTTTAGATAGCCATCTTAATGGAAAGAAAATTCTCCCAAACCCGGCCAAATTTATTTCCCGCAGCACTTTTTGAATTTTTTCCCGGATCCGCACGGGCAAAGGTCATTGCGGCCGATTTTTTCGCCGGCGTCATTCCTGGCCTTGGCTTTGACCGCGTCCGCAGATGATTCCGGCGCGGCCGCGGCCGCGTTTTTGAACATGCCGCCGGACCGGCTCATTTCTTTGGCCGGCGCGGTGAAAATTTGCGCGCGGCGCGCGGGTGATTCCGGCCGCAGCGCGATCGCCGGAGTCATAGTGGTGGAAGCGGAACCGATCTTAAAAATGGAATAGACCGCTTCCTGCCGGATCAGATCGTTTAATTGGGCAAAAAGGCGATAAGCCTCTTTTTTATACTCCACGAGCGGATCGCGCTGGCCGTAACCGCGCAAACCGATCCCCTGCCTCATGCTGGCCATGGCTTCCAGGTGCTCTATCCAAAGGGTGTCAATTGACCGGAGCAAGACCGCGGCTTCCACTTGCGGCCAATCCACGCCGTTGGCGGACGCGGTCTGGGCCAAAATTTTATATTGGCCGGCGGCCAAGGCGGTCAGACGAGTGATTAATTCCGTCCGTAAATTGGCTTTGTCCATTTTTTGGTGGCCGTCCGCCAGCGATAAACCTTCCTGCCAATTATTGGGCAAAGGGAAAATGGTGTTCATAACCTCTTCAATTTCCGTCAAATTCCAATCTTTGATATATTCCGCCGCCGTGTGGAAACTGACCACTTTTTCAATCTCTTTTTCAACATAAACCAACAAAATTTCGCTCAATGTCTTGGCTTGGTCATCGGCGATGGCTGTTGGCGAGCCAAGCCCGGATAAGCCATCGCCGTCCTTGGCCGCCGGTCCGACCGGATCCGCTGGGCCGGCCGCGATTCGCAGGATTTCCCGCCGTTTGCGGTAAATTGATTCGCGGTGTTTATTAATGACGTCGTCATACTCCACCAAATGTTTGCGGATGTCAAAATTATTGCCCTCCACTTTCCTTTGCGCCGCTTCAATGGAACGGGTAATCAGGCCGTTCTGGATCGGCATGTCTTCCGGCAGATTCAAAGACTGCATCAAACGTTTCATCCGGTCGCCGCCGAAAATGCGCATCAAGTCGTCTTCCGTGGAAACATAAAACTGGGACGAGCCCGGATCTCCCTGCCGGCCGGCACGGCCTCTGAGCTGGTTATCAATGCGGCGGGCTTCATGCCGTTCCGTGCCGATGACATGGAGACCGCCCAAAGCCACCACTTGGTCATGCTCTGCCTGCCAGCGCCGGTGCTCTTCGCTTTCCGTCAGCCCCGCGGCCCCGCGGCCGGCCTGCCCAGCGGCTTGATCGTCAGCAGTTTCGGCAAAAGCCGGCTCATGACCGCCCAACATGATGTCAACCCCGCGGCCGGCCATGTTCGTGGCAATCGTGATCGCGCCCAGGCGCCCGGCCTGGGCAATGATGCGCGCTTCCTTATCGTGCTGTTTGGCGTTTAAAATTGCGGGCTCAAGTCCTTCCCGGGCCATCAATTCTGAGAGTATCTCGTTTTTCTCAATGGAAATTGTGCCGATCAGGACCGGCTGGCCAGCCGCGTGACGTTTTTTAACATCCTTAATCACCGCTTGAAATTTCCCCATTTCCGTGCGATAGATCAGATCGTTCAAATCCTTTCTGACCATCGGCTTATTGGTCGGGATCACGACGGTTTCCAAGTTATAAATTTTGGCGAATTCCTCGGCTTCAGTAATGGCTGTACCGGTCATGCCGGCTAATTTTTCGTAAAGCCGGAAATAATTTTGGAAAGTGATCGTGGCGAGCGTTTGCGATTCGCGCTGGACGGGCACGCCTTCTTGGGCTTCAATCGCCTGGTGCAGGCCCTCGGAATAGCGCCGGCCCGGCATGAGCCGGCCGGTAAATTCATCCACGATAATGACCTCGCCTTCGCGCACGACATAATCCCGGTCCCGCTTGAACAGGGCGTGCGCTTTCAAGGCCTGCTCGATGTGATGGACGGAACCGATCCCGCCGCTGGTGTAAATGTTTTCCACACCCAACCATTTCTCCATCTTCGCCAGTCCGGCTTCCGTCAAAGTGGCGGCGCGCATTTTTTCGTCCACGTTGTAATCTTCGTTTTCCTTCAATTTCTGGACTAAGGAGGCGAATTGGAAATACTGGTCCGTGGATTCCTCGGCTGGCGCGCTGATGATCAAGGGCGTCCGCGCCTCGTCAATCAGGATGGAGTCCACTTCGTCCACGATCGCGTAAAAATAGCCGCGCTGGACCGTCTGCGCCAGGCTGGCCGCCATATTGTCGCGTAAAAAATCAAAGCCGAATTCGTTGTTCGTGCCGTAAAGGATGTCGGCGCGATATGCTTCCCGCCGGCTGACCGGCCGGAAATGGCGCAAACGGGGATCATATTCGTTTTCATCAATATACGCGGGGTCATAAAAAAATGCTCCGTCGTGGACGATTACGCCGGTGCTTAACCCGAGCAGATAGAAAACCGGCGCCATCCAGCCCGCGCCTAGGCGGGAAAGGTAATCATTGACGGTAACCAGCTGGACGCCGCGTCCGGCCAGGCTGTTTAAAAAAAGCGGCAGGGTCGCCACCAACGTCTTGCCTTCGCCGGTCCGCATTTCCGCGATCTGGCCCTGGTGCAGAACCAAGCCGCCGATCAGCTGGACATCGTATGGCCGCTGGCCGATGGCGCGCCGGGCCGCTTCCCGGGCCAGGGCGAAAGCCAAGGGCAGGATCTCGTCAAGTTTTTCCTTGATTTTTACCCGGTCTTCGCCAGCGAGCGCCACTTTTTCCTTGAGTCCGGCGGTTTTCGCGCGCAGGCTCTCAACCGGCAGAACAGTCAAATCTTTTTCCAGATTATTTATCTCGGCGACGATCGGCCACAGGAATTTGATCACCTTGGCGTTCGGATCGCCAAAAATTTTGCTGATAAAACTCATAGGCTTGTAATTTTCTTATGGTTTAAAAAAGCGCTACTGAAGGATTATCCAAATATATAATCCGCAGGCTCTGCAAGCGAATTCGTATTTTAACCGAAAAATTCGGATATCACGCGCAGATGCGGATTATATTTACGGCCTGCGGATTTTATTAGTATATTATCTTTTTCCTAAAAAAGCAATAAAAAAAAGGACTCGATTCGCATCGAGTCCTGTTAAGATTTTATTTATTTGTTTTGGGCCGGCAACGTGCCAGCCCATACGCCTGCCACGGGCAAGCGCGTCCTGCGCATTGCCCCTGCCGGCAAAGCTCTTTGTGGCGGGGATGGAAAAGCTTTATGTTAATCCCCGCCAGGACCATTCCGACCAGTTCCGGAAAAACAATTTTTGTCGGGTCGGTGAACGGATATGACAAAGATCCGTTCATCAACATGGCAAACTTTTTCGTTAAAAAGTAATACCATTCCGGAACTTCCGGAATCTTTCCGACCATCCGCGCCCGGCACCAATCCATTGTCCCTTTGCCACGGCGCCGGCGCTCTTCTATCCGGATGATAGCGGCCAGTTCGCCGGCTTCCAAACCGCCTTCCCGCTGGAGGCAAATTTGCACCTGCCCGCGGCGGTTCTTGACGATGGTCACGCCCGCGGCCTCGCCGGTTTGCGAGCGCAGATAAGCGCCCATCCGGTAGTTGTCGGATTCGGCGCCGCAAATCTTGACCGCCCGGCCATTGATCGTGACGGTTTTACTGACCGCCCGGTTGGCCGCCTGGAGATCGCGCCATTCCTGGCGCGCCTCCAAATAGAGCGCCTGATGGCGCTGGAGCGCTTCCTCGCTTCTGTCCACCCACTCGCGGACATAGCGCAGGTTCACTCCTATGTTTTTCAAGATCTCCGGCTTGGATTTAGCCACCTGCCAAATACGATCAAGGGAAAAATCTTTATTTTCCCGATCGTGATACTTTATAAAAGTGGCAACATGGATCCAGTTGCACGCCTCCACCTGCGCGTCGATATTGTTTTGGTTTTGGTTGTTATAAATATTCAAAACCTCGGCAATGCCGCGCGGGTTAGTCTGCCCGTTCGTGTCATTTAAGCGGGCATACCTAATCACATTCTCCCACTGCGGGGATTTTATCACCCCGAGCGACTTGGCGACCAGCGTGGCCGCGCATTCCTGCTGCCGTTCGCGCCAAGGCAAGGCATGCTCGTCAAAAGGCCCGCCCAAAACGCCCAGAGACAAAATATTTTCCGGGCAGTATTGTTTAAGCCACTCCTCGCTTCCTTCAATTATTGCTATTACCATGGCCACAATCTCGTCATAATGTGGGCCATGATGGGTCACCACTTGGACATTTTTCCCGGCCACCGTCACTTCTAACTCATCAAATAAATTTTTCATTTATTCCCTCCTCCTTGTTTGGTTTTTAATTTTTGATTTTATTTTTTATAAGTAAAATGAACGAAAAACATTTGACTATAACATATTATACAAAAAAAGTCAAACGTTTTAATATTTAATGTAAAAGTTTTATAGAAATGTCCTATTTGGCGTTTTTTAGAAATGTCCTACTTGGACACTTTTGTTAGTTTTTTAAGATATTCCAGATTGTTGATT
>Ga0210056_1002510_pt1 | contig 15429 bp, 11 predicted proteins | sample CryGeyCG2014_080_2_FD_183965 | JGI IMG/M metagenome (GOLD analysis project Ga0210056, IMG submission 183965) | Groundwater microbial communities from aquifer - Crystal Geyser CG07_land_8/20/14_0.80 (SPAdes) (version 2) | ecosystem: Environmental > Aquatic > Deep subsurface > Groundwater | place... | reverse complement strand
ACGTCATGGCGGGCAATGTGGATCACAGTCCGTCGCTTTGGGATGCCGCCGATGGATTTTTCAAGGATGTGATCGTCACGCCAGAAGGCGAGCGCCACCGCATACTGGCGCGGGCCGACGTGGATGCCGATCAACTCTCTGCTGATCGAGACCTTGATGAAATTTCATCATTATCTGGGCGATTGTTTCAAGATCGAAGTGCCGTGCGCGGACAACTGCAAAATGACGCTGCAAGAAGTTTTCTGTCTGCTGATTGATCGGGTGACGGGGGTGTTTCGGCGAGAAAAAACGGCAATATTCCGGCATTTTCATCTGATAGCCCCCATCAAAATGACCCATTATTGGCAAGACTTCCTGCTATTCAGCGAGTATTATCACGGCGAAACTGGACAGGGGCTGGTGCATCGCACCAGAATGGCTGGATCGGATGTGTGGCAAATCTGTTGTTGATGAAACGTTGTGAGCAAGAAACATGATGTTGTAGAGACTGCACTGAATCCCTCGAATCCCTCTGTTTACCAGCAAATCGAATCGTATAACCCATAAGGATAGTGATATGAAACCCTTGGAACCCTGCACGCTGACTTTTTTCGGCGCGGGCGGAAACCTGAGTCGCAAAAAATTGATTCCCTCGTTATTCAATCTCGAAATCGCGCAGCGTTTGCCTGAAAATCTGGTCATTTTGGGCTGTGATATTGCGCAGTATGAACAGGAAGTGTGGCTGAAATTCGTCAGCGACATTTTGCATGATCTGCACGGAGAAAAAATTGACGAAACCGCGCTGCAACGATTTTGCGCGCGCCTGCATTATTTCGCCTTGCCGCTGGGCGACGATGAGGCCTATAACCGGTTGCAAAAACTGCTGGACGAAGACCCGGATTTTCCGCCCAACATCATGTATTACATGGCGGTGCGCCCGGCTGATTATCCCGGTATCGTGGATAAACTGGGCAAGGTGGGGTTGCTCAAGCAGAACAAAGGTTGGCGGCGCGTGGTAATCGAGAAACCGTTCGGCTATGACTTGTTGAGCGCACAAACGCTGCAAGCCAGCCTGTTCCGACATCTTGACGAGCCGCAGATTTACCGGATTGACCACTACCTCGGTAAAGGTACGGTACAGAACGTGATGGTGTTCCGTTTTGCCAATCTGTTGCTCGAACCACTGTGGAACAACCACTACATAGATCACGTCCAGATCACCCATTCCGAGACGATGGGCGTGGAAGGGCGTGCCGATTATTACGAAGGTGCGGGCGCTTTGCGCGACATGATCCAGAGCCATTTGATGCAGTTGCTGGCATTGGTCGCGATGGAGCCGCCAGTGTCCATGTCTGCCGAGCATTTGCGCGACGAGAAAGTCAAAGTGTTGCGCGCTATCCGTCCCATCACCCAGAACGCGGTCCATGCCCATGCGTTTCGCGGCCAGTATGCCAGCGGCACGATAGACGGGCAGACCGTACCCGGTTATCTGGAAGAAAAAAACGTCGCGCAAGGTAGCACCACCGAGACCTATGCCGCGATGAAGCTGTTTATTGATAACTGGCGCTGGGCGGGCGTGCCGTTTTATCTGCGTACCGGCAAACGTATGAAAGAAAACAGTTCGGCGATTTGCATCCGTTTCAAAACGCCGCCTCAAGACTTGTTCCGCCATGCGCGCAAAGGTTCTCAGCAACCCAACTGGATCATGCTGGGCATTCAGCCGGATGATTGCCTGCAAATGGAAATGCAGGTCAAAGCGCCGGGACTCGATCTGCAAACCCGCACCATCAGTCTGGATGCGACTTACCACAACGAGGGGGATCAGGAATTCGATGCTTACGAGAGTCTGTTGCTCGATGTCATCATGGGCGACCATTCCCTGTTTCTGCGCATAGACGAGGTGGAAGCCGCCTGGCGCGTGGTGGATCCGGTGCTCAAGGTCTGGTCTATGGAACGCGAATTCATCAACACTTATCAGGCCGGAAGCTGGGGGCCGCGCGGCACTTATCGCTTATTCGACCGCGAAGATCAGTTCTGGCGGCATTCATTACATCCGGAAGGCGCGAAACTTGAAGGATATTGAGCGCGCCACGATGGCTGCGGATAAGTTAATAAGTTTAATTTAATCAAGGAGATAGAGATGCAAATAGGAATGATAGGGTTGGGGCGCATGGGCGCTAACATGGTGCGCCGTTTGCATCAAGGCGGACACGATTGCGTGGTATTCGATCGCAGCCGTGCAGCCGTGCAAGGCTTGGCGGCAGAAGGCATGACCCCAGCCAGCAGCGTGCAGGATTTCGTGAGCAAGTTGAGCCGCCCGCGCGCCATTTGGCTGATGCTGCCTGCCGCCGTGGTGGATGCCAGCATTGCCGAACTGACACCGCTGCTGGACGCGGGCGACATCATTATTGATGGGGGTAACTCTTATTATAAAGACGACATCGCGCGCGCAAAAAGTCTGGCTCCAAAGTCTATTCAGTATGTGGATGTGGGGGTCAGCGGCGGAACGTGGGGATTGGAGCGCGGCTATTGCCTGATGATGGGCGGACAAAAACAAACGGTCGCGCACCTGCAACCGATCTTCGCCACACTCGCCCCCGGCGTTGCTACCGCGCCGCGCACCGAAGGCTGCTCCGGCGAGCCGAGCACGGCTGAAATCGGCTACCTGCATTGCGGTCAGGAAGGTGCAGGGCACTTCGTCAAGATGGTGCATAACGGCATCGAATACGGAATGATGGCGGCTTACGCTGAGGGTTTTAACCTGTTGCGTCACGCCAATGTGGGCGGCGTGTCTTTGCATGTTGATGCGGAGACGACCCCGTTGCGCGAACCGGATGCCTTTCGCTATGAAATTGATGTCGCACAAGTTGCCGAATTGTGGCGGCGCGGCAGCGTGGTGAGTTCCTGGTTGCTGGATTTGACTGCACACGCCCTGCAAAGCGATGCGGATCTTTCCAAATTCAGCGGTCAGGTTTCCGATTCCGGCGAAGGTCGTTGGACCAGCATCGCCGCGATCGAGTCCGGCACACCCGCACCGGTGCTGACTGCCGCCTTGTTTAACCGCTTCACCTCGCGCGGCGAAGCAGACTACGGCAGTAAACTACTGTCCGCGCTGCGCTTTGAGTTTGGCGGACATAACGAGAAAAAATAGTCCTATTCAGCACGTTACACCCAAGTAGCCTCCGTCAAAGCCGGAGGCTACTTGCTTTGCAGCAGCCAATGAGTGAAATGCGCTTTAATCTCATGCCCGATAAGTTTACATATTTGCGGATAAGATTCATCGTTTTTACAATCAAAAACAATAAGTTATGTGCATATTGCTGCGTATTTCCCAGAGCGGACGTAACCTGCCTGCGAGGATTACGGCCAGGCGGAGAACTATCTCGGCACGATCCCCGATTTCCCCCTTCATCGGACGGTAGGTCGCAATTCTTACATTGATCAGCGAAGGGGCATGCGCTTGAGTGATAAGAGTGAATTGTCCTGTATTTATCCGCTTATTCGGAACTTCGCCAATCAGTTGGGTGGTTATCCTGCTATTGCCATGACCTGCTCTGGAACGTAGCTGGAACAGGTTAACTTTTGTAATATCAGGACAACACGATGGCTTCTCCTCCCAAAATTCGTTTGGTGCGTAACGATAACGAAGCCTCTATTGCCGAATTTAAAGCAATACAGGAAGCTCGCACCCAGCTTGAAGCCGAGACTCAGGCTGAGTTTTCGGCACAGGCGCGGGCGCGGGCTGAAGCTCATGCGCGTTCCCTTGCCCATAAACACGAGGCTCCGCCTGGCGAGTCACTGCCTGATGGCTTAAGTCGGGACAGAAGTAAACTCGCAGAAGCGGCACAAGATAAAGATGGGGTAGAACAACGGGTAGCGCGCGAATTGCTCGACAAACTATTGACAGAAATAAGGCGACCGGATGAAAGTCAGGCGGAGTTGGCGCAACGGGAACAGGCCGAGTTGAGCCAGCGTCTGGAAGCAGAAGAAAGGGTTCGCGCCGCACGGGAAGCCAAGGCTAAATCAGCAACCGAACTACAGGCAGTTATCGCCCAGCAGCGCCAGAATGAATGGGCTATGCGGCAGCGTGCCGAGGCTGAAATCGTCGCTATCCGCCACTCCCTGGAGGAACTCAATGCGCAAACCGCAAAAGCTGTCGGGGAACGTGTCGCCGCAGATCAAGTGCAACGTAACCTGGCCGCAGAGAAGCTGAAAATTGAAACACGGCTGCGCGATACCGTACTCTCACGCATTGCAAATGAGGCAAAGGAACTGCGTTTAGCCCAGGAAAAAATTGATGTCGAGCTGTACCAGATGGCGCAAATCAGCAAGCGTATCGAGGCCGAAAAAGTCGCTGTACTCGCCGCACAAAATCGCGGCGAACTCGAACAACAGGCCGCCAGCTTGTTACAGGAAAAAATATGTCAGGAGCGTGAAGCCACCATTTTACTAAAGGCGAAGGTTGATGCCGAGCAATTTGCAGAGGCGACTGCACGGGCTAAAGTCAAGGCCGAGTCTCAGGCAATCGCAGAGGCTGAAGCGAGAGCTAAAGCAGAACGCGATGCCGCGCAAGTTGCACAACAGAGAATTGCAGCGGAACAGGCAGCGGCAGCGCAGGCAAGGCAACGACAACAAGCCGAGGAACACGCCAAAGCCGCAGCGGATACCCGTAACGCCAACGAGCATCAGGCTTGTCTGGCAGCGCAACAGCGCGCGGCTGCGGAAGCACTCGCGGCAAATGAGGCGGCGCGCAAATTGGCGGCTGAACAGCTTGCCGCACAGCAACTTGAATTGCAGTTGCAGGCTGAAGCGCAGGCCATTGCCGCTTTGCATAAACGCATCGCAGCCGCTCAACAGGCGCAACGCGCAGCCGAAGAAAAGTTCAGTCTGGAACAACAACTGCGGGAAGTTGAGGATAAACGGGGACAAGCCGAGCAACTTGCAGCGCGCGTCTTGCGCGAACAGTACCAGGTTCAGAACGCACAACTGCAAAGCGCGCAGACCCGTGCGTCAGACGCACAAGTAGTCGCTCAGGCGATAGCGCAAAGTCTGGCGGCAGAACAGGCAGAGCATGATGCCGCACAAGCCAATATTCAGGTGTTTAACCGCTTGATTCAGGAATCCCGTCAGCGTGCCGAACTTGAAAAACAGGCTTACGAATGTTCCAACGAGCAATTAGCGACCGAATCGCGCGCTATTGCCAAAATTGAAACGCGCATGACGGCAGAATTGCAAGCGATCGAATCTGACAATCAACGCATGGAAATGGAAGTGCGCGCGCGCGAGATCGCGGCAACGATGCTGCAAATTAATGAGCGCGCAGTCCAGGATGCGCTCAAGAAAGAACAGGCGGCAGTGCGTGCCTTGAATATCGCCAAGTTGCACGCGGATGCCGAAAATCAGGCACTTAGGCAAAAGGAAGATTTCATCCGCGCAGAAGCGCTTGAAACCGTTGCCCTGCGCAAACAAATAAACGAGGCAAAGCAGGCTCACGAACAGGCCATGCAACGAGCCAAGAATATGGCAAGATTGCACTTCAACGAGGCAACCAAGGCCACCAGACTTGAGCAGGAACGGCTACATGCCGAGGCAACGGCCACGATCGCTGCACGCAAAAAATCGGCACTAGCCGAGGCGGCAATAAAAGCTGCCGAAGAACGTAATCGGCTGGAAATACAGATGGCAAAACAGATTCAATATCGTTTGGACTACGAGCAGACTCTAGCGGCAAAACTGCAACAACAGGCAGCACTCATGACCGAAGCCGCAACCACCATGCCGGCAAAGCCGCGTTAAAGAATCAGATTTTTTCCAGTAATTCGTTTAGAAACAAGCTGGTATCAGCCGGTTTGGACAGCATTGAACCGCTGATCCAGAACACATCTTCGGCGCGACTACCCATGGTGTTGATTTTGGCTCTATGCATACGAATGTGGTGCCGGTCGAGAATATGCGCGAAGCGCGCCAGCAGCCCCGGTCTGTCGCCCGCGATGAGCGTCAAAACGTATATGCCATGACGGTCTGTAGCGATATTGATCTTGGTGTTGAGCGGAAAATGCTTGAGCTGGCGGCTCATGCGTCCACCAGAAACGGGGTTGATCGGCTCGGCCAGCCTGATTTTTTCTGTCAATTCAAATTCGATGTAATTCATCAAGTCGCGGTAGTCCATGTCGCTGCGATTGACTTCCATGACCTGAAAGCTGTTCAGGGCGTAGCCATGTTGCGTGGTATGTATCTTGGCTTCGACGATGGTAAAGCTCAGGCGCGCGAAAAAGTCGCAGATGCGGGCGAATAACCAGCGTTGATCTCGGCAATAAACCAGCACTTGCAAGCCCGAACCCGCACGGCTTAAACGCGCCTTGACGATGGGCGCTGGATCATTGACCCGGAAATACAGCAAGCGGCTATGCCAGGCAATTTCCTGAGCTTCGTGATCCATAAAGTAGCTATCATCGAGCTGCGCCCACAGCATCTGGTAGGATGTTGCCGAGATGGCATAAAGGTTGAGCGTAGCGGCGGCCTGTTCGCGTATCTCGGTCAGATGGTTGTCAATCGCGCCTTCCTTCATGTAACGGCGCGTGAGATAGAACAAATCCTCCATCAGCTTGCCTTTCCAGGCGTTCCAGACTTTCGGGCTGGTGCCTTTTACATCCGCCACGGTCAATAAATACAGTGCCACCAGATAGCGGTCATTCTTGATGTTTTCGGCAAATTCGGCGATGACTTCGGGATCGGCCAGATCCTGCTTCTGTGCGGTGCTGGAAAGTGTGAGGTGTTGTTCGACCAACCAGACGACCAGTTGGCTATCGTCATGGCTGAGTTGATGAAGGGTACAGAACTTGCGCGCATCCTTCATGCCCAGCCTGGCATGATCGCCGCCGCGCCCCTTGGCTATATCGTGGAATAGTCCGGCGATATACAACACTTCGGGACGGGCAAATTCGCCCATCAGTTTGTTGCATAAAGGCAGTTCGTGCGCATGTTTTTCCAGCGCAAAACGGCGCAAATTACGCACCACCATCAAGATGTGTTCATCCACTGTATAAACGTGGAACAAGTCGTGCTGCATCTGTCCGACGATGCGCCCGAAAGCGGGAATATAACTGCCCAGAATGCCAAATTGGTTCATGCGGCGCAGCGCGTGGATCACGCCGTGCGGCTGGCGCAGGATTTCCATGAAATGCGCCTGATTTTGCGGGTCGCGCCGGAAGGTCGCGTCAATTTTCAGCCTCGCGCGCCACAAGGCACGCAGGGTATTCGCGCTGAGATCGGTCAGTTCAAGACGTTGTTGCATAATTAAAAACAGTTCGAATATCGCTTCAGGGCGATGTTCAAAGAGATGTTCATCGCGCATCTCCAGTCGCGTACCTACCATGCGAAAACGCTCGTTCAGCGCATGTTGCGGAAGGGTGTCGCGGAACAGATAGTCATGCAAATGTTGTAACAAAATCGTGTTGAACAGGCGCACCGCACGGCGCGTGCGGTAGTAGCGTTGCATCAAATGCTCGCTGGCGCGGCGGTTAGCCGAGTCGGTAATACCCAGTTGTTCGGCGAGCGTAGTCTGAAAATCGAACAGTAAACGGTCTTCGCGGCGGCGGGCGAGGTAATGCAGTCGGATGCGCAGGGTTTGCAGCAGCGCGTCATGGCAGGCAATCTGATGCGCCTCGGACAGGGTAATCAAGCCCGCTTGAGCCAGCTCGGTCCAGCGCGTACCCAAACCTGCCGCGCGACTGATCCAGGTGACGATTTGCAGATCGCGCAAGCCGCCCGGGCTTTCTTTAAGGTTGGGTTCGAGATTAAAGTCAGCGTCATCAAAACGCGCGTGGCGCTGTTCCTGTTCATGCAGCTTTGCCAGGAAAAATTCTTTTGCAACAAGATGTTGCCGTACAGACTTGCATAATTGCTCGAATAGTGCGGGCTGACCGCACAGCAGGCGTGCTTCCAGCAAATTGGTTTGTACCGTGATGTCGGTTGATTCGCTGATGCATTCCGCCACGGTGCGGATGCTGTGCCCGACTTCCAGCCCGATGTCCCAAAGTAGCGCAATCAATTCGCGCAGCATGTGTTGCAGGGATTCATCCGGCGCATCCTCCAGCAGGACGAGCAGGTCTATATCCGATTTTGGATAAAGCTCGCCTCGACCATAACCGCCCACCGCAATCAACGCAGTGTGCTTCGGGAATGCCATAAGTTGCCAGATGCGTTGCAAATATCCGTCTATCAGCTTGCTGTGCGCACCGAGCAGCCGGGCCGCTTTGCCTTGCTGGAGGAAGGTTTTTTCAAGGTTGAGCCGGTCGCAGCGCAAGGATTCGCGCAAGGCTGGAATATCACAGCGTGGTGAGGTACCCGTCATTGTGGCCATCCCTAAAAACTTTTTTCCGTATCCGTTATCAAGGATTGCAAGCGCAACGTCCCTGGCCGGAATTGAGTTGTCTCATCAGATTATTCGGAGGATGCAGATTAAAAACGATTTTGAGTTTTACCGATTAAAATTCCGACAGCCTCATCTTTTCAATCTCTGGTAAAATCTGCATACATATTCGTAATATATTGATTTTAATCATATTTATTACACGGGTGCAGGGCAACCCTCGGAGATAGTCAACACTTCATAGCCAGTTTCGGTGACCAATAGGGTGTGTTCATATTGCGCGGACAGGCTGTGATCCTTGGTGACCACCGTCCAGCCATCGCCCAGTTGCTTGATGTCCTTCTTGCCCGCGTTGATCATCGGTTCGATGGTAAACACCATGCCCGCTTCCAGTTTTAATCCTGTTTTGGGGCGACCGTAATGCAGCACTTGCGGCTCTTCGTGGAATTTTTTGCCGATGCCGTGACCGCAGAATTCGCGTACCACGCTGAAGCCCAGCGGTTCGACAAAGCTCTGAATAGCATGGCCTATATCGCCCAGATACGCGCCCGGCTTGACCGCGCGGATACCGCGCCATAGCGATTCGTAAGTGGTTTCGCACAGCCGTTTTGCCTGAATGGAGGGTTCGCCCACATAGAACATACGGCTGCTGTCGCCGTGGTAACCCTCTTTGATGACGGTGATGTCCAGATTGACGATGTCGCCATTTTTCAGCGCCTTGTCGCTCGGCACGCCGTGGCAAATCTGGTGGTTGATCGAGGTGCAGATGGACTTGGGGTAGGGCTTATGACCGCCCGGCGCATAGTTGAGCGGCGCGGGAATGCCTTGCTGGACATTGACGATCAGATCGTGGCACAGCCGGTCGAGCTCATTGGTGGTCACGCCCGCCACAACGAAAGGAGCGATGTAATCGAGCACTTCGCTGGTCAGGCGACCGGCAACGCGCATTTTTTCAATTTCTTGCGGGGACTTGATGGAAACAGACATGGTATATAGCTTCTTGAAAGGAAGCCGAGGATAGCACGAGAGCTGGATTCCCGACAAATTCGTTAATGACCTTCTGTCGGACATTGGTATGGGATACGGTTTTGAACTAAACTGCGTCGGCGATGGACTAAGCATCGCTTCAGATTCAAAAATCATCCATTCAGTTAAAAATTATCCTTTCAGGAGACAGCATGAAAAAGTCATTGGCTATCGTTTTGTTACTTACCGCCACCAGCAGCGTGTATGCGGCAGATAGCGGCGCGATACTGGGCGGTGCGTTGGGCGGCGCAGCGGGTGCGGCGGTCGGCTATAACATGGGCGGGCAGGGTGGCGCGATACTGGGTGCGGCGATTGGTGGCGGAACGGGTGCGGCTGTCGGCAGTCGCCCGAATGCGCCCGTCGTCAGGCAAGTCCCGGTACAAGTTGCCGCCCCTGTTGCGGGTCGTGGCGATGACGATGAAGAACACCATCATGATCATCATGGCAAGCATCATCACGAAGAGGATTGATTAGCCCGAGTGTGCGCATCCGGCAACCCAACAAAAGGCACGGCAACGTGCCTTTTTTACGGGTAGCGCAACGCTTCTATCGGGTTAAGGCGGGCGGCTTTTTGGGCGGGGTAGTAGCCGAAGAAGATGCCTACCGTTGCGGCCACCCCGAATGCCACCAGCACCGAACTGCCGGAGATAATGACCATCGTGTCGGTCAGCAGTTGCGTAAGCCACGCGCCGCCGATACCGAGCAGCAGGCCGATAAAGCACCCGACCACCGAAATGATGACGGCTTCGAGCAAAAATTGCAGCAGGATGTCGCGCTCCCTGGCACCGATTGCCATGCGGATGCCAATTTCGCGGGTGCGTTCGGTGACCGAGACCAGCATGATATTCATGATGCCGATACCGCCGACCAGCAATGAAACGGAGGCAATCGCGCCCAGCAGCATGGACATGACGCGCGTGCTTTCGGCGGCGGAATCGGCGACGGCGGTCAAGTTGCGCAGATAAAAGTCAGCCTCCTGTCCTTCGCGCAGGCGGTGGCGCTGGCGCAGCAGTTCGGTCATGGATTTTTCAACCTGAGGCATGATTTCCTGGCTAACAGCCTGCACCATCACCATGCGCACCGTACCCGGAAACTGCGTGCCGAACACATTGCGCTGCGCGGTGGTGAGCGGAATGATGAGGGAATCGTCCTGATCGCGCCCGTCCATGCCCTGACCCTTGCTGCCCAGCACGCCCAGCACAGTGAACGGGCTTTGCCGGATGCGGAGGGTACGACCCACCGGGTCCTCGTCGCCGAACAAGTTCTGCGCGGTGGTCTGGCCGATTAGCGCGACCCGGGTTGCCGAACGCACGTCCGATGCCGTGAAGGCAGCACCGCTGACCACCGGCCAGGCGCGCGCATCCAGATAAGCGGGCGTGCTGCCGATGATGGCGGTATTCCAGTTATTGGGGCCATACACGACCTGCGCACTACCCGGATGGATGGGGGCTGAGGCTTGCACGCCGGGCAACTCGGCAATCGCATCGGCATCGGCGACCGTCAGGGTCAACGCGCTGCCGCTGCCGGTACGCACCCCGCCTGTCTGACTGCTGCCGGACAACAGCACGAACAGGTTGCTGCCCATCGCGCTGATGGTTTGCCCAATGGCATATTGCGCGCCCTGGCCGATGGCCATCATCAGCACCACCGCGCCGACCCCGATCACCATGCCCAGCATGGTTAAAATGGTGCGCATTTTGTTCGCGCCCATCGCGCACCACGCTTCGCCCAGCATCGCCAGCGTCATGTTGTTAGCTCCCCTGTCATCTGATCGCTGACGATGCCGCCATCCAGAAAATGTATCTGGCGTTTTGCGTGTCGCGCAATGTCGGGCTCGTGGGTGACCAGCACGATGGTAATGCCTTCATGGTTGAGTGTCTCGAATAGCGCCATGATGTCAAGGCTGGTGTGGCTATCGAGATTGCCGGTGGGTTCGTCGGCCAGCAGCAGGCTGGGACGGTTAACCAGCGCGCGGGCAATCGCCACGCGCTGTTGCTGACCGCCGGAAATCTGGTTGGGCAGCGAGTCCGCCTTGTCGGCCAGACCCACTTTAACCAGCAACGTTTCTGCGCGTGCCTGGCGTTCTGCCTTTTTCACGCCGCAATAGATCAGCGGCAAGGCGACGTTATCGCGTAGCGTCATGCGCGGCAGCAGATTGAAGCCCTGAAACACAAAACCGATGGTGCGATTGCGCAACAAGGCCAGTTCGTCGCGGTCAAGTTCAGCGACCGAGCGCCCCTCCATCTCGTAACGCCCGATTGTGGGGGCGTCCAGACAGCCGAGGATGTTCATGAAAGTCGATTTGCCCGACCCGGACGGCCCCATGATGGCGACAAATTCGCCTTTTCTTATCGTCAGCTTGACCGCTTTCAGCGCCGGAAACGCGCCGGCAGAGGCCTGGTAGGACTTGCCTAAGCCTTCGATGCGAATGACCTCGGGGTTCATCTGGAAATCTTTAAAAAATTCGTCATTCCCGCGCAGGGCTTGCCCCCGCGTGGGCGTGGGGCGGAAATCCGGTTTGTTAAGTATTTCCCGCGCAGTAGGGCCAGGTTAAGGTTTTGTCCGCTACGCGGGTTTTTTGTTTCGCTGGATTCCGGCCTACGCCGTAATGACGTAAAGGGGTTTCTTGTGGCTATCATCAGAACATCCTCATGCGCAACGGCTGTGAGCTGCTGGCCTGGCCGTTTTCAGCCGCTAGCAAGTCGCCCGTCACCAGTTGATCGCCCACTTTGAGGTCGCCGGAAAGTATCTCGGTATTGCGGTTGTCGGTGATGCCGAGCTTCACCGTGACGGGGACAAGTTCCCCTTTTTTCAACCCATAGACCTTGCCGAAAAAACCGTCCTTGCGGGGGCTTTGGGCGGCATTATTACTTGAGTTAGCACGCGAGGATTCTTTGCTATCTTTATGATTATTAAGTTTTTCATGACTGGAAGGTTTGAAGCGCAAGGCGGCATTGGGTACGAGCAAGGCATCCTTACGCACCGCGACCGCGATGCTCACATAGGCGGTCATGCCGGGCATTAAAATCAGTTCCGGGTTGCTTACATTGATCACGACATCGTAGGTGATGACATTTTGCTGGTTGGTCGGGTTCAGGCGTATCAGCCGCACCGCCCCTTGAAAATTCCTGTCCGGGAAGGCATCCACCGTGAAATGAACGGCTTGGCCTACACGGATGCTGCCGATGTCGGCCTCGGCAAAATTCGCGTCAATCTGCATTCGGGTCAAATCTTGCGCGATTTTGAACAGCGTTGGCGTTTGCAAACTGGCCGCTACGGTTTGGCCGACATCCACCGAGCGATCCACCACGACACCGGACACCGGTGAGCGGATCACCGAATAGGCGAGGTTGGCGCGGTCTTTTTCCACCGTGGCCTGTGCCAGATTCAACTGGGCGAGTGCCGCTTTTTTGGCTTGAACCGCCGTGTCCAGCTCCAGCCTTGAGGCGTATTCCTGCACATACAGATTGCGGGTGCGCGCCTCATTGGCAGTCGCCAGTTCCAGCGAGGCTTTTGCACTTTGCACGCTGGACAGGCTTTGTTTTTGTTGCGCGGCGAGCAGCGCATTATCCAGTTCCAGCAGTATCTGGCCTTTTTCGACTTCGCTGTTGAAATCCACATACAGTTTTTTTACTGTACCGGAAACCTGCGTGCCGACATTCACCAGCGTCACCGGATTGATCGTGCCGTTGGCGGAAACCGTCTGGCTGAGATCGCCGCGTTCCACGCTTTGCAGGCGATATAGCGGTGGCACTTTGTTGAATTGCTGATAAGCCAGATAAGCCGCCAGAATCAGACTGGCGGCAAGCAGCAAGAGAACAAACGGGGAGTGCAATATTTTTTTCATGGTTTTGGCGCGTTACCGAGGTTCGTTATTGTCCGTGCGCAGCATTCCGGCATCCAGATGGCCCATCGCCTGTGCCAGGGCTGCGCGGCTGACGTTCCAGTTCAGTTCAGCCTGGATGCGTTGCTGGCGTGCGGCGGCCAGCGTGGTTTGCGCGTTCAGCACATCCAGCATAATGCCCGCTCCCGCCTGATAGCGTCCGCGCGCGACACGTTCGGATTGCGCTGCGCTGCCCAGTAAATCTGCCGTGGTGCGCAGGGTTTCTGTGGCGGTGGTCAGGTTCTGCCACGCCGTCCAGACATCCAGCGCCACTTGCAGGCGTATCCGTTCCAGTTGCGCCTTGCGGGTTTCGACCAGCGCCAAGGCTGCGCGTATCCGGTAAGTTGGCGCGTAACCCGAAAACAGCGGCACGCTCAAATTCAAGCCCAGCGTTGAACTGTTGGTGTTGATGCCCTCGCTGTTGTTCTGGTTGGCGGCAGCGGTCAGTGCAAGCGTCGGCTTGCCCGCCGCGCGCGCCGCGTCCGCATTGGCTTGTGCCGCCTTCAGCGTAGCTTGTGCCGCCTGTAAATCAGGGCGGCTCTGCCGAGCCTGCTCGATTAAAGCCGCGACATTCTGTTCAAAATCCTTTAGCACAGCGAGTTCATCTGGCAGCTTTACCCCCTCCCCATCCCAGACTTCCCCTTGACGGGGAGGGGGAATCAAAGAGGCAAGGGGCGCAACTAGTCGCACGCTGGTATTGGCATCCAGCCCCAGCAGGTTGGCCAGATTCCCCTGTGCAATTTTCAGTGCGCCTTGTGCCGTGATGCGGTTGAGCGTGGTTTGTGACCAGGCGGTTTGGGCGCTGAGTTTATCGGCGGGGGTGGCGCTGCCCGCCCGATAGCGCGCATCGGCCACCTTGAAACTTTGCTGCGCGGCCTGCTCGGAAACGTCTGCCGCATCGAGCGCGGCGCGTGTCGCTTGAATCTGGTAATAAGCCTGCACTGCCGCGAGAAATAGCGATTGCACCGTACCGTCCTCTGTGGCATTCAGCGCCAGGAGTGTGTGTCGCGCGCTTTCCAGATGGGCGGCACGCGCGCCGAAATCATATAACAGATAGGAAAGGCTTAATCCTGCGCTGCGCTGACGGTTGCCGGGGGTGCTTTGACTTTCCGACAGATTTACGCCCAGATTAGGCAAGTAACCCGCTTGCACCACGCCCACCTGCGCTGCCTGTGCCCGCGAATTCGCCCAGACTTCACGGGTTTGCGGATTGTTGCACAGCGCAAAATTGACCACTTCGGGTAAATTGAGTGCATGTTCCGGCAGGCTGTCGGGGCAGGGCAGCTGTACGTCAAACTCGCGCAGCGATTCGTTAGCCCCGCCCCCCACTTGTGAGGGGCGGTCGAGAGGGAGGAAACGGGCATGGCGAGCTACCTTGTCAGGGGCGGCATGATTGCCATGCCCGTTAGCGTGTAAAACGGGATTAGCCTGATGATCGTTTTCTGTTGAAAACGGGTCGGAAGCCGAGGCGAGACCGCACCAGGACAGGGCGCACAGCAGCATCCAGCGAAAAATTGGGCTTGAAGCGCGATAGTTTGTGCTGTGTAACATGGAATCCGCACCACATTGGGAGGGGGCATTGTAATGGTTCAAAAGTGTTTGGCGACAGGGAAATTGTAAGCAAGGGTTACGGGCAAAGTTCACTTTTTCGGCTATTCAAAAAATTGTTTTATCGCTACGGCAAACCCGATTATTTTCGGATTTATCGCCTATTTAAAATAAAAAACAATTTTGAATCAATATGTTGAATAACATTTTACGCCGGATAAGCCGCGCTTTCTCGACTCCAGCATTCTGCTCTTGCACTCTGATATGCCGCAATACGGGGTGCGACATTTTGTCGCGCGACAAAATGCCGCATTCCCAAAGCCCATTCGTTAGGCTAAATTATCTTCCGCCAACCGACCGGGTCTCATCCTGAACGGTATCTCCTCCCAATTGCACTGTTTCGTTGTCGGTTGGCTTATTCATTTTCAGCGCGGTGGATGGCGATGAACGCATGGAGTACAAAACATGGACACCACTACAGAGCCGAAATCGTTCACAAGGCTTGGTGCGTGCTCCGCGTAACCCCTTGTTCACCCCCCGTCCCCCATCTCCCAAAGGGAGAGGGGTACGGTTCGTCGCTGCGCGAGTTTCACGTTAAAGATGAGTGGCATGGCAGTCACGG
>Ga0210056_1002502_pt1 | contig 15465 bp, 14 predicted proteins | sample CryGeyCG2014_080_2_FD_183965 | JGI IMG/M metagenome (GOLD analysis project Ga0210056, IMG submission 183965) | Groundwater microbial communities from aquifer - Crystal Geyser CG07_land_8/20/14_0.80 (SPAdes) (version 2) | ecosystem: Environmental > Aquatic > Deep subsurface > Groundwater | place... | reverse complement strand
TAAGCTCATCGCTTGTGCCCGGTTTCCACTTGAGCAGACCCTCGTTGATGTTCTTGATCAATTCCCAGTCACGAGCGGAATAAGCGTCCGCCGGGTCGAAGCTGGCAATTTTATCGGTCGTGCCGATAATGATCGTGTCAGCCGGCGTGGATGGAGGTGCTTCGGTGGGCGCTTCGGTGGGCGCTGCGGTGGGGGCCTCTGTCGCCGCGGGTGGTTGAGTCGCGGGCGCCGCTGTGGGTGTGGGTTTCGGCCCACAGCCCGCCAGGGCCATGCTGGCTAGCGCCAGCAGCGAAAACAGTAGATAAAGTGTTCGTTTCATGTTTCTCTCCTCCTACAAAGAGAATATTAGGGGTTTGTTGGTTAGCGAGCGGATAAAACATTGTGATCACAACCTGACAGTAGACCACCTCCTTTGGCAACAACGATTTCTCTGGATATGAGGCTACATTATGGTAGCTGGCAGTACAAGCTACCATTATACAGCAAATTTACTAAAATGCGACGTGTGGAATGCCGGGGCCGCGCAGATTCACCTCCGCCGGATTCGAGGGCCACACGCCAGCCACCGGCGCGCCGCACTTCGGACAAGTCCCTTGCGCGCTGATCTGGTAATCCGTGATGGTGTAGGCCAGACGCCGGACGAGGGGATGGTTGCACTTCGCACAGCGGGTCGCCTCGTAATCCTCCACCCGTCCCGGCAGGTTGCCGGCATAGACGTAGCGCAGACCGGCCTCCCGTCCGATATCCGCCGCCCGGATCAAGGTACGGGCCGGGGTGTCCTCCGGGTCGGTCATCCTGTAATCCTTATGGAAAGCGGTCACGTGCCAGGGAATGTCCGCCGAAATCCCGGCCAAAAAGCGCGCTGCTTCCCACAATTCCTCGCTGCTGTCATTGAAGCCAGGCACCACCAGCGTCACGACCTCCACCCACAGTCCCAGCGCGTGCGCCCGCCGGATGGTATCCAGCACATTCTTCAAAACCCCGCCCAACTTCCGGTAGTTCTTATCCTGCATGGATTTCAAATCTACTTTGTAGGCGCTCAGGTAGGGACGCAGGTATTCCAGGGCTTCCGGCGTGGCGTTGCCGTTGGAGACGAAGACGCATTTCATCCCGGCCGCAACCGCCTCTTTGAAAATCGCCACGGCCCACTCGCTGGTGATCAACGGCTCGTTGTAAGAGGATGCCACCACCTGCGCGCCCATCCGCCGCCCGAAGGCCACGATCTGCTGCGGCGTGATCTTGCGAATGAAATTGATGGATACATCCGATTCCGGGTCGCGCAGAACTTGAGAGGATAACCAATTTTGGCAGAATCCGCAATGAAAGTCACAGCCCAGCATCCCGAAGGTCAACGCCGTCGCGCCGGGCAAAACATGGAAGAACGGCTTTTTCTCGATCGGGTCGGCTTGCAGACCAGCCACGTAACCCCATGGGACGCACAGCTTTCCATCCGCGTTGAAACGTACCTGGCAAATTCCGCGTCTACCTTCCCGAATGAGGCAGCGATGGCCGCAAGCCGTGCAGCGCACTGCGCCGTCTTCCTGCCTCTCGTAAAGTTCCCCCTCGATCGTCAAGTTGTCCAATATCTTCGCCAATGCCACCATCTTCGCCTGCCTTCAACTATCAGCCAACAGCCATCAGCCATCAGCCATCAGCTATTAGCTACCTGCCATCAGCTATCTGCCATTCGCCATCGTCATTTATAATACACCCATAATGATAACCCTTGCAATACAGGCCGGAGGCGAATCCCGCCGTATGGGACAGGATAAAGCCCTCCTGCCCTTCCTGGGACGCCCGCTCATTCTGCGGGTGGTGGAACGTCTCGCCGCGTTCGCGGACGAGATCCTCGTCACGACCAACCAGCCAGCGGACTATGCCTTCCTCGGCCTGCCGCTCTTCGCGGACCTCCAGCCTGGTCGCGGCGCCCTGGGCGGACTCTACACCGCGCTCCACGCCGCCCAACACCCGCTGGTGGCCGTCGTGGCCTGCGACATGCCCTTTGCCAGCCGCGCCCTCTTCGAGTATGAACGCGACCTGCTGGTCGAAACGGGTGCGGACGTGGTCATCCCATCCTCCGCCGAAGGCGCGGAGCATTCGTTGTCACTGGAACCGCTGCACGCCGTCTATCGCCGTCAAACCTGTCTGCCTGCCATTCAAGACGCGCTGGCGGCCGGCGAGTGGAAGTTGATCTCATGGTTCCCGAAAGTTAAAGTCCGCACGCTCACGCCTGCAGAGACAACTCGACACGATCCGCAAGGCGCGGAACATTCGTTGTCACTGACTTTCCTGAACCTGAACACCCCCGAAGAATTCCACTTGGCTGAACAACTTGCATCAAGCGCACATATTTTGGGGAACCGCGAAGCGACGAAGACCGCGAAGGAAAATTAACCTTTGCGAAGGCTTGCGAGACTTCGCGTACTTCGCTCCTTCGCGGCCTGCCCCCGTTCTTCGCGAAGCACCCTGTGGGTTGAGGGTGAATCTTTATCTCTTTCCCCTCTTGCCTCTTGCCCCATGATACGCCGGGGCGGTGATCGCGTAGATCGTGCACAGGCGTGCATCCAGCATCCTCGAGCGGATTCTGGCATCTATCTCTTCGAGCGTTTCGGCAGTGGTGATGACGGTCGGCAGTTCGGCGTTGTAGCGGTAGTTGAACAGTTGGTAGAGTTTTTCGCGCACCCAGGTACTCACCGACTTCGTGCTAAGATCGTCCAGGATTAGTAACGGGGCAGTGCGGATTTCGTCGAAGCGGCGGTCATAACTGACAGTGCTTGTGGGACTGAAAGTGGCGCGCAGGTGGTCGAACAAATCTGGCGCCGTGACAAAGATCGGCGGCGCGCCCATGCCGGCGCGGTGGTTGGCAATTGCTGCTGCGAGATGGGTCTTACCGCAGCCATAGGAACCGGTGATGACCAGCCAGCCATTTGGCCTCTCTGCAAAGGCAACCGCGGCCTTGTTGGCTTTTTCCAGTGATCTGATCTTATCCGCTTCCAGGCCCTCGTCTTCGCGCAGGGAGAAATTGGCGAAAGAGCACTTGGCAAGCAGGCCGAGGGAGGATAGCTCGGGATGGCCGGTGTCGTCGGTCGGGCGGCGGTAATCGGGGACATTAATCCGCAACACGCTAACCAGTTCAGGGTCTTTCAGGCGCGAACGGATGCGCTCCTCGAGTTCATCCAAAGGCACGTTGGTGGTGACCACCAGCGGCAGGCGATTGATGTAGCGGTAGTTGACGATCTGGAACAGTTTTTCCTGCGCCCAGGCGGTGGCGTTCTGCGTGCCGAAATCATCCAACACCAACAAAGGTGCATTGCGAATTTCATTGAAGCGATCTTCGAAAGTCGTGTCCTCGCTATTGAAGGAAAAACGCAGCAGGTCGAGCAGGTCAGGGACGGTCAGGAACAGCGTAGGCACACCCATGCCGACGGCGAAATTGGCGATGGCGGCCGCCAGGTGAGTCTTGCCGCAGCCGTAACCGCCCTGCAGGAGCAGCCAGCCGTGCAGCGAGGCGGCATACTGGCGGGCAGTGTTGTAGGCATCCTCCAGCATATTTGCCTGCCAATCTCCCAGGCCAATCCGGCCGCGTGGCTGAAAGGTCTCGAAGGTCAGCTCTTTGAGTTCGTCAAGGTGGCTCAGGGAAAAGAGCCGCTCCCGCACCGCGCGCATCACGTCCGCCTGGCGGCAGGTGCAGATTTCCAGTTTACCGAAATCGGGGTGGCCGAGCGGCAGGTCGCGGCGCAGGTAACCGGCCCCGTGACAATGGGGGCAATTCGGGTCGCCGAGGGCTTCGAGGAAAGTGGTTGCGTTCTTGGCAACCATGGTAGCCATATTTCGGGCTACCATGAGCCGCTCAATGTTCGATGTACTCGGCGTACTCGCCTTCGACGTACCGGCGGCCATCTTCTTGAGCGTTTTGTCTATCTTGCTTTTTGGCATGGCCTTTTTCCTTCCAACTGCGCAAAATGGCTTCCACATAACGCCAGTTGCGCTTGTTATTCTTGACGGCGATCTCCAGCGCCTCGGCCACCCACTCTGGCGGGTAGGTCTGCTCGGCGTCCTTGAGGGCGTCGGCGATGAGCGGCGTCAGCGGGCCGATGTTTTCCTCGTATAACTTGAAAATATTCGGGCGTTCCGCGGGAGGCGCAGAGGGGGGACGCAAAGTGGTTGCGCTCTTGGCAACCATGGCGGCGCGCCATAATGGTCGCGTACTTGGCGACCATTCACCCTTCTGCATGGACTCGGCTGCGGCGCGGCCGCGCGGCGTGTTCAGGAAATAGAAGCCGCCCGCCTCATTCTGGACCCTGAGCAGGCTGCCGCGCTGGACGGCTTTTTCCAAGGCTGCATCCAAATCTGCCCCGCCCAGCCCGCGCATGAAATCGGCATCCTCGGCGAACTCAGTGCGGCACAGGAAGTGCGCCCCGCCTTCCATGTGTGTGATGCGCCACAAGGCATACAGCGTGACCTTCAACTCGGCCAGATCGTCTATCTTGTTCAACAGCTTGCGGAAGAACGAGTCGGGCACCTGGGTGAAGGTTTCGGAGGCGGTAAAGCCGTTGAAATCAGGCATCGTTTTCGTAATCTACCGATTATCAGTACTTCACGAAAAGACTTTGTAGTGGCGACTTTAGTCGCTCTTTTGGCTGAACGACTGAAGTCGTTACTACAGTTTCGTGAATTACCGATTATGAGTTATCTTCGACTGGCGGTTCTTCAGGCGGTTTCGGTTCACGGCGTGATTTGGTCGCCTTCCGGGGTTCAGTGAAATCAATGCTGCGTGTCGCCGCGTTCTCGAACTTTGCCAGTGAACTGCGGAAGATAAGCTCGATGCTGCCGGTCGGGCCGTTGCGGTGCTTGGCGATGATGATCTCGGCCACGTTCTGCTTGACAGTGTCTTTCTCATATTGATCGGGCCGATAGATGAACATGACGATGTCCGAATCTTGTTCGAGGCTGTTATGGACGATGATGTTATTGGCGACAAAATTGTGATGACCTGGAACGGTCAAGTCATAAACTTGTTCTTCGCCATCAGGTTCAATGGAAAGAATAGTATCCCAGTAAATATCGCTTTCAGCCAGCGTCGTCAGTTCGGATGATTGAACAACTGTAGGCAAAATGCGGGGCAGGGCGAGATAATCGCTTGTTGTCAATTCATCCAATCGTTTCCAACCATTGAAGGTCAGGAATTGATGGTTTGCGGTGGCGCGGATTTCACGTCCAAGCCGTGTCTTGATCTTGAACACAGATTTCTTGCCTGTGCAAAACGCGCGGCTGACGGACATGGATTCCATTTTGAGCGTATCTGGGTTGAGCGCCCAAATGTTGAAATTCGATTTGCCCTCCAACTCACGGATCGGAACATTTCTGCCGCTATCCGCCACCGCCACAAGGGCGTCACCCGTAAGACAGCCGGACTCTCTTAAATCCGAGAGAACCGGCCTCTTGTCAGTGCGCTGCTCGACGGCGCGGGAGAGCTGGGCGGCGGCCAGCACGGGTACGTTCAGCTCGCGCGCCAGCACCTTGAGATTACGCGAGATGTACGAGACCTCCTGCACGCGGTTCTCGGTGCGGACGTCGCCGCCCATCAGTTGCAGGTAGTCCACCAGCACAAGATCAAGGCCAAATTCCATGTGCAGGCGGCGGCACTTCGTCCGCAATTGCAGAGGGGAAATAGCGGGTGTGTCGTCCAGGAAGATGTGCGTGTCGGACAGCACTTCGACCGCCTGGGTGAAGAGCGGCCACTCGTCCTGGTTCAGCTTTCCGGTGCGCAGACGCTGGGAATCGATGCCGGTCTCCTGCGCCACCAGTCGTTGCACCACCTGCTCGTTGGACATCTCCAGCGAGAAGATGGCGACGTGCTTCTTGTGCAGCATGGCGGCGTTCTTGGCCACCGAGAGCAGGAAGCCGGATTTGCCCTGGCCGGGGCGGCCGGCAATGATGAGGAAATCGGAGGCCTGCATGCCGGTCAGCATCCGGTCGAGGTCAATGAAGCCGGTTGGCACGCCGAAGATTTCCTCCGGGCGGCGGGCCAGCTCGTCAATCCGATCGTAGTACTCGCTCAGCACCGCGGAGATCGGCTGGAGATCGTGTTTCAGCCGCCGCTGGCTGACATCGAAGACCGATTTTTCGGCCTCCTCCATCACGTGTTCGACGCTTTCGTGCTCGTCGTAAGCCAGGGTGGCGATCTGGTTGGCGGCGTTGAGCATCCGGCGGCGGATCGCTTCGGCCTCCACCATGTGACCGTAGGCCTCGGCATGGAGCGAGGTGGGCACCTGGTTGAGCAGGGCGGTCAGGTAGGCCGGGCCGCCGATCTCGCCCAATTGTCCGGCGCGGTCGAGTTCCTCCGTGACGGTCAGGATGTCGAGCGGGGTGCGTTGCTCGTGCAGCCGGGTGAAGGCCTCCCAGATCCAGCGCAGGCGGTGGATGTAGAAATCGTCCGCCTGCAGGAACTGGGCCAGGTCGTAATACACCTCCGGGTTGATCAGCACAGCACCCACAACGGCTTCTTCGGCTTCCCGATTGTGAGGTATGGTCGGTGTGGATGGGAAACCCCCCGTCGAGGGGTAGGTGGGTTCCTCGGCAGGCGGCGCTGACTCAAGCAAGGTAGGTTCTTCGGCAGGCGGCTGATTGCTCATTGGAGTAAATTACGAAACACGAAGGTCACAAAGTGCCTATCTGAAAACCATCTGGAATGCGGACTTTAGTCCGCAATGCAGGGCAGACTGAAGTCTGCATTCCGTTATTCAGATAGGTTCAAAGCATCACAAAGGCTTACGTTTTACCGAGTAGGCCTTCGGCGCATTACGTTTCACGCCTCTATCGCTCATCGTTCAATTCTTCGGCGTTTTTTTATCACCCTTATCTTTATCGAGTTTCTTCAGGAAATCCTCGAACACCGACAAACGTCCATCGTCCGCTCCTACGCTTTTCACCTGGCGGGCGGAAGTGACGGAAGGCGGGGGTTCTTCCTGCTGCATGTCACGCTCCGGGAAGATGCTGGCGGCCTCCATGACCGCGCCGCCGACCAGGATCGGGACGTGCGCCCGCACGGCCAGGGCGATGGCATCCGAGGGACGCGAGTCAATGTTGACGATCTTGCCGTCCACTTCGGCGACGATGTTGCCGTAGAAGATGTCATCACGCAGCGAGACGATCTCGACGCGCACCAGCAAGGCGTCGAAGGTGGTGAAGACATTCTTGAGCAGATCGTGGGTCAATGGGCGCACCATCTCCACCTCTTGCAAAGCGACGGTGATGGCTTCGGCCTCGTACGGCCCGACCCAGACGGGCAGGTAGCGCTCGAGGTCCTTCTGGCGCAGGATGACGATGCGCTGGGGCGACATCAGGCTGACGCGCACGCTGTCAATTACGACTTCGATCATCTCAGACATAACAGGCTCCAAAGATATTGAACGGCATGGCTTCGCGAAGCACCCCCGCAGGGGGCAGCGGCAGCGGCGGAGCAGGCAAGGCTACTCACATTATCGCGCCACTTCTTGAAAATCGCGCCGGATTCGAGCGGCAAGCAGCCGATGTCCGCTGGAATCTACCTGGATTGCGGGCCATCCTTCGTGTCACAAGAAACAGCGGGCAAAAAGCTGTTTCTTAGCAGCCGGTGTTGGGCGCATTTTCGTTGCTGTATTAGGCGCTTTTTATGATCTATTCCAACTCAGGGACAATGATGCGCGAAGTTGCGATTCTATGGACTTGTGATTAGAAGTGTTGAGAAACCAAAGCGAGATTGTTGAACCTGCTGATATTCGCTGAAGAATTAGATTATTAATCCTACAGTTAGTCTCTTGGCCCCCGATAAAACAATTACGTGGGGAAATGTTTCCATAGCCCATGTTATAGCGCGAACTTAGTTCAACACATTCGCCGATGTACTTAATATCGCTGTCTTCCATCAAAGCATAGACGCCTGGGTATTCTAGATTCCGGGGGATTTTAAACTTGCAAAACGGGCCATTACCGTATTTGTTTAAGGCTATGCCATTAGTATTTACGAACCTGGCTTGCGGCATGAAAGTCAAAATTGTTCCGTTGGGTTCTCTCTCAGGCTCTATAGTACAAATATACCGGAAATCATGTCCGCCGATTCTACGCACACTGTTATTGGATATTTGATTTGTCAGACTTTCCGGCATCAAAGAATCAGACTTCCTTGAAACCACATTTTTTGATTTTTGAGTGGGAGGATTACTGGTCAATTGTTTCATGTGTTCCGGGTTTTTACCACTTAGCACAAAGAGCCCCCGCCCCACACTATGAAGAATGTTCTTGCCCACTGCCCCGGGCGCTCCACCTTGAAGATTGTCTGTGAGCCCTTGAATTATGGGGTTTATTGAATCCGGGCCATATGCAGCGTTTTTCCTTTGTACGCATTTGATGATATCAGAACGTGTGAATGGTGAAATGCCATTCTCAGTTAACTCTCTTGCACATTGTTCGACAAGCATCCAAATTGCCATCAGGTTAGCCTCCTTTGCATATGTGCGCCCAACACCGTGGTTATGCGGACGGCCTAATGTACTATGGTTGGTCTGTACGTGTCCCCGTAGGGGATAACATCCAAACCAATTTGGGCGTTTCGGCAGCCAATATTGGCGGCCCTCTTCGCTATGCGGCTACCAATGCTTGCTCGATCTCTATCGGTAGCTCAATGAAAACGAATTGGCTGGTGTGATAAAGATAATCCTCGCCGCTTTCGTCAATAATACGGATTAAGTCATCTTTCTCTGCTTGTTCGTCAGGGATGACTTCATACACTTTTCTTGTGATGAGCGATGCTTCGTAATCCGTATTGTCAACACAAAGTACAAATTGCTTTCCAGTTGTCATAGGCTTAATCCAGATACCGCTTGATTTTGATGTCTTTCCTTCCGATGCCATGCGCTTCGTACCAGTGAAGTTCGACATGACGAATGTTGCCATTGGGCAGTTTCACGAAGGTACTGCCCTTCAACTTTCTCCAACGGCCATGGCCATAGATTTTCTGCAAGTATGCCAAGTCGCGGATGTGTGAGCCAACCGCAATTACTTCAATGAATTGAATATCGTCAACGATTTCGAATTTCACGTGATTTGTTTCGCATTTCTGAATGTTGGCGTCCAGTACCCTAATCTTACATCAATTTCGCTCATTTTGCGATAGCGTTTTTGTGCGCGGGCGAATGAACTACCCCTGCCGCATCCAGCGTTTAACCGCTTCCACGGGCGGCTCGTGATTTTTCATGGCATCCAGCAGCGCGCCGGGATCCGAGGCGCACAGCAGGCTCCGGCGGTGTTCGGGAAAGATGAAACCCTCGGCCTCCGCCCGATCGAGCATGGCCAGCAGCGGGTCGAAATAACCGCCCACGTTCAACAATCCAATCGGTTTGGCATGGACGCCGATCTGCGCCCAGGTCAGCGTCTCGAACAACTCGTCCAGGGTGCCGTACCCGCCCGGCAGGGCGATGTAAGCGTCGGCCAGCTCGTACATGCGCGCCTTGCGCTGGTGGATGAGCGGAATGACCTCCATGCGCGTGAGGCCGGGATGCGCCAGGGCGGGCGTGTTCATGCTCTCCACGATCACGCCGATGACCTGGCCGCCGCTTTCCAGAACGCCATCCGCCAGCGCACCCATCAGCCCGGTGCGCCCGCCGCCGTAGACCAGCGTCAGGCCGCGCCGGGCCAGGGTCTCGCCCATTCGACGCGCCGCAAGCAGATAGTCCGGGTGGACGTGGTCAGCAGAACCGCAGTAGACGCAGACAGAGTTCATGTCAGATAGTATACTTCTAACTCTCCCAAGTCGAACAGGTTAGAGTTATATTAGACCCGCTGCCCTGCGCTTGACTTTGGGATAGAATGCAGCATAGAATAGTAATGGTTGCGCAGTTAGCAACCATAATGTGAAAGCATAGCGGTATGGACTATAAAGATTATTATAAGATTCTTGGCGTCGAACGCAAGGCCAGCACGGACGAGATCAAGCGCGCTTACCGCAAACTGGCGATGCAGTACCATCCGGATCGCAACCCGGGGAATAAACGCGCCGAAGAACGATTCAAAGAAATTAACGAAGCTTATCAGGTTTTGAGCGACTCACAGAAGCGCTCCCGCTACGATCAATTGGGCGATTCGTACTCGCACTGGCAGCGGAGCGGCGCGCCGGGCGGATTCGATTGGTCGCAGTGGTTTACTCCCGAAGGGCGGGGGTTCAGCGGCCAGCCGGGATCGGGCGGGCCGTCGGTGCAATACGGCAATCTCGATGACCTCTTCGGCGATGGCACGTTCTCGGATTTCTTCCGTACCATCTTCGGCGGCATGGACATTGGCGCGGCGCCGCGCGGCCGCGGGCGGCAGCATACCACACCTGCCCTTCAGCAGGCGGTGACGATCAGCCTGCGCGAGGCCTATAGCGGCACAACCCGCCAGATCAAGATGGATCACCGCCGCATCGAGGTCAAGATCCCGGCCGGCGCCCGCAGCGGGACGAAGGTGCGCGTCGCCGGCGGCGGCCCGCCTGGGCCGGACGGCCAGCCAGGCGACCTCTACCTGGTTTTGGATGTGGCCGCCGACCCGAACTTCGAGCGGCAGGGTAACGACCTGCATACCCAGATCGGCGTCAACGTCTTTACTGCCATGCTAGGCGGCGAGGTTCAGGTGGATACCTTGAGCGGCAAAGTGATCCTGACCATCCCGCCCGGCACCCAGCCGGAACAAATCTTCCGCCTGGCCGGGCGGGGTATGCCGCAGTTGAAGAATCCGCAGGTCAAAGGCGACCTGTTCGTGCGCGTCAAAGTCCAGGTGCCGCGCCAACTCAACGCCAAACAAAAGGCTTTGCTGGAAGAGGCGGCGCGCCTGAAATAATAGTAGCTCTTCGAGCTACTATAATGGAGAAAAATTCATGAAAAGTAAAACAACTTTATTGGTATTCCTCTCGGTGCTGGTACTTGCGTTGATGGCCTGCCAGTTGACCGGCCTTACCCCGCTCCAACTGACCCCTTCACCAACTGCCGCGTCCCAAACAATCCTGGCGCCCCTTCCCGGCGGCCAAACCGACCTCGTCAGCCAGCAGGATCGGATGGCGGCGATCTATGACCAGGTCAGCCCGGGCGTCGTGACGATCCAGACCTCCCTATCGGAAGGCACGCCAGTCGGCCTCGGCTCCGGCTGGGTCTACAACGCCGACGGCTACATCGTGACCAACCAGCACGTCGTGGAAGGGGCGGACAAGTTCGAGGTGGACTTCCCCTCCGGCGATAAAGCCTTCGGGAACGTGGTCGGCACTGACCTGGATTCTGACCTGGCCGTGATCAAGGTGGATGTCCCAGCGGCGGTATTGCATCCGCTCACTTTGGGCGATTCTGACCAGCTCGAGGTCGGGCAGATCGTGGTGGCCATCGGCAATCCGTTCGGGCTGAACGGCACGATGACGACCGGCATCGTCTCAGCCCTGGGCCGGACTCTCCAATCGAATCGGGAAGCGCCCGGCGGAAGCGGTTCTTACTTCTCAGCCGGCGACATCATCCAGACCGACGCGGCGCTCAATCCCGGCAACTCGGGCGGGCCGCTGCTGAACCTGAACGGCGAGGTGGTTGGCGTGAACCGCGCCATCCGCACGACCAGCACAACCACTACCGGTGATCCGGTCAACGCAGGCATCGGCTTTGCCATCTCGATCAATATCGTCAAGCGGGTCGTGCCCTATTTGATCCAGGATGGGAAGTATGATTATCCCTATTTGGGCATCACTTCCATTGACGATTTGCCGCTACAATATCTCCAGGAATTAGGGCTGACGCAATACACTGGCGCCTACGTCACCAGCGTGGCGCCCGGCAGCCCGGCGGACCAGGCCGGGGTGCGCGCTGGCGCGCAGGCGACCAGCATCCAAGGCTTGGAGGCCGGTGGAGACCTGATCATTGCGATTGACGGCAATACCGTGCTGCATTTCGATGATCTGCTCAAATACCTGTTCAATAATAAGTCGCCCGGCGAAACGGTCGTGTTGACCGTTTTGCGCGGCGACCAGCAGGTGGATCTGACCTTGACCCTGGGCAAGCGCCCGTAGTGCCGATTCTTTTTGGTCAGTGGGACGGGCTCCCATGCCCGGCGGCGTGCCCGCAGGGTGCTTCGCGAGGAGCCGCCTCTTCGGCCTTATTTGGAAGGAGGTGGAACGTCGTTCTCTTAACTGGATCCCCCGATTACTGGATCCTCTAATTCACCTGGCCAGACCGGTCATCCATCCGGATGATCGAAAATTTCACAGGAGGTTAACATGATCACTGATAGTGATCTGCAAGAATTGCTGAATTTTTCCAGCCCGGAGGCGGTTCTCAGCGTATACTTGAATACCGACCCGGCGGAAGGCAATGCTGAAGCGCTCAAATTGCGCTTGCGCAGTTTGCTTGAGGAAGTTAACCTGCCCAAAGATAAAGCTAAAGTATCGGAATACTTTGAACACGCGCGCGAATGGAAGGGACGCAGTTTAGCGATCTTTTCCTGTACGACGCGTGATTTTTTCCGCGCCTACCCGCTGGCTGTGCCGCTACGCAGCCGGGTGCGCGTGGGGGATCATCCCCATGTCAAGCCGCTGGCAGATCTCCTGGACGCCTTCGGGGGATACGGCGTGGTGCTGATTGACAAACAAGGCGCGCGGCTGTTTTTGTTCCATCTTGGGGAGCTGATCGAACAGGAAGGCGTCTTGGGAGAGGAAGTCCGTCACACCAAGCGCGGCGGGGCTTCGAGTGTCCGCGGGCAGCGCGGCGGGGCCGCCGGGCAGATGCGTTATTCGGAGGCGGTGGTCGAACGTAACATCAAGGATGCGCTGGAATTTGCCATCCGCTTTTTCGAGGAGAACCGGGTGCGCCGCGTCCTGATCGGAGGCACGGACGACAACGTGGCCCAATTCCGTAGCCATTTGCCCAAGGCCTGGCAAAGCCTGGTAGTAGGAACCTTCCCGATGAGCATGACGGCGAAACACACCGAGGTGTTGGCGCGGGCTATGGAAATCGGTCAACAGGCCGAACGTCGCCGCGAGACGCGGCTGGTGGATATGACCATCACCAACGCGGCCAAGGGCGCGGGCGGCGTTGTCCGCCTGGACGAGACGTTGAGCGCGGTCCACGAGGGGCGTGTCCAGACCCTGATCGTACGAGAAGGCTACCGTTCAGCCGGCTACCAGTGCGCCGGTTGTGGCTATCTGACCACGCAGAAAGTGGCTGTCTGTCCCTTCTGCGGCAAGGATTTTGCCCGCATCGAGGACGCGGTCGAGATGGCCGTCCGTAAGGTGATGCAATCTGGCGGGGATGTGGAGATCGTGCGCGATAATCCCGCGCTGGAAAAGGTGGGGATCGGCGCGCTGCTGCGGTATTAATATAAACCGCGAAGCCACGAAGACCGCGAAGAAGAATTCAATGTCGCGAAGGAAAGCCCTTCGCGACATTCGAAGGAACTTCGCGGTCTTTGTTTCTTCGCGGTGAGATTATCCCCTCATTTGTTACGCAAACCGTTCTTCCTTCCAAACGTCCGCTTTGTTGTGATACCCCGCCTTTTCCCAGAAACCCAGCCGATCCTGGCGCATGAACTCCAGCCCGCGCAACCATTTGGCGCCTTTCCACAAGTAGGGGGTTTGCAGGTCAGTGCGCTCGGCTATCGCGCCGACTACTCCGCGCAAGGGATAGCCGTGATCGGGCGTGAGCGGCTCGCCGTTGAAGTGAGTGGCCAATAAGAAGTTATCCTGCAATGCCATCTCGAGCGGCAAATTGACGGTGAAGCCATACTCGGCGTGCTGCATGATGAACCTGGCGCTCGGCAAGGGTTTGATCAGACCCTGCTCGACCAGCATTCGCACCGAAACGCCTTCCCAGGCGGTATCGAACTTGCTCCAGCGCGTCACGCAATGGATATCCATGGCGATTTTGGTGTGCGGCAGTTGGTTGAACTCAGCCCACGTCCAGCGCGCCTCCTGCTCGACCTCGCCCCAGACGCGGAAATCCCATGTCGCCGGGTTGAAGGGCGGCACCTGCCCGTAGTGCAGGACAGGAAACTTGAGTGTCAGCGCCTGGCCGGGGGGCAGGCGGTTTTCATCGCGGATGCGCTCCTCTTCTTCGCGCCGGTCGGGGTTTTCGTAGTTTAACATAGCGCAGCCTCCAGCCGCAGCCGAAAGGATTTCACCGCGAAGAAGCGACCCCCAAAGAGCGGGGGCAGGCGGACGCGAAGGGTTTCTTCGTGTCCGCGAAGAATTCTTCGCGGTCTTCGTTTCTTCGCGGTTCCAACAGGTAAGTAGAGTATTCCTGTCCGAATTATAGCACACCTGCCTTACGGTATAATCTCCTCATGTCCCGCATTTGTATCATTCCCCAGGCCTCCAACGTGGGCGGCGTCACTTCCTTTCAGCGCAAGCTGGCAGCCGGATTGGCGCGGCGCGGCGTGGAGGTCTGTCACGATCTCGGCGACATGCCTTACGAGGCCGTGCTGCTGACCGGCGGCACGCGTCAGCTATTGGGGTTGTGGCAGGCCAAACAGCGCGGCGTTCCCATCCTCCAGCGGCTGGATGGGATCAACTGGATCCACCGCCAGCGGCGCACGGGCTGGCGTCATTACCTGCGCGCCGAATACGGCAACCGGCTGCTGGCTCTCGTCCGCGCCCGCCTCGCCAGCCGGATCGTCTACCAGTCCGAGTTCGTGCGCGGCTGGTGGGAGGACTGGTTCGGCGCGGGGCGCGTCCCGAGCGTTGTCATCCACAACGGCGTGGATTTGCAGATGTATTCACCGGTAGGGCAAATTGCCAATTTGCCAGTAGGACAAATTGGCAATTTGTCCTACAGATTGCTGATCGTGGAAGGCAGCCTGGGCGGAGGCTATGATCTGGGATTGGAATGGGCTGTCCGGCTGGCGGAGTTGTTGGCTGAGAAGCATAAGTTCCCGCTGGAACTGATGATCGTCGGCCGCCTCTCCCCGGACCTGCAAACCGAGTGGCAAAACCGCAGCCGCGTCCCCATCCTGTGGGCCGGGACCGTGCCCGGCGAGCGCATCCCTGAGATTGACCGCTCGGCGCACCTGCTCTTTTCCGCCGACTTGAATTCAGCCTGCCCGAACTCGGTCATCGAGGCGCTGGCTTGCGGCCTGCCGGTTGTGTCCTTCAGCACCGGCGCTTTACCAGAGCTGGTGACCGGCGATGCCGGTCGTCTCGTCCCGTATGGAGGCAACCCGTGGCGGATCGAGTCGCCCGACCTGCCCTCCCTGGCTGCGGCTGCGGCGGGCGTCCTTGCCGACCTGCCGCGCTTCCGCTCTGCGGCGCGGGCGCGGGCGGAGCAGGCGTTTTCGTTGGAGAAAATGGTAGACAAGTATCTGGAGGTGTTACTTTGAACGATGCCATTGCCAGCTACACCCTGCTGGTCAGCACGCTCACATCGCAGGGCGTGAGCGTGGCTAGTCACAATGAAAGCCGCGTGATGGTCAAGCTGGACGGCGCGTGGA
>Ga0210056_1002499_pt1 | contig 15471 bp, 9 predicted proteins | sample CryGeyCG2014_080_2_FD_183965 | JGI IMG/M metagenome (GOLD analysis project Ga0210056, IMG submission 183965) | Groundwater microbial communities from aquifer - Crystal Geyser CG07_land_8/20/14_0.80 (SPAdes) (version 2) | ecosystem: Environmental > Aquatic > Deep subsurface > Groundwater | place... | reverse complement strand
TATCTTTTGTTTCAAAACACTGCTCCCATCAGACCGGCCAAAATAGCCTGATCTTTTTGGTACTTTCAGCTTCACGTCTCCTCTGTTTCTGCCAAACGAAAAAGCCGCCCTTCTTTTTTCAATCAACTTATCAGAAGGATAGCTTCTCTTATTTTTCCAACTTTGCGGAGATTTTACTTTCAGCGCTGGTATAGGCATCTTATTGTAATTATAGCAATTATAAGCTAATATAGTAATATAATCATATGAACCCAAAAAATCAAGCTAACCAAATTAAAGAACTGCTAGAAAAAGGCGTAGAAAGTATATACCCTGATAAATCCTATCTTGAAAAACTTTTGGCATCAGGCAAAAAACTAACTGTTTATCAAGGATTTGACCCGACAGCCGATACGCTCCACATTGGTAATTTTGTTGGTCTAATTAAACTAAAACAATTCCAAGATCTTGGCCACCGTGTTATTTTCCTCATTGGCGATTATACAGCTATGATTGGTGATCCTGATAAAAGAACTGTTAGAAAACAATTAACTTATAAACAAGTCATAAAAAATTGCAAAAATTATCAAGCCCAGGCCAGTAAAATTTTAAACTTTTCTGGTAAAAATCCTGTTCAATTAAAATATAATAGCGAATGGTTATCAAAACTTACCTTCAAAGACACTTTAGAACTTCTAACTAATTTTACTGTTCAACGCATACTTGAACGAGACCTTTTTGAACAAAGAATCAAGTCTGGTAATCCTCTTTATCTGCACGAATTTATGTATCCAGTTATGCAAGCCTACGACTCGGTGGCGATGAATGTTGACGGCGAGATTGGCGGCAATGACCAAACTTTTAATATGCTGGCCGGCCGAGATTTAATGGCTAAAATGAAAAACAAAGAAAAATTTGTCTTGACCATTAAACTGCTTGAGGATCCCAGCGGTAAAAAAATGGGCAAAACTGAAGGCAATATGATTACTTTGAATGACAGCCCTAAAAATATGTTTGGCAAAATTATGAGCTGGCCGGACACAATGATTGCTCTTGGCTTTGAACTGTGCACTAATTACTCACTTGATAAAATTGAAGAGATAAAAAAGAAACTGCAAGACACAAAACATAATCCGCGCGACCTTAAGGCAAAACTGGCCAAAGAAATTATTACTTTTTACCATTCAAAAGCCGAGGCCGATAAAGCCGAGCAAGAATTCAATAGGATATTCCGCGACAAAGACACGCCGACCAATATGGAAAAAGTCTTTATTATGAACATTGAATACGATCTGCCAGAACTCATGGCCTCTGCCCAATTAGTCCCTAGTAAATCCGAAGCCAAGCGGCTGATTGAGCAAGGCGGCGTGACTCTCAATGACAAAAAAATCACTGACTGGAAAAAGAAAGTAAAACCAGCTGACAATACTGTCCTCAAAATCGGCAAAAGAAAATTTGCCCGACTAATAATAAAATAGTTCGCATAATACACAACAAAAGGTCGCTTATGCGCCAACAGTTCGCATAATAAAGAGTTAGACGACATATTACTCGCCAAAAATTTATTTTTTATAAAATTTTTTCTTTTTATTCAAAACCCGCCCGAAAGATATATTAACCATTCATGCAACCCAAATACAGAAGTAATTGATAATTGCGACATGGCCATAAGAGACATTAAAAAAGGAGAAGAGATAACATCAGATTATTCCAAGGACAATGCTGTTATACATTTTAGATGTAACTGTGGCAGTAAAAACTGTAAAAAATCTATATAAATCAGCAACCACAAAATAATTGACGGTTTTAATAGTAAATGATATTATGAAAGCATTATAATGAGTAATTATAGTGCTTTTGTTTTATAATTCGGGCATATAGCTCAGCTGGCTAGAGCGCAACACTGATAATGTTGAGGTCCGTGGTTCGAGTCCACGTATGCCCACTAATGCCGGGGTAGCTCAGTGGTAGAGCACATGACTGGATTTTCGGTCCCTCCGATGGTAACATCGGAGTGCAAACTGGGTGAATTCGGGGAAACCTAAATTCCGCAGCCACGGGATATGGCAATCCCGAGCCAAGTCCTAGAGGGTTAAAAATTCTAGGAAAGGTGTAGAGACTAGCAAGTGAGCCCCAACAATAACCTTGCGTAAGCGCCCAGCTCCCTTATTTATTAAGAGGAGATGAGATAGTCCAATCTCAAGAGAAATCTTGAAACATTACTTGGAAAATCATGGTGTCGGCAGTCCGATTCTGCCTCCCGGCAAATTTTTTTGGAGTGTGGCCTAGTGGTTTAGGGCGTCTAGTTTTTGCCCGCCAAAAATTAACGGGGTGTAGCCCAGTAGCCTAAGGCGCATGCTTTGGGAGCATGAGATCGAGGGTGCGAATCCCTCCACCCCGACCAATCCCATCTTGCATTATTTTATATCCTATGCTAATTTAAACTAATATTAATTAACTATCTATCGCCATGTCCCAAGAAACAGCCAAAGATTTGAAAGAATATGAAATTCTTTATTTACTATCCGTGACTTTAAATCCTGATGAAATTCAGGCTATTAAAGGTAAAATTAATGAGCTGATCGCCAAAGCCGACGGCATCATAATTAAAGAAGATGACCTCGGTAAACGGAAATTAGCCTATATGATTAAACGTGCCAGGCATGGCCATTATTTGCTGACCATTTTTAAGGCTCCTGCCGCTGAAATAAACTCAATTAATCATGAGTTGGAACTCATGCCTGAAATTCTAAGGCACAAACTGGTTGTCAAAAAAGATATTAAAACCATGGGTGCCAAAGAAACCATGGAATATAAAAAACCAAGCATTAAACCGGAAGACAAAGAAAGACCAAAACCTAAGGCTGAAAAAGAAATTAAAGTTGACATTGAGGAGCTGGACAAAAAAATTGACGAGCTGCTGTCTGAAGATGACATCTAATTTTTTAAAGTTAACCACTAATTACCAACTAATCAAAACTATATGAATCTCAATAAAGCCATGATTATCGGCAATCTCACTCGCGACCCGGAACTCCGCACCACTCCCAATGGCACTTCTGTCACCTCTTTTGGTGTCGCCACTAATTTTGTCTGGACAGACACTAATGGCCAGCGCCAGGAACGAGCTGAATTTCATAATGTGGTTGCCTGGAGAAAATTAGCCGAGATAATCAGCCAATATCTGCGCAAAGGCTCAAAGGTCTATATTGAAGGCCGTTTGCAGACTAGAAGCTGGAATGACCAAACAGGCAATAAAAAATATATGACGGAAATTGTCGCAGAGAATATGATTATGCTTGATTCAAAAGGCTCTAGCGGAGCGCCCAACTCAACCCCGGTCGTGTCAACTCCTCCCCCAGCGCTCGAAGAATCAACCCCTATTATTGACATTAATGAACCGACCACTAATACTGACGAGGTTAGGGTGGAAGAGGTTCCATTTTAAAAAATAAAAATATCCTATTTTATGAATCAAACCACAGCTGATAAACATTGCCACTTCTGCGTCAACCAGCTAGACAAGGTTGACTGGAAAGATATCCCGACTCTCCAACGTTTTATGTCGCACTATAATCGCATTGTCCCTGGCAGACGGACCGGACTGTGCGCTAAGCACCAAAGAAAAGTTGCTCGGGCTATTAAGCGCGCTCGGGAAATGGGCCTGATGCCCTTTGTCAGAAAATAAGACGGCAATTAATTATGTTAAACTATACTGACCTTAAAGTTAACACGGTATTTAAGTTTGAAGACGACCCTTATCAGGTAATAAAAGCCTCTCATCTTAAAATGGGCCGCGGCGCCGCTGTCCTGCAAACTAAGATTAAAAACCTAAAAAACGGCAATGTCTTGGAACGAAATTTCAAACAAGCTGACAAATTTGAAGAGGCTGACATAAAAAAAGAAAAAGCCAGTTTTCTCTACAGCGAGAGTGACAAATGCAATTTCATGGATGAAAATTACGAACAATTTTCTATTGAAAAATCAATTATAGAAAAACAACTGGGGTTTCTCAAGGAATCAGCCAGTGTCAACGTATTATATTTTGACGGTTTGCCGATTGGTATTGAATTGCCGCCTAAAATTGATCTGAAAGTAGTGGAAGCTCCGCCAGCAATCCGCGGCGACACTGCCCAAGGCTCTGTTACCAAATCAGTTAAACTGGAAACCGGCGCTGAAATCAATACCCCCATCTTTATTAAAGAGGGCGACATCATCCGCATCAACACCGAAACTGGAGAATATGTGGAAAGAGTAAAATAAAACCCGGCATCAACCGGGTTTTAAAATACCTAATTACTAATTACTAATCATTTTCTTCCTGCTTCACCTTCTCCCAAATCCTCTTGCCAATCTCCTTTAACAATTTGCTATTCTGACGCAAAAACATTTTAGCATTTTCGCGTCCTACGCCTAATTTCTCGCCACTATCTGCTGTGCCAGCAGGCGAGTATGAATAAGAATTGCCAAGCTTATTAATTATCCCCTCGGCGACTCCCCGATCAAGTATGTCGCCGGCGATAGAAATCCCCTCATTATACATAATGTCAAATTCCGCAGACTTAAACGGCGGCGCCACTTTGTTTTTCACTACTTTCATTTTGACCCGATTGCCGATAATTTTCTCGCCCATTTTAATCTGCGCCGCGCGCTTGAGTTCAATGCGCACTGACGCATAAAATTTTAAAGCCATACCGCCAGTGGTTGTTTCTGGATTGCCAAAAACAATACCGATTTTTTGGCGTGTTTGATTTAAAAATATTACAGTAGTCTCCGTCTTTGATATAATGGCTGTCAATTTTCTAAGCGCCTGGCTCATCAGTCTTGCCTGAAGTCCCATATGAGATTGGCCCATCTCTCCTTCAATTTCCGCTTTGGGCGTTAATGCCGCCACTGAATCAATCACAACCAAATTCACCCCGCCAGACCTGACTAGAGTCTCCACAATCTCTAATGCTTGCTCGCCATTATCTGGCTGCGAAATTAAAAGCTCATCCACCTTAACGCCAGTCCTTTTAGCGTAATCGGGATCCAAAGCATGCTCGGCGTCAACAAATGCCGCCACTCCGCCGGTGCGCTGTACTGTGGCAATGACATGCTGTGACAATGTTGTCTTGCCTGATGCCTCCGCCCCATAAATTTCAATCACTCTCCCTTTGGGCAAGCCTCCGACACCCAGCGCCAAATCAATTGACAAACAACCAGTGGAAATCGCCGGTACTTTTAATTTTTTAATCTCGCCAAATCTCATAATTGCCCCTTCGCCAAACCTCTGTTTTATCTCCTCCATAGCTATTTCCGCCGCTTTTAATCTTTTCTGCCCCTCCTCCTGATTTTCCTCATTTTTAACCATAGAAACTAAATTAATTGCTAATTATTTTATTCCTCTATTATTATTCTTCGGTAGACCGTCCTTGTCCTGCCATATGATTTTTTTGCCTCAATCTTAATTATATTTAACCCCTTATTCAAATCCATGTCAACCTCAAACCAACCAGCGCTATCCGCTGTAATTTCTTTATCATTCAACCCCAGCCACGCCCCGCTTTCAACTTTACCCATTACTTTAATATAACTGTTTAATGAGACAAAATTATCACTGGGATAAAACACACTTAGCTCGGGCGGTCTTAAAAGTGACCACACCTGAAACCCTAAATAAATAATGATCACTGCCACCGCTAAACCCAAAAAGAAATTACGAATTATTTTGGGCAAAATAATCAACCTTTTCTTTGACACCCCAAAACGATTTACCTGTCCTGTAGACCAAATTTTCTGCCTTTTTATTTCCTCATAGAATTTTTTCTCCGTCTCCTGCCAATCTAACCCTAAAAAACTGGCATATTTTTTTAGCCAGTTTTTAGCATAAACTTCTCCGGGAATAATTTCATAGTCATTGCTTTCCAGCGCCTCCAAATAATGTTTGGCTACTCCAATCCTTTTCTCTACTGCCAAAATACTCAAATTTATTCTTTTTCTAGCCAGCTCCAAATCTTCTCCTAAAGATTTTACCGTAATAATATTTTTCTGTTTAAAACGAATCATAAATAATAATTACCAGTTATGCTAATTATTTTTTCGCTCGGCCTAAAAATTAAAATTTATACTTATCTCCCTCTTTAGATTCTTCTTCCTGCGCGTCATCATCTTCAACTGTCTCAATTTCTTCTTCCTCTTCTTCCTCCTTTCCTTCTTCCTCTTCCTCTTCCTCTTCTTCTTCTTCCTCTTCCTGAACAAAATCATCTGCTGCCTGTTGGTTATCTTCCGGCTCTGGCTCTAATATTTCATCAGCTTGTTCAATTAAACTCCTCTCTCCTTTCTTGACTAATACTTCTCTTGGTCTTGAACCATCTGCCTGGCCGATGACACCTGCTTCCTCAAGCAAATCCAAAATTCTGGCAGCTCTGGCATAACCGATTCTTAATCTCCGCTGTAAATATGAAGCGGATGCTTTGCCAGCTTCAACCACTAAATCTCTGGCTTCGCTTAAAAACTCATCGCCATTTTCATCATAGGTATTCATTACTAGCCCGCCAAGACCTAGGGTCGGCGTCTTTTCTACCACGCTTTCCTCATAATTTGGTTCCCCTTTCTCCCGTAAATACTGAACAACCCGCTCAATATCCTTATCGCTGCAAAAAGCGCCTTGGATTCTTCTAGGCTTGGAAACTTCAGCTGAAGTAAAAAGCATATCTCCCCTGCCCAATAATTTTTCAGCTCCGGATACATCTAAAATCGTTCTTGAATCTGTCAGCGACGCCACCGCGAAAGCGATGCGGCCGGGAATATTGGCTTTAATCAAGCCGGTAATAATATCTACTGACGGCCGCTGGGTAGATAAAATCAAATGAATCCCAACAGCTCTGGACATCTGCGCCAGCCGAATAACTGCTGCCTCAACTTCAGCTCCAGCCACACTCATCAGATCCGCCAATTCATCAATGATAAAAACAAGATAAGGCAGTCTGTCTCTGGGATGAGCAAGATTATAGCTCTGGATATTTCTCTTGCCCGCATTAGATAAAACATGAAACCTTCTTTCCATTTCGCCAATCGTCCATTTGAGCGCATTAATAATCTTTTTGACATCAGTAACCACCGGCGTCATCAAATGCGGAATACCGTTATAGCCAGGCATCTCTACCCGCTTGGGATCAACTAAAATAAATTTAAGTTCATCCGGCTGGTTTTGATAAAGGAGTGAAACAATAATTGTATTTAAACAGACTGTTTTACCGGAATTTGTTGCTCCGGCGACTAAAAGGTGCGGCAAGTTTGCCAGATCGGCCAGCCAGGGCTTGCCAGTCACATCCTGTCCCAGGGCAATCATTAAATTGGATTTCCTTTGTTTAAACTCTAGTGACTCTAAAATCAGTCTTAATGGGACAATGGCAATTTTTTTATTTGGCACCTCAACCCCCACCAATGACTTGCCAGGAATCGGTGCTTCAATTCTGATAGGATGTGCCGCCAAAGCCAAAGCCAGATTATTGCCCAAGCCGATAATCCGCGACAGCTTGACTCCTTCAGCCGGCCGAAAAGTATATTGTGTCACTGTCGGACCAATTGATATCTCACCCATCTCCACCTCAATGCCAAAATTAAACAATGTTCTTTTAATTATCTCCTGATAAGATTTGGTGTCGCCGGCTGTTGGCTTGCCAGCTTTGTTGCTCATTAAACTTAAAGGAATATCAATTTTTGGATATTTTTTTCGCGCTGGCTTCTTTGGCTCTTCTGTTCCGCCACTTTCATTTTCACCCTCTATGGCTCCGCCAGGAGCATCAGCGAGCTCTTTTTCCCCATCATCAATCTCATGCTCTTCAAACTCAACTTCCTCTTCTTGTTCTTGGCCATTATCTTCCAGTTCTTCACCCTTTCTCAACCAAGAAAATATCCCCCTTGGCTTTTCTCTTAAGTTTCTTAAGGTGACTTTATCTAAAATGCTTTCCAATGACGCGTTAAACATTAAAATCAAACCAATCATAAAAATCGCCACTGTCACCGCCATCCCGGCCCAACGACCCATAATTTTGGCTAGCGGCCAAGCGATGCCAAACCCAATATACCCGCCGGCCACTCCTTTGGATAAAATCTCTTTAAAAGTGTCGGGATCTTGAGTCAAATGAAAAAAACCAGAGTAACCGATAATTAAAAGGAACACCCCCAGCCAATTCAAATTCTTAAATGAATATCTGGCCGGTCTGATTGATAAATACCCGGCTAGGATGAGCACTACTGGAAATATCCAAAATCCCCAGCCAAAGACAAGTTTTAACACTTGATAAAAAAACCGGCCAAACCCGCCAGCCAAATCAAAAATAGATAACAAGCTAATAACTGCCACTAAAAAAATAAGCACAATTATAATGCCTCTTTTTGTATCTGACTCCATGTCTGGCATATCAGGCAAACTAAATCTAAGTTTTCTCCGAGCCATAAAGATCAATAATTTAGCTATTATATCCTTTATTTTAACACTTTTATATATTTTCCACAACAACTGGATTAAGGCGTCATAAAAAAGCGTGGGGCATTGGTGGTTTGGTTTTATAAACCGAATATTGTTGCGTATTTCTAATAAAAAGCTATAATTAGCTTAAAGATTAAATTCAAATTATTCACCTTGCCATGTTGGCAAATGCTAATTTTAGGTGCGGTCATCCATGGACTTACTGCATGCGGTTGGTTTTTTATCCAGACCGCTGGCGTTATTGGTTTGATCTTTACTATGCCAGCTATCCCAACACGGTACGTCGGGCTTATTAAAAGCCAACGCGAAAATCCTATTAAACATTTGACAAGTGTTTAGGAAATGGTATAATTATTATACTAATTGTTAAACAACTTTATGGAATTAAAAGAACTTAAAAACAAGAGCCAAAACTTACTGCTGTTGAATAAATGAATTACCCTGCGCCAAGAGCGCGGGGAAAAGCAAGTTATATATTTCTAAGTAGGATGAATTTTTAACAGCTATATGATTCTACTGTTTTTATGCTTAACCAGCTCAAATCCGATCTCCAGAAATTAACCAATCCCAAAAAAGCTGAAATTCTTCAGCGTTTTTTTAAAACTGGCCGAGGGGAATATGGGGAAGGTGATGTATTCTTAGGCTTAACGTCGCGGCAAATTAAAGAGATAGCTAAAAAATATTATCAACAGATAAAATTACCGGGCATTCAGTCATTATTAAAGTCAAAAATTCACGAGGAACGGCTGGCGGCTGTGCGCATTCTGGTGGCTCAATTTAATAAAAATGGCGATAAACAAAGAAAACAAATTTTTGATTTTTATTTAAAAAATACAAAAAATATCAACAACTGGGATTTGGTAGATCTATCCGCCCCAAATATTGTGGGCAATTTTCTTTTGGATAAAAACAGAAAAATCTTATACCAGCTCGCCCGCTCAAAAAATCTCTGGGAAAAACGGATCGCGATCATTGCCACATACGAATTTATAAAAAATAATCAATATCAAGATACTCTAAGAATCTCTAAAATTCTATTAAAAGATAAGCATGATCTTATCCATAAAGCAGTTGGTTGGATGCTTAGAGAAATGGGTAAACGAAATCAAAAAGAATTAATTAAATTTTTAGATAAGTATCTCTTTCATCTGCCCCGGACTGCACTGCGCTATGCCATTGAAAAATTTCCGGAAAAAAAGAGAAAGTACTATTTAAATCAGTAACCAAAAATTCTCCCCGACATGACGTCGGGGAGAATTTTTAATTTACCAATTATTTCTTCTTATCACTCCTCAAAAAACCTTCCTTATCAAAGCCCGTGCCAGCCGGAATAAGCTTGCCAATAATCACATTTTCTTTAAGTCCTCTCAAATGGTCAACCTTATCTGTCACGGCCGCGTCAATTAAGACTCTGGTTGTTTCCTGGAATGAAGCCGCGGACAAAAATGACTGGGCGGCTAAAGATGATTTGGTAATCCCCAAAAGCACTGTCTTACAGGTTGCCAACAGTTTTCCTTCTGCCTGAACTTTTTTATTCTCCTCTTCAATTTCACCCTTTTCCACAACCTCACCCGGCGAAAAGATGGTATCCCCGGCCTCTTCAATGATCACCTTGGAAAACATCTGGCGGATTATCACTTCCACGTGCTTATCATTCAAAGGCTGGCCTTGTGATGAATAAACATACTGAATTTCCTTGATAATATAATCCTCCACTGCTCGCTGGCCCCTTAACTTATAAAGCTCAAACAAATCAACTGGCCCGCTTGACAGTTGTTCACCGCGCTCAACCATATCACCATCATTGATAACGAGATTAACGCCGCGGCCGATATTTATCTCTTTTTCACTTTCCCTTTCTTGCATCACTTTTAAGATAATTTTTTTACCCTCTGGCTGAATATGCAACTTGCCTTCAAGAGGAGCGATAATATTATTTTTCCCTTTAAATATTACCTCGCCTTTTTTCACTTTTTTACCATTTTTAAAAACAATCAAGCCCTTGTCCTCTTTATTAATTTCAAACGTCTCTTCTTGCCTGTCCACGCCATTAATTTTTAACACCTTCTCCCTTGTAATTTCATTGCTGGTTATTTGCACCTGGCCGGCAATCGGAGCTAAAAACGCCGCCCGCTTAATCGGCCGTGCTTCAAAAATCTCTTCTACCCTAGGCAATCCTTGAGTAATATCACCACCGCCAGCGACTCCGCCGGTATGGAATGTCCTCATTGTCAGCTGTGTCCCTGGTTCACCAATAGATTGGGCGGCGATAATTCCCACCGCCACGCCTTTTTTAACCAGCTCATTATAGCCCAGATCCCAGCCATAACATTTTTGACACACGCCCCGCTTTGATTTACAAGTTAAAATTGATCTGATTTTTACCTGTGCTAAATCAGCTTTTTCAATTTCTTTAGCTACATCATCATCAATTATCTGGCCAGCCCGAGCTATCAATTTTCCCTTACCATCTTTAATCTCTTTAAGCAATACCCGGCCACGAACTCTCTTAACAATAGTCTCATCCATTTCTATTGATATTTTTTTGGTGATCAGCATCCCTTCCTTGTCTCCGCAATCATCTTCGCTCACAATAACATCCTGGGCCACGTCAATTAAACGTCTGGTCAGATAGCCCGCGTTAGCAGTTCTCAAGGCCGTATCAGACAACCCTTTTCTCGCTCCGTGGGTCGTAATAAAATATTCCAAAACATGCATCCCTTCTTTTAAAGATGCTTTCACTGGCAGCTCAATAGTTTCGCCGGATGGGCTGGCCATCAACCCTCTCATGCCCATCATCTGTGTTGTCTGCCCCCAGGAACCGCGCGCGCCAGAATTCATCATGGCAAATACCGCGCCGTTTTTGTCCAGCTTATCTTTACACATATCTACAATCCTATCCTTAATACCTGCCCAAATTTCAATAATCTTTACATGTCGCTCGTCATTGGTTAAAAATCCCTGTTCATACTGATTTTCCACCTCCTCTACTTTACGTTCCGCTACCTCAAAAATTTGATACTTTTCCGGCATGGCCGGCAAATCATCCATCCCCCAAGAAATACCAGAGATAGTAATATATTTTGAAGCCAAATCCTTAATATCATCCAAAAAAATCACTGCCCTGTCCCGGCCATAAAGATGAATTACTTCTTTGACTAATCCTTTTAACGTTCCCTTATCAGTTTGTTTGTTGATAAAACCAAGTTTATTCGGCACAATTTCATTAAAAATAATCCTGCCCATTGAAGTAATTAATAATTCTTTGCCCAGCCTGACTTTCATTTTGTCCGAGAGTTCAATCACGCCCGCCTCCCAAGCCTGCCTGGCTTCAATGACTGATGAAAATGTTTTGATCTGTTGATTATTATCATCTTCATTGCGAATCGTTGTCAGCAGATAACAGCCCAAGACAAAATCCTGCGCCGGCGTAATGGATGGATCGCCGGTCGCCGGCTTTAAAATATTTTTAGACGAGAGGATTAGTTCCGCCGCTTCACGTTTTGCCCCTTCAGTCAAAGGGACATGAACCGCCATCTGATCGCCATCAAAATCAGCATTAAATGGCGGGCAAACTAACGGATGAAGCTGAATCGCTTTGCCTTCAATTAAAATCGGTTTGAATGCTTGGATACCAAGCCGATGCAATGTCGGCGCGCGGTTTAAAAGCACATGGGCGTTCTTGGTAATGCCTTCCAAAATATCCCACACCTCATTTCTATCTGATTCAATAAATCTATTGGCGCTTCTGACATTATGCACGTATTCCCGCTTGATTAATTCAGCGATAATAAACGGCTTAAATAATTCTAAAGCCATCCTTTTGGGCAAGCCACATTCATGAATCTTTAAATATGGTCCAACCACAATCACGCTTCTGCCGGAATAATCTACTCTTTTACCCAAAAGATTCTGACGGAAGCGACCTTGTTTTCCTTTTAATATATCAGCCAAAGACTTTAAAACTCTTTTCTGTCCGGTTGAGGCAGTGACGGTTTTGCCATGGCGGGCAGAATTATCTATAAGTGAGTCAACTGCTTCCTGCAGCATTCTTTTTTCATTGCGGCAAATTACTTCCGGCGCATTCAGCTCAATTAACTTCTTTAAACGATTATTCCTGTTAATCACCCGGCGATACAAGTCATTTAGGTCACTGGCCGCAAACCGGCCGCCGTCCAACTGGACCATCGGCCTTAAATCAGGGGGGATAACGGGCACAACGGTAATGATCATCCATTCAGGCTTAATCTTGTTTCTGATTAAAGCATTCAAAAGTTTTAATCTTTTGGATAATTTCTTTCTTGAACCGCCAGCCGCTTTGTTCATCTCCTCCTCAATTTGAGCAACCGTGGCTGTTAAATCCATATTAGATAAAATATTTCTGACTGCTTCCGCCCCAATGCCTGCTTCAAATAAATGGCCGTATTTCAAAGACAAATCCTGATAACTGCTCTCCGATATAATCTTCAACGGCCGCAGTTCCATAATCTCTCTTTTTGCCCGCTCTAAAGCATCAGACAATTCTTTGAGCGCTTCTCTTTTCTCTTCATCAAGTTTTTTAATTTTTTCTTCCACTCCTGCCAAACTGACACTTTTTACCTGTTTTATTTTATTATTAAAATCACCTTCAATCGCCTTTTTTTTGCTCTTATACTCATCGGCAACCTGCTCTTTAGTCTGCTCTTTTAATTCTTCATTGACATTAAGGATAATATAATCCGCAAAATAAATTACTTTTTCCAGCGCCTGCGGAGAAATATCCATGACAAGTCCGAGTTTTGAGGGCACACCGCGCAAAAACCAGATATGCGAAACAGGCACCACTAAATTAATATGGCCCATACGTTCGCGCCTGACGATTGATCTAGTCACTTCAACCCCGCACTTGTCACAAATTATTCCCTTATAGCGAATCCTTTTATATTTCCCGCAATAACACTCCCAATCTTTCGTCGGGCCAAAAATCCGCTCGCAGAAAAGTCCATCTTTCTCCGGCTTCTGGGTGCGATAATTAATAGTTTCCGGCTTTAAAACCTCACCATGCGACCAGCCATGGATCACCTCTGGTGAAGCTACTTTGAGACGAATGCTATCAAAATCTAATACTTTCTGTTTTAACTCATTAAACATAATTGTGAAACATAATTTACTTTGAATTACGAAACTGTCATTTTGTGTATCCTCCCCTCCTCAGTTGAGTTTAAAAGATTGATTATCTTTTAAACGGATTAAGGGGAGGAGGTGTTAAAAATTCAACACCCCTCTGGCTCGCTAATCGCTCGCCACCTCCCCTCATCTGAGGGGAGGAGGAATAGGAGTTTTGTAATTCAAATTAATTTATGAATTATTTATCTTTTTCTTCTTTTTTCTCCTCTTGTTTTTCTGATTTATTATCTTCCACTCTTAACTCATTCCCTTTTTTCTGATACGCCTCTATTTCCACCGCCCTCCTGCCTCTATTGCCATCTACATACTCATCTTCTGTTGACTCTACCGCTACCCTGCCTTCTTTTAATAACTCCACATCAAGACAAAGCCCTTTTAATTCACGGACAAGCACATTAAATGATTCTGGGATATTAAGTTTATTAATTGGCTCACCTTTAATAATTGACTCATAAGCTTTTGACCTGCCCGGGACATCGTCTGACTTTATGGTTAGAATTTCTTGCAGGGTATAAGCCGCCCCGTACGCCTCAAGCGCCCAAACTTCCATCTCGCCGAATCTCTGTCCGCCAAACTGCGCCTTGCCGCCCAAAGGCTGCTGGGTCACCAGTGAATATGGCCCGATTGATCGCTGATGGATTTTATCTTCCACCATATGCACCAATTTCATCATATAGATATAGCCAACGGTTGTTTCAAGCTGAAATTTCTCACCAGTTCTCCCGTCAACCAGTTTCATTTTACCCGTTTCCGAATAACCCAACTCCTTTAATTCCCGTCTAATCCGCTCTTCCGGTACGCCATTTAAAACCGGTGTCACAATGTTCATATTCTTCTTATGGGCAACCAGTCCCAAATGCGTTTCTAAAATTTGACCCAAATTCATACGCGAAGCCACACCCAATGGGTTCAAAATAATATCTACCGGTGTCCCATCAGACAAATACGGCATATCTTCCACTGCCACAATTCTGGAAATCACGCCCTTATTGCCATGCCGGCCAGCCATCTTATCACCCACCTGAATTTTTCTTAAATGCGCAATGGTTACCTGGATCTGTTTGATCACTCCGGCAGTAAGCTTATCGCCTTGAATGCGAGTAAATATTTTGACATCTATTACCTTGCCATGCTCGCCATGCTCTAAAGGAAGCGAATTGTCTCTAACTTCTTTCGCTTTCTCGCCAAAAATAGCTCGCAGCAGCCTTTCTTCGGCAGTAAGTTCAGTTTCTCCTTTAGGCGTAATCTTGCCAACCAAAATATCGCCCGAAGAAACTTCTGCTCCAATGCGAATAATGCCATCCTCGTCCAAATTTTTTAATTTTTCCTCACCAATATTAGGAATGTCCCTGGTCACTATTTCCGGCCCAAGTTTTGTGTCGCGCACGTCAATCGTATAATCCTCAATGTGAATTGAGGTATATTTATCCTGATGGACTAATTTTTCAGAAATTAAAATCGCATCTTCATAATTGCCGCCCTGCCAAGGCATAAAAGCGACTAGCAAATTCTGGCCTAAAGCCAACTCGCCGTAATCACAAGCTGAAGCGTCTGCTATCACCTGTCCGGCTTTCAGCTGCTCGCCTTTTTCAATTAACACCCGATGATTTAAACATGTTGAAGCATTAGAGCGGACAAATTTAACTAAATTATACCTTCTGACATTCCCATCGCTTTCTAAAACTTCAACTTTGTCTGCCTGGACGGTTATTGCCTTGCCAGCTTTCTTTGCTAAAAGTACCTGACCGGAATCTTTAGCCGCCCGTTCTTCTATGCCCGTTGCCACCAACGGACTAGCAGGCCGAACCACTGGTACGGCCTGACGTTGCATATTAGTTCCCATCAATGCT
>Ga0210056_1002496_pt1 | contig 15474 bp, 18 predicted proteins | sample CryGeyCG2014_080_2_FD_183965 | JGI IMG/M metagenome (GOLD analysis project Ga0210056, IMG submission 183965) | Groundwater microbial communities from aquifer - Crystal Geyser CG07_land_8/20/14_0.80 (SPAdes) (version 2) | ecosystem: Environmental > Aquatic > Deep subsurface > Groundwater | place... | reverse complement strand
CTCTTCTGGTGGCTCCGGTTCCCAAATTAAAGCAATTTTATTTTTTAATTTTAACCAACACCCAGTTTTGGTTTTAAAAATGTTTGAGGTGATATTTATCTTCCCTCCTAAAAACCATTTAAAATACGGCGGCTTATGTTCAAAAGTTTTCTTCCATTTTTTTAACCCGCCTAAATTTTTCTTCGAAAAACTTTGGCGGGTAAACCAAAAAAGTTCTCTAGCCAATTTCTCCCAAAATTTAATCGGATTTTTACCAGCTTCTTGATAAATCTTTTCATCTTTTAGCCAGGTCTTCTTTTGAAATTCCTTTGTTGGATAGTATAAATCTCCTTTCTTAATCATGTTGTTTAATTATACCCTAAACCCCGTTAGAAAACAATTTTCTAACGGGGTAAATAAAAAACAGGGCAAAGCCCTGTTGTCCAAGAGTTGTCCAAGGTGGCACCTTGGAAGTTAAAGTTTTTTCCCGACATATTCGGCGAATTCGGCATAGCGGCAGGCGTAGGCCCATTCGTTGTCGTACCAGGCTAATATTTTAATTAAATTATCGCCGATCACTTTGGTGTTTTCGGCATCAACTATAGCTGAATAGGAATTGCCAATGTAATCTGAAGAAACTAAGGGAGCGTCTTCTATCCCCAAAATTCCCTTCAGCCCGGCATTTTGAGCTGCCTTTTTAAAGGTAAAATTCACTTCTTGGGCTGTGGTTTTTTTCTCTACCTGGCAGACCAAATCCACTACGGAAACGGTCGGGGTGGGAACCCGCATGGCAATGCCATCTAGCTTTCCTTCAAGCTCGGGCAGGACCCGGCCAAGGGCTTTGGCAGCTCCGGTGCTGGTAGGAATGATATTTAAGGCGGCCGCCCTGGCCCTTCTCAAGTCCTTATGAGGTAAATCTAAAATTCTCTGGTCGTTGGTGTAGGCATGAACGGTGGTCATAAATCCCTTTACAATTTTGAAATTGTCATGCAAAACTTTGGCTATTGGCGCCAAACAATTGGTGGTGCAAGAACCCATATCAACAATTTCATCTTTCTTGGGATCGAATTTTCCCTCATTTACCCCTAAAATATATGAGGGAATTTTTTCCGGATTTTTAGAAGGCGCGGAAATTATTACCTTTTTTGCGCCGGCTTCTAAATGTTTTTTCGCTTCCTCATAATCAGTAAAGTGACCGGTGCATTCCAAAACAACATCAATGCCCATTTCTTTCCAGGGCAATTTTGCCGGGTCAGTTTCTGCCAAAACCTGAACCTGTTTTCCGTCTCTCGTCCCATCTAATAAAAGGGTCTTTTCGGTAGATTTAACTTGTCTTCCATAAATTCCGTAAACCGAATCGTATCTTAAAAGATGAGCCAGGGTTTTTGGGTCGGTTAAGTCATTAATCGCCGCCACCTCTAGATTAGGATGGTTATCAAGAATCCTTCTAAAAGTGGGCCGGCCAATCCTACCGAAACCGTTAATAGCTACTTTTATTGACATAAAAATTAATCTTTAATGTTTAATAACTTTGAAATTTTTTCCTTGTCAAAACCCACCACTATCTCCCCGTTTATTTCTATTACCGGCACTCCCATTTGGCCTGATTTTTCTATCATTTCTTCTTGGGCTTTTTTATTTTGAGAAACATCAATCTCTTCAAACCCAATATTATTTTTTTTCAAAAATTCCTTTAAAGTAACACAATAAGGACAGCTTGAACTGGTATAAACTCTTACCATAATGAAGTTTAAGAATGTGAAAGAATGTGCAAGTCAGACTTGCACATGACTCGCAGTTAAAGTGGACAATCTGCTAATTGTGATAACTCTTCGGGTGTTTTAAATCCTGACTTTTTCTCTCCAAAAAATTCCCAGGTTGGGAAACCTTGAATGCCGGCTTCCTGACATTGGGAAGTCATTTTTCGAGTTTCTTCATCAACACACTCAATGTAAGGCAAATACTGAGCAGCTTCACCAAAAACTTCTTTTTGTTTTTTACACCAACCGCACCCAGAAGAGCCGTAAAACTTTGCGCCCTTTTCGCTCAGGCATTTAGCTAAAGTTTCCAATTGTTCTTCTGAAAATTTTTCTTCCCCTTCTGTTTTCTCTTCTGTTGGTTGAGTCTCGGAAACTCCTCTTTCCATGTCAATACCTTGAAAAAACAGAAGTTTTCCATCTTTGGTCACATAAGAATCGTACTGCTCTTCTCCTGCTTTAAAACTAATTTTATACAATCCCCTCTCTTCGGTAACATTGAGCAAGGAAACAACCATTCCCTTCTCTACCAGATACTGATTAATGAAATTTATTGTCTTTTCGGCTGCCTGCTGGGCAGTTAAAAACCCGGTAATTTTCTCTCCTTTTTCCCGATTTATATAAAAAATCGTTCCGGCAATTAAAACCCCGGCAATGACAATGGCTATGGCTATTAAATTTTTACTTAATTTTTCGACCATATAGTTTATCTTACCACATTATACACTCCCTTATCAAATTCATATTGTCGCAATCCGCCAAAGGGCATCTCAACATTAATTATATCTTTATCAGAAACTTTTTCAATATATTTTATAATTGCTCTGGCAGAATTATGGCTGGCAACTATTAGAACATTTTTTCCGCTTCTTAAATCTTTCTCAACATATTTTTTATAGAAAGGCATAGTCCTTTTAACCACATCTGCCAAACTTTCTCCTTCGGGCGGAGCAATATTATAACTTCTGCGCCAAAGATGAACCTTTTCTTTGCCATATTTTTTCATTGTTTCCTCTTTATTTAACCCCTGCAGTTTGCCGTAATACCTTTCGTTTAGGGCTTCGGAAACAAAAACCTGTATATAATTCTGGCCTGCCCCGTTAGAAATGTTATTTCTGTCGGGGCCCAGTTCTTCAAAATGAGTCCAATTTTTCATTTTTCCTTTAAAATGGCGGAAAATAGGATATTTGTCTTTTTTTTCAAAAACTTTCAAAACGGTATGCAAATTTCTGATTAAAGGGGAGGTATAAACAACATCGAAATCAAGAGCCGGTATCTCAAAATCAGCTCTCATTAGAGGCACGTCAACCCAGCCGGTAAACCTATTTTCCAGATTCCATTGTGATTTAAAATGTCTCAATAAAATTAATTTAGCCATATTATTTTAATTCTTCCACGATTCTTAATAATCTGTTATATTTGGCGACTCTCTCGCCGCGGGCAGGCGCGCCGGCTTTGATGAAATCGGCACCAATTCCCCAGGCAAAATCGGCAATAAAGTCGTCGTTGGTTTCACCGGACCGGTGAGAAACCATTATTTTCCAATCATAACTTTTAGCTAATCTGACCGCCTCAATTGCTTCTGACACCGTGCCAATTTGATTTATTTTAATAATCGCCCCATTACAAGCATCCTTTTCTTTTGCCATCTTTATCCTTTTCGGATTAGTCACCAACAAATCATCGCCAATAACTAAGACATTTGACATTTGAGATTTGAGATTTGACATTATCATTTTCCATCCTTGCCAGTCATCCTCGGCAAAAGGATCTTCTAATCCCAAAATGGGATATTTCTTAATTAAATCTAAATAATAATTCAATAAGCCCTCTTTAGTAAAAGTGCCGATTTTCATTTTATACCTGCCTTTTTCATAAAATTGGGAGGCAGCAACATCCAAAATAATTTTTACCCTGTTAAATTGTCCCGCTTTCAGCGGGACACCAGCTTTGCTGGATTTAACAGGGTGAATTTTTTTCTGATAGCCGAGGTTTTTAGCCGCTGTTAAAATCAAATTTAGGGCCTCTTCTGGAGCTCTCAAGGGCGGAGCAAAACCTCCTTCATCACCAAGATTTATTGCCAAATCAATGTATTTTTCTTTAATGACTTTTTTTAATTCTTGATAAATTTCAGTGGCTATTTGTAAGTTTTTTGAAAAAGTCCCTGCCTGAGGCACAATCATAAATTCCTGAAAATCCAGCTCATTCCCGGCATGGGCTCCGCCATTGATAACATTAAAAGCCGGCATCGGCAATTTAACATGACGAAAATGGTTCTCGTTACATTTAAAAATTGAGGAAACGTATTGCCATAAAGGGAGATTTTGAGCGACAGCTCCAGCCCGGCAGACAGCCAGGGAAATCCCGGTAGTAGCATTGGCGCCGAATTTTTCTGGATCTAGAAAACTGTCAATTTCTTTTTGAGAGGTGGCATCTTTGCCTTTTAATTTTGGAGCGATAATCTCATTAATATTCTTGATTGCTTTCTCGACGCTCACGGTAGGCGCTTCGTGTTTTCCTTTGGAGGCTCCTGAAGGCACCGAACTTCTAAACAATCCCTGTTCGGTAACTAAATCCACCTCCACCGTCCAATTCGCCCTGGAATCCAAAATTTTTCCGGCTTTAATTGATTTAATTTTAGACATAAAAAGTACACGTCCCTTTTTTACTTGTATTGTTTGGCCGGGTGTTGGAGGCCTCTTAAATAACCGTAAGCTGAAAGGGCGACCTTGCATCCTTCGCCGGCTGCCACCACAATTTGCTTCCACCTGACATCGGTCACGTCACCGGCTGCAAAAAGGCCTGGCGTTTTTGTCATGTTGGTTTTTGGATCAATTTTAATCTCATCCTTTTCGCTAAATTCCACCAATCCTTTAACAAAACCGGTGGCCGGAATGTTTCCGATTTCCACAAAAACACCCTCCAGGGGCAAGATTATTTTTTTAACGTTTTTTCTATCTTCATAAACAATTGAGTTGACAAATCGGTTACCCTCAATTGCTTTTAAAACGGCATTAGTGATTATTTGAACTTTTTTTGTTTTCCTAACTAATTCCTGATTTAACTCATCGGCGCTAGGTTTTGAAGAATATTCCAGAATATATATTTTCTTGGCCCACTTACTTAAAGCAATTGCCGCCTCAAAACCGGCATTGCCACCGCCTATGACGGCCACGGTTTTTCCGCTAAACATCGGAGCGTCACAAGTTGTGCAATAACTCACCCCTCGTCCGATAAATTCTTTCTCACCGGGAACTTCCAGAGGCCGGGGGTCGGCTCCCGAAGCGACGATAATGGCTTTAGCCGCGAATTTGTGCTTACTGCCCGTGGTTATGTAGAAATGGCTGCCCGTCTTTTTAATTTTAGTTGCCGAATCCCTTTCAATGTCAATTTTATTCTTTCTTAAATGCTTTTCAAATTTTTGAATTAACTCCGGGCCGGAAATTGCCTCAAAACCCGGATAATTCTCAATGGCCACCGCTTTCCGAGTCACCTGACCGCCAAAACTTTTAGTAATCAATAGAGTATTTAATTTTTGTCTGGCAGCATAAATACCAGCTGTAATCCCGGCCGGCCCTCCACCAATAATAATTAAATCATAAATCATATGTTTAATCTGCCACTTTAAAAATTTAGCATCCTGTTTCCAAGGTAGAACCTTGGAAAAGTTTTTTGGTTTGGGTCTTTAATCATTAATCTTTTATCACTTCGGGAATGGCTTCAATTAGTTCGGTGGCTAATAATCCCTCTTTCAATCTCTGGCTGACAATTTCACCAGCTTTGCCATTAATATAGGCAGCTGCCTGGGCAGAGGTGAAAGCGTCAATTCCGCGAGCCATTAAAGCTCCGCAAATGCCAGCTAAAGTATCTCCTGTCCCTCCCTTTGAAAGGTAAGGGGAGCCAGTCTTATTCAAGGCCACTTCTTTGCCATCAGAAATGATGTCGGTTGGACCTTTAAGTAAAATAGTGGTTTGTAATCTAGCTGCCTCTTCCTGAACCATTTTTATTTTTTCTTCAAAAGGTAATTTGTAGATTTCTTTCCCGGTCAAAACAAAAAACTCATAGGTATGAGGAGTAAACAAAAATGGCTTTCCCGCGCCGATCTCCGGCTTTTTCCCCACGGCGTGAATGGCGTCGGCATCAATCACTACTGGTACAGAAACCTGTTCAAGATATTCCAAAATTGCCTTTTGGGTTTCTTCGGAACGACCCATTCCACCGCCAATGACCACTGCCGTCTTTCCATAAGACACAGCTTTAGCTGATTCAGTCATCTCTAATAGAGTGGCTAAATGTTTACTTTCCAGCCAGTTCCCTTCCAGAGGATAGGCAGCCAGATTTGGCGAAAAAGAAGCAATAATATCGGCTGCCCTTTTGGGAGCGATAATTCTGACCATATCGCAGCCTGATTTAAAAGCAGCCATGGCTGAAAGAGCCGGCGAGCCGGAATAAAAATCCGAGCCGCCAATGACAATCAGAAGCCCAAAGTCATATTTTTTTGAATCTTTTGGCCTCTCTTTGTAAATCTCTTTTAAAATATTTTTAGTTACTTCTTTCATATTTGGTGAACTATTATAATTAATTATACCACAAATCTAAGTCAAGGTTTACCCCGTTTAGAAATCAAAGATTTCTAACGGGGTTTAATCTTACATTTTGGTTTAATTTTCCGGGGCTCTTTTCCGGGATGCCAGGTCCTTTCCTTTTCAATAATATGAATTATTTCAAAACCTTTTCTCATCTTACCACAAATTAAAAACCGGCCTAAAGCCGGAGTTTTGATTTTTAGAGTTTTTTTTAAATTTTGTTTTTCCTTCTCAAAAAAGCCGGGGCTTCCCAGATTTTCTCTTTTTCCAGGAATTCTCTTTCTGCTTCCTCGATTTCCTTTTTAATTTGGAGTGCGTTCTTTCTAATTTTAACCTGCGTGCCAGAATTTTGGCGAGAGGTCTCCTCTAGGACCAGAGGAGCTTCTTTCTTGATCGCTGAACTTTGTTCATCTCCCCGCTTCGCTGGCGCTCGCGAGAGAGAATCCTTGGGAGGTAGTAGAGCTGCTGCTTCACTACTCTCCTTGGTTTCAGGTTGTCGCACCGGTAATTTTTTTTCTGGTTTTTTGGATTTAAGTTTTTTAACCTTCGGTAGAGATTTGATCTCTTCTTTTTTCGGGCGGCTGGGTTGGGATTGAAGGGTGGAGGGTGGATAGTAGTCTACTGGTTTTTCCACTGGCCGTTCAATTTTTCTCCGTCTTGATTTTTTTGGGGCTTCACTAGAAAAAATTTTAGTTGGGCAGCCGGTGGCAAAAATTGTCGTCTTAATAATATTTTGATATTCAGCCCTTCTTTCAGAAGAGAGGGGCTGAATCCCAAAGATAATTTTTGCGTCTTTGTGGGTTTTTTCTGAGATAGTTTTGGAAATCCGGCTGACTTCTTCCAGCGATAACCCTTTTTCACCAACAATATTAAATAAAACCCCTTTAGCGCCCTTTATCCCGTAGGGATATAAAGGAGAAGCCAGGGCTTTTTCAGCAGCTTCTTTGGCTGTTCCCTCTTTTTTAGGAAAGGAAAGGGTATTCAAATAAGCCAGCCTTCCCCGACCTTCAAGAATAGTTCTCAAGTCGGCAAAGTCAATATTAATTAGGCCGGGCTGATAAATTGTTTCAATTAAACCCTCTAAACTTTGAGCTAAACTTTTATTGATGGCCGAAAATGCTTCTTTTAACGGCGTAGTTTTGTCAATAATTTGGAAAATTCTTTCGTTGGGCAAAATGGTAATGGCATTTAATTTTGGTCTCAAACTTTCTAAAGCCTTTTTGGCGATTTCCATTTTTCTTTCTCCTTCAAATTTAAAAGGCAGGGCAAAAATGCCGTAAGTAAGATTTCCCAAATTCTGAGAGATTTTAGCAAAAATAGGGGCAGCGCCCGAGCCAGTTCCTCCGCCCAGGCAGGCAATGAAAATTACCAGGTCTTGACCTTGTAATATTTTTTTAATTCTTTCTTTCTCATTTTGGCCAGCCGTCTCGGCTATTTCCGGATTCATGCCCGTTCCCAGGCCCGAGGTCCAGCTTTGGCCGAAAGGAAAACGTCCCACTTTTCGAGAAACTTCTTTTAGGGCCTGTAAATCAGTGTTAGCCGCCAGAAAAGAGGCTTTTTTTACTCTCTGAGCTAATTCGGAAACAATATTCCCTCCTCCTCCGCCAATCCCAACCACCCTGATTTTGGTTTTTTTAACTTTCTCTTTTTCAGGTTCGGGTAATGGCTTTTTTATTTTCAAGACCTTCTTAATTTTCTTTGCCATTGAATTAGTATAAAACTTTTGAGAAGTAAAGGCAAATCTTAGTTTTTAGCTGGCGACCTTGACTTTTCCTGACTGGCTCCGGGTCTACGATTCGAACGTAGATCTCGAGGTCCAGGGCCTCGGGTGCTACCGTTACACCAACCCGGAATATTTAGACTTTCAAATATCTTCTGGTGGCGATGGTACTGGAGATGACGCCGAGTAAAATTCCAGTGGCAAACTGGATTAAAGTTATTTGCCAGAAATTGCTGACAAAAAATTGGAAAATATTCAGGCCGGGAAAGAAAATTTCGATTTTAGGACTCAAGCCCCAGATAATTAAACTAAAAACCAAAAGGCAAATCAGGGCGGCCAAGATTCCCGAGATTGCTCCCTGAACCAAAAAGGGGCCTCTAATAAACCAATTGGAAGCACCAACCAATCTCTGGATTTTAATTTCCTCTCCGGAATTATAAATGGCTAATCTGATGGTGTTGAAAGTGACCAAAATCGCTACCACTGCCAGAATTACTGAAAGAAAAAGAAAGGCCTGATTGATGGTGGAAGTTAAGGAAAAAATTCTTTCAATGACCGGTTTTCTTTGATAATAATTAACTTTTTCAACTAAATTTTCAAAGGCGAGTTTTTCAAAAAAATTAGCAATTGTCTGGTATTGACCGACGTCTGAAGCCATAATATTCAAAGAGGCCAAAAAGGGATTTCTGCCAACTTTTTCCAGAGAAGCCATTAAAACCGGATTGTCTTTGTGTCTTTGGATAAAGTCGGCCAGGGCTTTTTCTCTGGAAACATATTTTATCTCTTTAACTTCCGGAACTTTGGCCAGCTCTTCCCTGACTTCTAAAATATCAATCTCCGGCACCTCTTCTTTAAAATAAACCGAAATGTCGGCTTTTTCTTTCAATGAAGAAATGAGAAATTGGCTCAATCCCCGGAAAAGAAAAAGCGAGGTAGCGAGACTAATGGCCAGGACTAAAATGAAAACGGTAGCGGCCGCCAATCCTCCGTCCCTGAAAAAACTCTGCCAGCCTGATTTGAATATTCTTTTAATTGAAGTAAACATTTTTACAATATAAAATGGCCTTTCTCTTCATCCCTGACCACCCTACCATTTTCCAAAGTAATTACCCTTTTACCCAGGGAATTAATTATCTCTCGATTATGGGTGGCCAAAATCACGGTTGTGCCCATTTCCTGAATTTTTAATAAAAGCCGGATGATGTCTAAGGTATGATAGGGGTCAAGGTTACCGGTTGGCTCATCAGCCAAAATCACTTCCGGCCGATGAATCAAAGCCCGGGCAATGGCTACCCTCTGACGTTCACCGCCGGAAAGCTCTGGCGGAAAGTTATTGGCCCTTTCAGTTAATCCAACAATTTCCAGGACTTTGGGCACGTCCCCGGCAATTTCTTGGTCAGAAGCGCCAATAACTTCCAAGGCATAGGCAATATTTTCATAAGTTGTTTTGGAAGGAAGCAATTTGTAATCCTGAAAGACTGCTCCGATTTCTCGCCTGAATTCGGGTAATTTTCCTGATTTTATTTTAGTAATATCTTTTCCCTCAAAAAAAATCCTTCCCTGAGTCGGTCTTTCCTCAACCAGCAAAAGTTTAAGCAGGGTGGTCTTTCCTGCCCCCGATTTCCCAACAATTGAAACAAACTCTTTTTCTTTAATCTCAAAAGAAACATCTTCCAGGGCAATGGTATTCCGGGGATAGATTTTGCTGACCTTTTGAAATTTTATCATAACCTTACGAATTACGAATTTTTACGAATATACAAATAATTTAAGGAATCTTAAGCTCAGCTTCGATAAAGTTGTCTAAGTTACCATCTAATACCCCTTCCACTTTTGATGTCTTAACGTTAGTTCTCAAATCTTTAACCAATTTATAGGGATGCAAAACATAACTTCTAATCTGATTTCCCCATTCAATGGAAATCTTTTCGCCTTTTATTCTGGAAATCTCTTTCTTTTTTTCCTCCTTCCTTAATTGATGAAGTTTTGATAAAAGCAAGGCCTGCGCCCTCTTTCTATTCTCACCCTGTAATCTTTCCGATTGGCAGCTAACCACAATGCCGGTTGGCAAATGGCTAATTCTGACCGAAGTCTCTCTTTTGTTGACATACTGACCGCCGGGACCGGAAGCTCGATAGAATTCAATTTTCAGCTCTTCCGGTTTAATTTTTATTTCTGACTCCTCAATTTTAATTTCCGGCAAAACCTCAATTAGGACAAAGGAGGTATGGCGCAACTTCTGAGGAGAAAAAGGAGAAATTCTGACTAATCTGTGGACGCCCGACTCTCTTTTTAAAAAACCGTAGGCAAATGGTCCTTTGATTTCCAAGGTTGCTTGCTTTGTCCCAATTCTTCCTTCCGGCCCTCCGGCCTCGCCAAAAGATTGGTGCAAAATTTTTGTCTTAAATCCCTTAAAAGCAGAATATCTTTCATACATTCTCAATAACATAGTTGCCCAATCCTGGGCATCCTGGCCGCCGGCTCCAGCAAAAATTGACAAAATAGCATTTCCCTTGTCATGTTCTCCGGAAAGAAAAACCCGCAGCTCAATCTTCCTTAAATCTTCCTCGGTTTTGATTGCCTCAAATTCGGAAACCTCTTGCTGAAGTGCTGTCAACTCTTTAGTAATTTTTATTGCTTTCTCCTTGTCCTTCCAGAAATTGGGGTTCTCCATTTCCTTCTCCAATTCCTTTATTCTCTGGCGTTTCTTGGCAATGTCAAAGACGGTCCTCCAGTTCGATGAGGCGTTGCCTCATCTCAGGCCTCGCCTCTCTTCGGTCGGCTCGGCAAAGGAGGAATTTAGATTGTAAATCTTGGGTTTTCTCTGAAGAATTTGCCATACTTAAACTATTTTAACATAATTTGAACAAAAATAAAACCCCGTTAGAAGTCTGTCCTTACTGTATGGATGCCTTAGAATCAAAGAGCATAATATTGATATAATAGTTTGTCCAATGAATTGCAAAAAAAATTTTAAAAAATAAAAATTTTTTGCCAAAGACTTCTAACGGGGTAAAAGAGCCGATGGGCAGAATTGAACTGCCGTCGGTAGTTTACGAAACTACTGCTTTGCCACTAAGCTACATCGGCGTATTCATTAGCCAACAAACATCCTCTTTGAGCTCTCTTGCTCGAGATTCGGTCTTCCCGCCCTTTTCCCTTATTAAGAGCGGCGAATGTAGGACTTAATGAATCACAGTTTGGACAAATCAAACGCAGGTTTTCTTCAGTATTATTCTGCCAATTACCATCAATGTGGTCTGCTATTAGCGGAGCCAGTCCTGTTTTTTGATTAATTTCTGAACAACCACACAGACAGCATTTATTTCCAAATTTCCTGCGCAAATATTTTTTAATATATGACGAGACTAAACCTAAACTATTTAATCCTTTAATTTCACCTTTTTTCCATTTTTTAATATAAGATTGGTATTGAAATTCCTGCTGACATTTGTTACTGCAATACTTGTAACCTGGTCGCGCTGTTTCCTTACCACAAACCAGACAGTTTATTCTTGGTTTTTTTGGCATTGGCATACATTTATTTATCTTATCAAATTTAATCCATAAATCAAAGAAGCTGAATTCAAACCACTAAAATCGTCAGGTTGTCGTTCACTTGTCGTTTTGTAACGACAAGTTTTCAGGTACTGTTTTTCTCGGCTTTGGCTTAAATTTTGATTATTTAATTATTAAGTAGTGGCTCTCCTCTTTGTCTTAAGAAACTAATTAAAATTGCTTCTACTAAACTACATACTGATTTTCAGGAATTAAGTTGTAGGTTCTTTATTTGAATAGCCCAGAAGCCTTAAGGAAGCCTATTAAGAGGTCAGGGTGTCGTCTTATTCGCCTTTTGTATCTCAAGATAGCCTTATCTACATCTACCAGGGTATCAGCATAGAGATTGGCTAAATCTTTTTGCTTGCCAGTTGAGAAGAAATACTCTAAGGGGTTTAATTCTGGAGCATAAGGAGGAAACCATTTAATTGTTAGCCAGTGTTTCTGGGTTTTAAGGAAATCCTTTAGTTCTTTGGAGCAATGAGTGGGTAGTCTATCCCAGAGTAAAATGAGCTTTCCCTTAATATGCCGTCTTAATTCCTTGAGAAATTGAATGAGCTCTTTTGAGCCAATTGTTTCTTTGAAAATCCGTAAATAGAGTTTAGGATTTAAGCCAGTAGGACTACACTTAATTACTCCAATAACTGAACGTCTCAACCATCTAATAGCTGCTGTTTTAATTACTGGTGTCTGTCCTTTTGGTGCCCAAGTTCTGCGGACAATGGGACGTAAAGAAATACCAGATTCATCTAAAAAGCCTATATTTGAACCTAATTTTTGCCCTTTTTTTTAATGACTGGCCAAGTAGTCCTTTTCCAGTTGGCAATAAGTTTTTCATCCCTCTTGCTACTTTGAACCTTCGGTTTCTGACAGCTCCAGTTCATTGCCTTGAGAATATACCAGACATAGCCAGGATGAAACTTGACCTTGGCTACCTTCTCAATCACCTGGCTTATTCTTTTGAGTGTCCAGATATTGGTGGTATAACCAAGAGCTTGAGGGCCTTTCAGGAGTGCCTGTTGAACTTTATCCTTCTTAGCCTCGGTTAAACGGGGGTCTGGTCCAGGATTACCTTTACTCTTTAGGCCATCAATACCTTTCTTTTTCCATATTTCATACCATTTTCGGACTGCTTCAGGGGAAACACCATATCTTCTACCTATTTCACTCTTGTTGATTTCACCTTTCTCAAAAAGCTTTGCTACCTTCAGCCGACGCTTCTCTAACTTCTTTCTATCTCTTTTTCCTTGATGATATAATGGAGTTGAACGACCTTTTTGCTTCATACACCTCCATTATCTCACCAAATAATAATAATTTCAACTTATTTAACGGAAATCAGTATTATTATTTTATTTAAAGTCACTTGTGGATAACTCCTATTGACTTTCGGTTTTGTTTCGGTTATTTTAATATAACAAGTAGAAAAAAGTGAGTCAATAGTCAAAACATGCTAACCAAAAGACAAAAACAAATATTAGACTATATCAAGAAATATATAAAAGAAAATGGCTATGCTCCTTCCTTAGAAGAGATAAGAAGGCATTTTCGCTTATCTTCTATTTCTACTATCCATCAGCATATAGAAACACTTAAAGAGAAAGGGTACTTAAAAAAAAATAGAAAATCAACCACGGTCGATTGAATTAAATAAAAAAAGAGGTAGATCAGATTTAGTAAGCGTTCCCCTACTCGGCACCATTGCTGCTGGTGAACCAATTGAAGCAATAGAAGATAAAGAAATAATCAAAGTGCCCAAATCCCAATTGTCTAAATCAGGGGAACATTATGCCCTACGAGTCCGAGGTAATAGCATGATTGACGAAGGCATTTATAATGAAGACATCGTGGTAATTAGGAAACAACCGGATGCAGAAAATGGTGAGACGGTAGTTGCTTTAATAAATGGTGATGAAGTAACTTTGAAGAAGATTTACAAAGAAAAAAACAGGTTTCGTCTTCAACCAGCTAATCTAAATTTAAAACCAATTTTTACAAGGGAACTGATTGTACAAGGTAAAGTCATTAGTGTAATCAGAAACTTTGAAGAATTGAAACAAGGGACAACATTCAAAAATGTTGCAAAAACTCTAGAAAATAAAATAACTGAAAAGAAAAATAAAAAATTGAATATTACTTTTGAAAAGATTTGTAATTGTCCTCCTAAAAGGATCAATTGCCTTGATGCTAAACAATGGATGAAAAATCAAGTAGCAATTTGGGAGTTTTCTTATGAGAAAAGAGATACTAGAGATAAAAACATTCATCCTGCTGTATTTCCTATAGCTTTGCCAGCTAAATGTATTGAATTATTCACCCATAAAGGAGAGCTAGTTTTAGATCCATTTGTTGGAATTGGAACTACTTTAATTGCGGCAAGCGATTTAGAAAGAAATGCAGTAGGGTTTGATTTAAATAAAAAATATATTAACTTTACTAAAAAAAGATTATCTCAATCCCGTTTGTTCTCTAAAACTCAACAAATAGCTATTTTTGATGATGCTACAAATATTCCAGAGTATTTAGATGAAAATACTGTTTCTCTTTCCGTAACTTCCCCTCCCTATGCTAATATGTTAAATAGATCGCGCAAAAATAAAAGTCTCAGAGGAGATTTGAGAAATAATCAGCATTATAAAAAAATTCAGCAATATTCTAATAATCCTCGAGATTTGGGGACGATGGAACCCAAAAAATTTGCCGAGGCTCTAGGCGAGATTTACAAAAGAATTTTACCTTTACATAAACCGAAGGCTCATTGTGTAATCAACATTACTGATTTATGGTGGGAAAATAAAAGAATTCCAATTCATCTATACGTTATAGGGGCCTTACAAAAAGTTGGGTATGAATTGAGAAACACAATAATCTGGGATAGAAGAAACTTAGTTAATAAAGCTGGGATTTTTGGATGGCCATCAAATTACATAACATTGGGTACTACGTTTGAATATATTTTAGATTTTTGGCGGCCTAAATAACTCCTGTATTTACAAATTTTTTTATATCAAAAATAAACTTTCTATTTGACCTAAATCTCTTATTTTTTACCCTATCTTTTATTTTTTTTAGAAGCGTTGGTGGAATATAACAATATCCACCAGTTTTTTCACATTGCTTGTTAATTATATCTATATTGGAAACAGTAAATTCGTCGGGGTCATTAAAAAAACCCACCATACTATCTCCATCAAAAGCAAACCCTCTTGTGGCTCTTTCCCTTAATGATATATTTTTTACTTCAATTCTATGTTTTTTAGAAAAATCTGACAATTTTGGATGATAAATTATAAAATCTGTATGTTCTCTTTTTTTCGTATAATACTTTTTTTATTAGTCCAGCATCAATCAATTCTTGTTCAACACAAAGCTCTGCTATATTTCCTGAAATAGTTTGAAAGGTCTGACTAATCCTACGAGAAGCTTCTTCCATGAAATTACTATACCATATATCTCCGCCTTTAACTGGTCTGAGTAATTCTTTTTTAATTCTTAGTTTTGTCTTTGTGGGGAGATTAACTATTGAGGAACGAGATAGAAAATATTTCACCTTATCTTGATAATAAACTTCTTTATATTTTACCATCAGTCTAAAAGTTAATGCATGAAGTTGGTTAATATCAACCCTTGGTTCAATCCTTCTAGCTTCTTCTATTATCTCTTTAGCAGAAGGAAATTTTTCCATGATTTCTCATTTTCCCATAAAAAATCGGTTTTTGCAAGTCGACCCCATTTTTGAATACCCCGAAGTAGAAATTTACGAATAAATTTCACTACGGGGCAGGTAAAATAGGGGCAAGGTCGCGAAGCGATCAAGCCCGTCAAAAGAGAATAGAAATAACAATGAAATTGTATATAGTCAGGAGTATATTTA
>Ga0210056_1002495_pt1 | contig 15474 bp, 16 predicted proteins | sample CryGeyCG2014_080_2_FD_183965 | JGI IMG/M metagenome (GOLD analysis project Ga0210056, IMG submission 183965) | Groundwater microbial communities from aquifer - Crystal Geyser CG07_land_8/20/14_0.80 (SPAdes) (version 2) | ecosystem: Environmental > Aquatic > Deep subsurface > Groundwater | place... | reverse complement strand
CGTTGCCGGCGCGCCTCCTCCTTGCATGGTTGCGAGTTGCGCTTGGAGGGCCGAAATGGTCGCCAACAAGCTGTTGATCTGAGTGGTGAGATCGTCAACGGATTGAGCGAACACTACCGGAGAACCCGCAAAAAGCAGGGCTGTTGCAACAACGCCGGCCTTCATTTTCCTGATATAGTTTTCTTTCACATTCATTTGTTTTAATGGACACTGATAATAGTGATATAATTCTAGCAGAACTTTTCTCCAAAAGAAACGGCGGTAGTGTTAATTCCCTAAACAAAGAAATAAAAAACGAAGACTTTATCCACAGAAAGATTTTTTACATGATATACTTATATAAATTTGTTTTGATATAATTTAATCAGACAGCCATTTTGAAATACTTGCCAAGCAAAAAAATTATTGTTGTGTTAGTGATACCGATCGCTATCGGCATCATTTTTGTCACGGGGAAGAACATATGGGGAACAAGGGGTGTTATATTTGACCGAGGAATAACCACTTCGTCGGGAATAGCCGCTGGCGAACCGGATTCCGATGGCGACGGACTCCCTGATTGGGAGGAGGCGCTCTGGAAAACCGATCCCCGCAACACCGACTCCGATCGCGACGGCACGCCGGACGGAGAGGAAGTTACGGTAAAACGGGACCCGACAAAGCCGGGACCCGATGATGTTTTTCCATCACCCGACGCAATGCTGCAAACGAAACAATCCAGTCCGATTCAATACAGCGAGCAGACCGCGGGCGGACAGGTAGTCAGCAAGTTCATTACCAATTATCTGACCGCGCAAGATTCGGGCGATATAACACCGGAGGAAGAGCAGGAAATGATCATTGCCGCCGCAAACAATATGGCGGAGAATTACCCGCTTCCCAAGCAATATATGGTTGATAACATCATCGTGGCCGGCGAAACGGATGCGCGGTCGATCAAGGAATACGGCAACAAACTTGGTGAAGTATTCCTTGTCTTTCTTGCAAAATACCCCGAGAATGAGATTGCTATCATGAAAAGTATCGCATCGTCAAAGGATGCCGCGCAAGCACAAATACTCTCAAGGAAAAAAAGCGGCTACCGCGATCTAGTGAACGATCTGCTCGCTATGCATATCCCGAAACCGGCGGCAAACATCCATCTTGGATTCGTGAATAGCTATAGCGGCATATACACAGCAATGGATAACATCGACAAAATCGCTTCCGATCCGATGCGAGCGGCGATTGGTCTTAAGGAATACGAGGTTTTTGCGCAAAAACTTCAACCCATTAGCTTGGAAATACAAAACCTTTTTATAAACACCGGCGTCGATTTCACTCTGGAGGAAAACGGATATACATTTCTTCACAAAAAGCAGTAATCAATTTTTTCATGCATCGTTTCGCACCCAAACTTAAAAAGATTTTCGCGCTTATCCTTATTGTCGCCATTGTCGCGCCATCGGCTTTTTTGATGACGCCCAAAAAAGCCGAGGCGGATGTACCCGTCATCGACTTTGTGAACACCGGAAGAGAAATAACGGACATTATCGGGCAAGTGGTAACCATGGCCGTATCACTAGCTTTTAATCAGGTGGTGAATGGGTATCTTAAGGATGCAGATCTGGTGCTAAGAAATTTGGAAAACTATGTTAATGAACAAGCGGGAAAGATTATAGATAGCGTTGATCTTGACCAATTTAAATTGTGCAGTTTTAATCCTGGATTGAACTTCGAACTACAAATCAAACATCTTAAACTGGAAGAATGGGGAGCTGATTTTCCTAATCTAACCGTGTGTAGTATCGCCGACATATTTGTTAACGGAGCTCAAGATTTTGATACGTTTTACCAAAAATCATTTTCTGTGGGCGGATGGGGAGCATTTTACGCTACCACGCAAGATATCACACAAAACCCATTCGGCGCCACCCTCATTGTGGAAGCGGAAACCGCAAGAAAAGTAGCGGCGCAAAAGGAACGCGACAAGGAAGAGCTCGCGTGGGGGGATGGATTTAAGTCAGAGAAAAAGGATGATAAGATTAAAAACCCGGGCAAAGTCATCAACGCACAAACCGCCAATTCCCAGGATGTTACCAACAAAAAACTGGCTTCTGCTGACGAAGTTACCGACGCTATTGTCACCGCGCTTGGTGCCATATTAGCTCAATATATCACCAACGGAATCCCATTCTAAAAAATTAATTGCCCTTATGTATACAAAACGCATCACTCTCAATAAAAAAACAATCGCGGCGATTATTATATTCGCGGCGCTTGCGCTTGTCGTAGGCGTGTTGTTGTTCGCGAATGCTCACCACGCGTATGCCGCCGCTGGCGACACCAAGCTCGAAGAAAACCAGAGCGACCATAACGGGTGGTGGCAAGGCATAAAAAATGTAGGCGGAAAAGTTCTTGCCGTACTCGGCGATGCAACTATTGGCAACGTATTTCTGTTTTTTACATGGGCTGGTTACTCAATGTTCAGCCTGCTCTTGACGCTATCGGGAATTTTATTGGACAACAGTGTCACTCTTTCGCTTGATTCAAGTAATTTCACTCTGCCGGCAATTAGCGCGGCATGGATTGTCATACGCGACTTTGCCAACCTTTTCTTCATATTCATTTTGCTCTATATCGCCATCGCCACGATATTGAACCTCGGAAATTACAAACGGGCATTGCTATCCGTAATCATAGGAGCGCTTCTCATCAACTTCAGTCTGTTTTTCACCAAAGTAGTGATCGACGCGGGGAATATCCTTGCGGTCGGATTCTATAATGAAGCATCGGCGGTTACCGTTAAGGGCATACCGGGACATAGTCTTTCATTGGTATTTTCGGAAGGATTGAAACTTCAGTCAATGATGGACACTTCCTCGTATGAGAAACTCAGCAATTTTAATTCCGGCAAGGCATATTTGTTTGGGACAATCGTGGAATCAGTCGCTATGTTTGTGTTTTTTTCCGCGGCGCTTATGTTTATCGGCAGAACGATAGCTCTTATGTTCCTTATGGTACTCTCGCCGTTTGTGTTCGTCGCCATGGTGCTCCCGGGAACAAAAGGGCAGGCGGCAAAATGGTGGCGTACGCTCATTAGTCAAGTATTTTTCGCGCCGGCGTTCCTCTTTTTCGTCTGGATCGTCGCGGAGATCATAAAGAGAGGAGAGCTTGTCGCCATCACTGGAAGCGGAAATTCGTCGTTCGCCGATCTCGTTAATATGGAGAACGTTGACGACGCATCTTTGTTTCTCACCTATTTCCTCATTTGCGGCCTCTTGCTCGGGTCGCTTACGGTCGCGAAATCCATGGGTGGCGCGGTCGCCTCGACATCAGTCACATGGGCGAAAAAGCTGACTGGCGCGAACATGGCAAAGCGTAAAGGCCGAAAACTCGGCAAAAAACTCGGCAAATGGGCAACAACGCAAACGGCCGGTCGCGCGGCGAGCCGGATCGCCAATTCGCAAACACTCAAAAACTTCGGTATGGACCACCCGACTATGGGACGCATGGCCGACAGCGCGCTGGGTGCCGCAGGCGCGACAAACTATGACAAATGGGCTGACGACAATGAAGCCGCGAAAAAGGTGTATGGCAATAAAATAGCGAAACGCGACACGACGCCCGAGGAGCGTAAAGAGGTCAATTTCGCCCACGAAGAGCGGGAATCGTCTGAAAAAGCATACACGGCGAAAGTACAGGCAATGAAGGACGCGGAACAAGCATGGCAAAAAGATATGGGAAACGATACGTTACGGGCGCAAGCGGAACAAGCGAGAAGTTCGGCTGAACGATATGGGGAGTACTTCAAAAAAACCATAGAGAATGAAAAGAAAGTCGAGGAAACAGTAACAGACGCGAAAAAAAGTTACGCGAAAGCGATCAGAGAGCGCGTGGCTGGCGCCTATGAACGCAAGGCACTGCCAACAAGCCGCATCGGCAAGGTTGTTGTCGCCATAACAGGGCAAGCTCGCATGAATTGGAACGTGGCGGAAGCGTTGCGAGCGGGAAAAACCGGAAAGGAAGGGTCGATAGCGGCGCAACTCCAGAAAGTACTCGATAAAATCAAGGCGGAAGAGGAAAGTGGCGCGATTGATACAGAATCGGGTGAAACCGAAACCGCGTAGTCGCACTATTATTTATTCGACCGGAAAAACAACAAACCATGTACGACGAAGAAACATTAAAACAAAAAATACAAGAAGCGACGCCGGAGGTGCGCGACATGATCTCAAACCCCGATTTCGGTCCGCTCATCCAGGAATTTGGCATTAAGCGCGGCGCGACACCGCTTCAGTGTCTTAATATTGCCGACGAGGTGATTCTCGCTCTCCTCGGACTCTCATCAAAAGATACTTTTGCGGAAACTATCAAAAGCAAATTTGGTATTTCGGAAGATGCCGCCCGTGGCATGACGGAAGACATCAACATCAACATATTCTCTCAATCATCGGCGCCGCATATCTCCACGACGCCGCAAGCTCTCGTGTCGCATTCAACGCCAATACATGACAACACGCCACAGGTGCGCGTAATACCAAGAACACCGCCGGCGCGCGAGCAGTCGTTCGTTTCACCGATACCTCATTACCCGCCCGAACCGGCGCCGGCGCGCGAGCAGTCGTTTACTCCTCCGATTTCCCCGGCTTCAACACCAGAACCGCCGAGGGAAGCTCCGCCTCCCGTGCCGACATCACAGCCGGTAGCGCCAGCGCCGCAAGCGCAGGAAGTATCTGAACCGAAACATATTTTTGAACAAAAACTTCAATCAGTTTCTCGCGCGCCTCAGGAAGAGTCGATGATAACGCCACGGCAAGGGCAACAGCAAGCAGTCCCGCGCATCGATACTTCAACGGCGCAGAGCGGGGATATGTACCGCGAACCGATAGGATGATCGCGGAGAAAATGAAGGAGTGTGTTCGCTTTTTGCTGAAACCGGTGTCGCTGGCGTTATTGTGCTTGCTCCGGTTTCATGTGTTGTTTATTGTTGTATAATTACGCAAGACACTAAAGTATGCAGTTCAAAGTCCCGCAATACATAGAAGTTGAGAGCAAACTAGTCGGTGCGTTCAGTTTTCGCCAGCTTCTTTACATTGCCGGCGGTAGCGCGATCTCATACATACTTTTTCGTATCTTTAGCTGGCTTGCCATACCGTTCATCATAGGCGTGATAATATTTACTTATCTCCTGGCGTTTTACCCAAAAGAAAAATTAGGAAAGCCGTTTATCGAAATAGCGGAGTCGGCTTTTAAATACACGCTGAAAGGAAAACTCTACACATGGAAGAGAACTCCGAGAAAAAAAGAAGCGGTAGAAGAGACCCGCGAGGAAGATGAACCGGAAACGACAGATACGGTGTCCATCGCTGGATTAGGAAACAAACTCGGTGATGTGTCAATGAACCTTACGGTTGGTCACAAGGAGGACGACCCGCAAGAAAAAACCACCGGGCGCATGGATAACGGACCGCTTGCCGAAAAGAATCTAGTCAACGCGCCGGCCGCCGGTGAATCCAAAAAATAATATGGCAGTGAAATCAAAAGCGACACAAAGTTTTATTGTAGTAAAAGAGGTCAAAGACGGCGTCGTAACGCTTACCAACGGCGAAATGCGAATGGTTCTTATGGTCTCGTCAATAAACTTCGCTTTGAGGTCTGAGGATGAACAGGAGGCAATCCTGTTGCAATTCCAAAATTTTCTCAATTCGCTCGAATTTTCAACCCAGATATTCATTCAATCAAGAAGACTCGATATCAAGCCATACCTTGCAATGATGGAGTCTCGCCTAAAGGAACAGCTCAATGACCTGATGAAGATCCAAATAGAAGAATATATAGGGTTTATAAAGCGGTTTACGGACACGACAAGTATTATGACCAAAACATTCTTTATTATCGTGCCCTATTCACGCTCCGAGAGCGTCGCGCCAAAGAAAGGGGGCGGCGGGTTCATGTCATTTCTCCCCGGCAAAAAGAGCGGTAAAGAAAGCGCCGAAAAGACCGAGGCGTTTGAGGAAGCGCGCTCACAGCTTGAACAGAGAGCGAATATTGTAAAAATGGGACTCGCCCGCACGGGAGTTCGCGCCGTGCCGCTCGGAACGGAAGAGCTTGTTGAATTGTATTACAAGTTTTACAACCCGGGAGAGACAGAGAAGCCGGTACAGATGGCGGAAAAGTAATTAACGCTGAAATTTATGGGATTGTTTGGCAAAAAAACACAAAAGACGCCTGATGTGAAAAAAGGAGCGCAAAATCCGGTTTTACCTGACGACATATACGGAAGCACCACGCTTGAATTCAAAGACATCATTGCTCCTTCCGCGCTCAAGATCGGCAGTAAGGAAATAGAATTCGGCGAAAAGCTGATGCGGACATTTTTTGTGATCTCGTATCCGAGGACGCTCGCTGACAACTGGCTCTCTCCCGTTATCAATCTCGACAAGGTGTTTGATATTTCCATATTCATCCATCCGATAGATACGGTCAAGGTTATGAAGAAGTTTCAGAATCGCGTCGCGGAAGTGCAGAGTCAAATAACGATGCGCGAAGAGAGCGGCAAGGTGAGAGACCCGATGCTCGAGATCGCCTATGAGGACCTTGAAGATCTGCGGGACAAACTCCAACAGGCGCAAGAAAAAATGTTCGATGTCGGGCTCTATATTTCTCTGTATGCCGACAATGAAAGCGACCTGAGGAAAGTGGAAACGGAACTTAAGTCGATGCTTGAATCCCGCCTCATCTACATACGCCCCGCGCTCTTCCAACAAGAAGAAGGACTCAAAACCATCGCGCCGACATGCACCGACGAGCTTTTGGTGCTCTCTAAACTAAACTCTTCGCCGCTTTCGAGTATATTCCCCTTCGTGTCGTTCGACCTTACTTCCGATCGGGGAATTCTCTACGGCATCAACCGTCATAACTCTTCACTGGTGCTCTTCGATCGATTCTCACTTCCAAACTACAATTCGCTTACTTTTGCTTCATCGGGTTCTGGAAAATCATACGCGACAAAGCTCGAAGTGGTGCGCAGTCTCATGTTTGACGCGGATATCATCGTCATTGACCCTGAGCGCGAATATGAATACCTCGCCGAGGCGACCGGCGGACGATATTTCAACATTTCATTGACCTCCGAGCACCACATCAATCCGTTTGATCTTCCTATCCCGCGGGAAGACGAGTCTTCCGCCGACGTTTTGCGTTCGCAGATCATCATGCTCGTTGGCCTGTTCCGCGTCATGCTTGGCGGACTTACCCCCGAGGAAGACGCGATCATTGACCGAGCGATCACGGAAACATACGCGCTCAAAGACATCACCGCTGAATCAGATTTCTCGAACATCGAACCGCCGCTTCTTTCCGACTTTGAATTGGTTCTCTCGGGTATGAACGGCGCCGAAACGCTCTCGCAAAAACTTCTCAAGTTTACCCGAGGAACGTGGTCGGGATTCCTCAATAAGCCGAGTAATGTTGATGTTGATAAAAAATTCATCGTGTTTTCCGTCCGCGACATGGAGGACGAGCTCAAACCGGTCGCCATGTATATTGTAACCAATTTTATCTGGAGCGCCGTGCGAAAAACGCTCCGCAAGCGCCTTATGGTCATCGACGAGGCGTGGTGGATGATGAAATCGGACGATACCGCTTCATTTTTGTTCGGGCTCGCAAAACGGGGAAGGAAGTACTATCTCGGTCTTTCGACCATCACGCAGGACGTGGGAGACTTCCTTCGTTCTCCCTACGGACGGCCGATCATTACCAACTCATCGATGCAACTCCTTTTGAAACAGTCGCCGGTATCGATCGACTTAGTGCAAAAAACCTTCAACCTTACCGAGGAAGAAAAGTTTCTCTTGCTCGAATCGGGTCTTGGAGAAGGCATTTTCTTCGCCGGCATGAAACATGTCGCGATCAAGATAATCGCTTCATACACAGAAGACCAGATCGTCACATCTGACCCATCGCAGGTACTCGCGATAAAAAAAGCGAAAGAAGACCTCGCGATTGCCGAAAGCCAGGCATCAAAATCATAAGCAACCACTATGCGCGAAGACACATACAACGAAGAATACGAGGACGAAGACGATTTTGACGATGAAACCGCCGATGATGAAGAGGACGAGATGGAAGAAGAAGCGGAGGAAAGCGGGAGTCCCGATGGAGGCGTCAAAAAAATGAGCGGTCCGTTTTTTTACATCATGCTCGCGCTCGCAATCGTAGATGATGTGCTTGATATTCTGGTAAAACTTACCATAATAATCCTATCCACTGCTAGCAGTCTGATCCCGATTGTTGGGACCGCCATTGGTCTTGCGTTATCGTTTTTTATCAGTACAATCGCGTCCATTTTTAGCTTCATCGTGATGATGTCTATCATTCTTTATATTCGCTTCAACGGGGTTAAATTCACACCTAAAAGATTGGCAAGAACGACATCTTCATTTATAATTGAACTGGTACCGTTCATAAATATACTGCCAATGACCACCACAATGTTGTTATCGGCAAAAAAACAAAGTACGTCGAAAGATTCGAAAGGCCGCTGAATATCTCAAGTATGCCGGTTAGCAAACCATGAACACTTCAACTCAAAAAAAACGACTGCCGCTGTCAATAGTAAGCACTATTGGCGTGTTCGTCTGTTTGTTTGCGGCATATCCGGCGCAAGCCGCTTTCCCAACCATTGAGGATATTAAGAGCGGGAATGTTACCCTTGACGACATCATATCGGATATTCCAACAGAAATTGAAATAAAAACACAAATGGCCCATACAAACTTATTTATTGAAACAGAGCCGAAAAACTACCAAGCAAATCAAAACATAACCGTTTCTTTAAAAAGTTACTTGGCAGACATAGATAGGGCGTATATCTCATGGTATGTAGACGAGAAAAATGTCACATCGGGAATTGGAAAGACAAAAATAAATATAAAAACAAAAGATGCCGGGACAAGGACAACGATACGAGTTGTCGTTGATCCTATTGAAAAAGATATTGATTCAATCGAAAAGACAATAATTCTCTACCCAACCGACTTTGATGTTCTGTGGGAAGCGGACAGTTATACGCCACCGTTCTATAAAGGAAAAGCTCTTTATACCGCGCATAGCAAGATTAAACTCGTTGCTATGCCTAATTTCCCCAATAATCTCGCGGATAATCTTTTTTATGAATGGGAAAAAAACATTAACCGCTTAAGGAGTGAATCCGGGTATGGGAGAAGTGTGGTTAATCTTGACAAAATAGCGGAAAACTATGGCAATATGCGTATTGATGTCGCTGTTTCCACGTTAGATAAATCTATTGCGTCTTACCGCATATTTAACATACCATCCGCGCAACAAGCGATTATTTTTTACGAAGATGACCCGATTGAAGGAGTGATGTATAACCGCGCGGTTGGAAAAACGTTCGATACCGCAAAAAAAGAATTCACCATCGTCGCAGAGCCGTATTATTTTTCACAAACTGATAAAAAAAACGGCTCCCTCGATTTTAGCTGGCAGGTAAACAACGCCGACAAGCCCGGATATGAACAAAAAATCGCCTTTACCCAGGAAAAGTCGGGTATCGGAAACGCTTACGTGAAACTTGCCATGCGGAATCTTGGAAACATATATCAGTCCGCAAGGGAGTATTTAACCATTAATTTTAACAATAGCGACGCTAACTAACCGCTACCATGCGCGCGCAACAGCTGTATAAGAAAATAACGGGAAGCGGAGCAGTGATCGCGTATTTTGCGTACACAGCATCCGCGATGGCGGCTGGCCCGATTAAATATGTCCCTCTCGCTCCGCTTCCCGGAATTCCTGCGGGCGCGGCTACTAACCTTAATGATTATCTAAACGCTCTATTTGCATTCGGCATCGGTATGGCTGGCATTCTCGCGGTGCTTATGATCGTCATCGCTGGCATAGAGTATATGGGTGGCGCGGCAAGTCCATCGACGCGACAAGACGCGAAAGAGCGCATTTCAAACGCCCTTCTTGGCCTGCTCATCGCCGCGGTCGCATATATTATTCTTTTTTCCATCAATCCGAAGTTATTGGGATAATTTACAAAACTAACCATGCCAAGAAACGCAAAACTATTAATTCTAGGGGGGGTTGTCGCCATTATCGCGATCATTGTCGCGGTGCTGTTCTTGTACGCGAAAAACGGCGGCAATGTCGGCCCTTTTGCGCCATTCGGCATGGGGACCACAACAAACAGCCATTTGCCACCCGACGAAAACGATGACGGAAACGGCGGAATACTTCCCGGCAATATTGTTGATCTAAAAGATAAGCGTTTGATCAAAATCCACGCCGCGCCTGTTTCCGGATTCTCGATTCTCGAAAAAGCGAACGTTCTCGGCGGAAAAGATATTATCGCTCGATATATCGAGAGGGGACGCGGATATATCTTCGAGACTAATATGTCGGACGTTGTCGAACAAACAGTCTCCAGTCAGGAACACCGCAAGATATATGAAGCCGAGTGGGGAAATAATGGCATGCAAGCAATCGCACGATATCTCAACGATGATACTGGGGCAATTAGAAGCTTTGTCATAAAACTCGGCGACGGAGATGTGTCTGACGGCACAACAACACCGACTCTGAAAGAGGTTGATGGGGAATTTTTACCGGAAAATATTACCAATCTCGCCGTTTCAAACGAAGATACTAATAAAGTGTTTTTTCTCACCAATATCGCTGATGATTACGAAGGTTCACATATCCCAAAGTCTGCCGTAGGGACGATACATAACATCACCACCGGCAATGAATCAGCCGTGTTTACCTCGCCGTTCACTCAGTGGCTCTCGTATTGGCCGCAGAAAAACATTATCGCCCTCACCACGAAACCATCCGGCGGAGTCCCCGGTTATTTATATTTCCTTAACCCGACAACTGGAAAATTAACGAAAGAAATAGGAGACGTGAAAGGATTAACCACCTTGGTTGGTCCTAACGGGAGAACGACCATTTACTCGGAAAGCGCCAGCGGGAAATTTGAAACAAAGCTGTATGACACAGGAGAGCACACATTTGAAAATTTTCCCATCAATACACTTCCGGAAAAATGCGCGTGGTCAACCGCCGATTCAAACGTCATTTATTGCGCAAACCCGCAAGAAATACCGCAAGGGATGTATCCTGATGCGTGGTACCAAGGTGTTGTTTCTTTTTCCGATGATATTTGGATGTTTGATCTCTCTACTGGAGAAACAAGAAAGATTATTGATTTCAAGCAAGAATCCGGGGGAGAAGAGCTTGACGGAATAAAACTCGCGACCGATCCCGATGGAGTGTTCTTATTCTTCATCAATAAAAAAGACTTAAGTCTGTGGGCGCTCAGACTTAAAGCAAGCTCTGTGATAGAAAAACCAAAAGACTAAGACCGCGCTCTGATTTAGTAATTATTGTTGATAGATATGGATTTTTTTATTTGCCAGTTTTTATGTCCTCGTTGCTGATATAGACACGGCTGGACTAAAGAGCATTTTCCCCGATGGAGACATATTTCAAGACGACTCGGCGGTTGGCTCCCGCTCCCGACGACTCTGTCTTAATATCATGCGTATTCGAAAAAAGCGAATGGATAATCATCCGGTCGCGTGGCGGCATTGGGTTCATTTCAACGCTATTTTTAAAATATCGCGCGCGTTCGGCAAGTATGTGGGCTTTACTTTTCAAATCACTAATATGTTTGAGTTGGTAATCATTGACGTCTATTATAAAATAGCGTCGGTTTTCTGGTTGCGCGCTATTGGATGAGAGTTGTTTATCTGTTATTTTCTTTACAATATGACTCAACGCGGCAAGATTTTCTCCATTATGACCAATAAGGGATTGGGGCTTGTTGGTTTTTACCAAAAACCGAATCGCATTAATGTCTGAATCCTCAATTATCTCAAGTTCAAAAACAACACCAAGGTGTGCTAATATGGCTTCTATTGTCTTTTTTACCATGCCCGTTTGCATATATAATACCCTATCAGTAACTTAATTTTTTATCAACCCTTCTGATTTTCTTCTCACAAAAAGCTCGTGCCCGATAGAGAAGAGGCTGCTCACAACCCAATAAAGCGCAACGGCGGCCGATATTGAGTAAGCCACAATAGTGATGAAGACCGGTAAAAAATATCTCATCTGCATATTCATACTTTTCGCAAGCTCATTTTGGAATGATGCTTTACCGGCATTCTCTTTTTGCGACCCGCTTTCTTCTTTTGGGGTTGGAGGAAGAGTAAGCCGCATTTGAAAATACTGCGAAACACCCGCGCATAGAGCCAGAATAATATTTTTTTGTGTCAGGTCAACAACGCCAAAAAACATCATGGATATAACCTCGGGGGGATGCACGAATGAGTACAGAAGATTACTGTCCGGCTGATCAAGCCCTTTGACAAAAACCCAGTAGAGCGCCAGAATAACGGGCATTTGAAGAAGCACGAGTAAGCAACCGGAAAAAGGGCTTACTCCGTGCTCTTTATAGAGCTCCATGATCTTTTTCGCTTGAAGTTCGCGATTATTATGGTGTTCTTCTTTTATTTTTTTTACATACGGCTCTATGTTTTTGAGTTTTGCTTGTGATTTCACTGAACGATGGGTAACCGGCAAAATAACTACCTTGACGATCACGGTAAGTATAATGATCGCAATACCGACATCCCCGTAAGGAATCAAAGACACTAATAACACCAACCCATTATAGAGCGGCTGGTAAAAGAACGTATTAAATAAATATGGAATCATCGCTCAATTGTATGTAAAACGAGCAAGTGAAGCAAGGGGTTGTTTAATTAATATCACCTCTGTGATGACCGACTTTACGGAAGATAAAACTGATTTTATATCAGTAAATGAAATACTAAACCGTGTCACCTCATAAGGTTAATGGGGAAGGGGTGTGTTTTCTTTAATTTACTCGACTGGGTCATAACGCCTCTTTTGCCATGGGTGGCATCGAAATATTCTTTTTATACCCTTAAAAACACCGCGTATAACACCGTATTTCTCGATAGTATGAATGGTATATTCAGAACAACTCGGGAAAAAAACACAGACCTTTTTTGTTTTACCGAACGACACCCATAATGACCCTGTTTCCGGCGATAAAATTCTTTGATAAACCCTTATGAAAGAGATAATGATTCGAGAGATCATATTATGCGATATTTATCTTCTTAAGAAGCGCTTCGATCTCTTTTTTTATAACAAAAAACGTGGTAATTTTTGATTGAAAGAAAAAGATATAAATATACCCATTTTTAAACAGTTTTTTGTGCTCCTCAACCAATGAAAACCCTCTTCTTTTTAAGAGATTGCGTGTGGTTGCTTTTTTATATTTTTTTTTCGGCGCGATAAAGCAAATACGCGGTAATTTATGACTGTCGGTGTTTTTATACACAAGGACACGCAAATACTCTGTTTGCCCTATTTTGGATGGTTTTTGGGTTAATAAAAAGGCAAGGGTCTCACTATCTACCCGTTTATTTTGAGGAAGCATATACGCGCAAAAAGACGCCTAAATGGTCAGTTTCGCTCTTCCTTTTCTCCTGCGATTTTTGAGTATCGACGTTCCAGTGCTGGTTTTTTTCCGAACGAGAAACCCGTGGGTCTTTTGATGTTTTTTTGTTTTTGGTTTATATGTTTTTGACATAATTCAATAGATAATTTTTTCTGTAAAAAAATTTCCACACCTTATTAACATACTTACTAACATATCTTGTATGATTTTGCAAGTTTTTTGTTTTTAAAATAGGTATATAATAACTGCACTTTATATATAATTTATAAATAAATTTTTTATGATTGACGACAAACAACTTTGGGATACCGCCTTGGTTGAAATTGAGTTAGGTGTTTCAAAGGCAAATTTCAGCACATGGTTTAAAAATATCTACATCCACAAACAAGAAGATGGGGTTGTGTATCTTGGAGTGCCGAATGAGTTTGTGAAAGAGTGGCTTATTAATAAATATCACAAATCAATATTACGAGCGCTTCGTAATTATGGAGAGGATATACGAAGTATTGAGTATATTATTTCAAAAAAGAGGGTATTTGACCAAGATGATAAAAATAATGCGGTAGTGAAACAACAAAATGGAGAGCTTCCTTTAAGCGACCTTTGTGTTAATAAAGAGGATAATTTAAACCCACGCTATCTTTTTGACTCGTTTATTATTGGTTCTTTTAATGAGTTGGCTCATGCGGCGGCGCAGGCGGTTATTAAAAAACCGGGGCTTGTTTATAATCCACTTTTTATTTACGGAGGAACTGGTCTTGGAAAGACACATTTAATCCAAGCAATTGGTAATCATATTAAAAAAACAGATCCAAAGAAGAAGATTTATTATGTTACTTCTGAAAAATTCTCAATGGATTATATTAATTCATTGCAATTAAATAAAATTAATGAGTTTAAAGATAAATACAGAAAATATGACATTTTTATTATGGATGATATCCAATTCCTTTCCAATAAAGAAAAAACTCAAGAGGAATTATTCCACTTATTTAATACTCTATATGAAAATAATAAACAGATAATTTTTTCATCCGACCAGCATCCAAATTATATACCAAATTTAAAAGACCGTTTAAAATCACGATTCAGCGCGGGGATGATTGTTGATGTACAACAACCGGATTATGAGTCACGTGTTGCGTTATTGCGATCAAAGTCAAAAGTGAATAATTTTATACTCTCTGATGAGATTATTGAGTATATAGCATTTTTGATTCAAGGTAATATACGTGAACTTGAGGGATTATTAAATATTATTGTGTTCCAATCGCAATTAAAAAATAAAGAAATATCATTAAATGAAGTTAAGTTAATAATAAAAAACAACATAAAACAAAAACGGTCTGTTTCAATTAATGATATTGTTAATATTGTTGCTGGATTTTATGGTATTAATAGTGATTCAATATATGAAAAAACAAGAAGAAGGGAAGTGGTAAAACCGCGGCAAATTATTATGTATTTACTCCGTGAAGATTTTAATATTTCATACCCATTAATTGGTAATAAATTAGGCGGGAGAGATCACACTACTGTTATACATTCATATGGAAAAATAAAAGATGATTTAAAAATTGATAATTTACTTACTCAAGAAATCGATCAAATACGTTCGATGTTTTAATTTATTTTATATATGAATAAACTGTTGATAAATATGTTAAATAAATTTATTTAGTTGTTGAAAAAGATGAATAAAAAATATTTTTACTGTTTTTATTATTAGATATCCACTTTTAAAATAGTAATAGTATTTAAAATAAGCTTTATGTGTTGGATTATAAATAAGTTATCAACATTTCCACATTACTATAAATAATAATCAATTAATCAGTAATAAAAAAATAAAATGAAAATAGAATGTATATTAGAAAAAATAAAAAAATATATTTCATTAGCGAATAAAATAACAGGAAAAAATACAACTCTCCCAATACTTAGTTCTATATTATTATTTACTGAAG
>Ga0210056_1002492_pt1 | contig 15485 bp, 10 predicted proteins | sample CryGeyCG2014_080_2_FD_183965 | JGI IMG/M metagenome (GOLD analysis project Ga0210056, IMG submission 183965) | Groundwater microbial communities from aquifer - Crystal Geyser CG07_land_8/20/14_0.80 (SPAdes) (version 2) | ecosystem: Environmental > Aquatic > Deep subsurface > Groundwater | place... | reverse complement strand
GGAAGCTTCGGCGGCATCTCGGACAGCGAGGCCGGATTCGTCTTTCAAAACGCGATCCACGCCCTGCTTACGGAACGCTTCCCCCTGGCGGATACGACGATCCACTTCTGGCGTACAAAGGACAAGGCCGAGGTTGACTTTGTCATCCGGCGCGGTGCTGCCGTGACGCCGCTGGAGGTCAAGTACAGCGACATGAAAAAGCTTGAGGCCCAGCGCTCGTACCGTGGATTCCTTGAGCGTTATCATCCCGAGAGCGGCTATATCGTCAACAAGAGTCTCAGCGATGAGGCCATGGTGGGCGAAACGCGGGTGCGGTGCCTGCCGTACTGGGAACTGATGTTTGAGGAGGCGTTTTCGATTTCGGCGTAGGGCTGGTATGATTTTCGTAAACGGTTTTCAAAAGGAGAGCAGGTGAACGTGCAGAAAAGCCAGAGCCATGAAGTCAAGATGAAGGCGCCGTTTTTCGATCTCGATCCGATGCAGATCGTCTGGCATGGCAACTATATGAAATATTTCGATATCGCGCGGTCCGAACTCTTCATCAGTTTGGGCGCGGATCTCTTCGCCTTCCATGAACGGTCGCGGTGTGTCTTTCCGATCATCCGGAGCGCCGTCAAGCACATCCATCCGCTCCGGTGGGGCGACGAATTCATCTGCCGGGCTACCGTGAAGGACGCCCGGACGAAGATCGTCATCGCCTTCGAAATCCGCCTCGCTGTGGACGGCACGGTCTGCGCCCGGGGGACGACGGAACAGGCCGCCGTCCTGGCCCCGGAAATGGAGATGGTTTATACGATTCCGGATGAGATCCGCCGGGCTCTGGGGTTTTAGAAGATGGAGACGCCTTTCCCGCAAGCTTTGATTGCCGGTTTTGAAAGGGTCGCCGCCTGGGCCGATCTTCTCGACGAGATCAACGTCTTTCCGGTCGCCGACGGCGATACCGGACGGAACCTCGTCATTAGCCTCTCCCCGCTGCGGCAGACAACTCAGGGGCGGGAGCGGATCATTCGGGAGCTGCTGCTGTCGGCCCGCGGAAATTCAGGGAACATCGCCGCGCGGTTCTTCTCCGGTCTTCTGATGGCCAATTCGGCCCGGGACCTCTCCGGCGCCGTTCGCCAGGGGCGGGACCGCGCCTGGCAAGCGGTGCACGACCCCAAGCCCGGGACGATGCTGACGGTTTTCGATGCATTGGCGGAGGCCCTGGAGGGAGGCCCGGCGACGGTCGACGCGCGCTTACGGGAACAGGTGCTCCGCCGGCTTGAACATTCGGTTCTCTCCACGCCGGAACTGCTGCCGAGGCTCAAAGCGGCCGGCGTCGTCGATGCTGGCGCCTTGGGCGCCTTCATCTTCCTGGACGGATTTTTCGGCTCTCTGATGGAAAGCAGCGACGGATTCCGCCCCATCACACAGATCTTCAGTGGATACCTCAAGGTCTCCCCCGCCTTTTCAGCGGAACCGGAGACGGGATGCTGCGTGGACACAGTGCTCCGGGTCGAAGGCGACGCCGGGGGAGATCTCCGGGGGCTTTCCGCCGTCGGAGAGAGCGTCGTCGTCCTCCGGGACGGCGATTATTTGAAGGTCCATCTCCACGCCCGCGACGGCCGGCAGGCAAGGAGCGATCTCGCCGCTTTCGGAAAGGTGGTCCGATGGTCTTCCGACGATCTGGTCGAACAAATCCCTTCCCGCCGGCAGTCGGCCGAACAGGGCATCCATATCGTGACGGACGCCGCCGGCTCCATCAGCCGCGCGGATGCGGCGGAGTTGGGGTTGACGCTGTTAGAGAGCTACATTACTGCCGGGGAGAAATCCCTTCCCGAGACCCATTTCGTTCCGGAGGAACTCTATGAGGCCATGCGCCGGGGCGTCAAGGTCTCCACAGCGCAGGCATCCCTGTTCGAGCGCCACGAGCATTATCGGAGCGCTCTGGACCGCTATCCCCGGGTTCTCTACCTGTGCGTCGGTTCCGCCTTCACGGGGAACTACCGGGAGGCGATGGCATGGCAACAACAGTACGACCGGGAGGGGCGCTTCACGATCGTGGACAGCGGGGCGGCGTCGGGACGCCTTGGGCTTCTCGCGCTGGCCACGGCCCGTTTCGCCCGTGAAACCCGCGATATCGAGGCGGTGATCCGCTTCGCCCGCGAGGGCGCGGCGCGCTGTCAGGAATACGTGTTTCTGGACACCCTCCGGTATTTGGCTGCCGGCGGCCGGCTTTCCCGGACCAGCGCGTTCTTCGGAGACATGATTCATATGAAGCCCGTGATCAGCCCTCTCCCCGAGGGGGCCAGGAAGGTGGGGGTCGTCCGGAACCAGACCGAACAATTGAAGTTCGCCGTGGAGAAACTGGCCGCCGCGCTGGGCAAAGGTGATCGCACCAGCGTAAGCGATACCGGACGGCGACCAAGAAAGAAGCTGGGCGACGGCATGGAGCGGAACGCGCGCGCCCTGATTATGATCGAGTATACCGACAACCTCGCATGGGTGATGAAAAAGGCGCAGCCGGAAATCGCGCGGCGGTGGCCGGAGGCGGAGATCCTCCTTCAACCGATGTCTCTCACCTCCGGGGCGCACATGGGACCGGGAACATGGGCTGTGGCCTTTCTGCCGGAACGCGTATGACGGGGGGGCGTACATACGGGACTTCGGTCGGTCGCTTCGTCGTTCTGATTCCCGTCTATAACCATGCCGACGGGGTCATCCCGGTCATCGAGCGCGCACGCTTGCTGGGGCTGCCGATCCGGGTTGTGGACGACGGCTCGACGGACGGGACGGCACAACGGCTGGAGGCGATCGGGGGGATCACGGTGATCCGCCACGAGGAGAACCGCGGCAAGGGGGCGGCCCTTCTGACCGGTTTTGCGGCCCTCGTGGGAGAGGCGGAGTGGGCCGTCACGCTGGACGCCGATGGCCAGCACGACCCTGCGGATGTCCCGAGCCTGATTCGGGCGATCCCCAAGGGTCAGCGGCCCATCGTCATCGGCCGGCGGGAGGGGATGGTCGGGGAGGATGTTCCTTGGACGAGCCGCTTCGGGCGGAAATTCTCCAACTTCTGGGTCCGGTGCGCCGGCGGGCCTGCTCTGGCCGACACCCAGAGCGGGATGCGCATCTATCCGCTGCCGGAGGCGGCGAGTCTCGGGGTTCGTGCCCGGCGTTTCCAGTTCGAGGTGGAGATCCTCGTCCGGGCCCGGTGGGCGGGGATTCCCGTCGTCGAGGCGCCAGTGCGCGTTTCCTATACGCCCGGCATGAAAAGGATTTCCCATTTCCGCCCCTTTGTCGATTTCTGCCGGAACTCGGCGACGTTCACCCGGCTGATCTTGCTGCGCTATTGGGGGACAGATTTAAAATCTCCCCCCCGGGATCGGGACGGCGACAGATTTTAAATATGTCCCCCAATTAGAACGACTCCGACAGATAATTTTCTTACCCCGCCCCCACCCCGGCCCTCCCCCTGAAGGGGATGAGAAATACTGGGTTTCTTTCCCTTCATGAGAGAGAGAAAATACCGGGCTTTTCCCTCTTCAAGGGGGAGGCAGGAGGGGGATGGGGTTACTTGTCGGAGTAGAATTGATGGCCTCGTAAAAAGTCGTCATTCCCGCCTTCGCGGGAATGACAGAATATGTGGTTTTCAGACTTTTTACGGGTTCGTCAGAATTAGGAGGCACGATGTTTTTCCGACGCTGCCGACTTCGCTGGTCGCTGATGCTTGCCGTCGTGGCGGTCCTGGGGGGCCTTTTGCTGTACGAATCCCAGGGCGGCGTACGGATCGAAACGGACATCCTGGCATCGCTCCCCCGTCACGATCCCGTCCTGGCGGACGCCCACCGCGTCATCCGCCATCTTCCCGTCCAGGACCGGCTGATCATCGATGTCGCGGTGAGGGCCGAGGGGGCGGGGACAGATTTAAAATCTGTCCCCGCGGAGATATCCCAGGAGAGATCCCGGGACGTCCTGGTCGCCGGGGCCGGTATAATCGAGGCGGGGCTTCGCGAAAGCGGTTTGTTCCGGCAGGTGGGGATGCAGCAGATGGAGGCGTTCTTCCCGGAACTCGCAGACCATGTCGTCGGCCATCTCCCCCTGCTTTTCGACGGGCCGCAACTAAAAGCGCAGATCGCGCCGCTCCTCGCCCCGGCCGAACTGCGCCGGGTCCTGGAGGAAGATCTCAAGATCGTGCAGGGGCTCGAAGGGATCGGTCAGGCCGATCTCATCGCCCGCGACCCCCTGGGCCTCCGAAACCTGGTTCTGTCCCGGATGTCCCAACTCCTGCCGAGCCGGGACGCCCAGCTCTACCGGGGGAAGCTGATCTCCCGGGACGGGGAACATCTGCTCATCATGGCGGAACTCAAAGGTTCCGCGACGGATACGACCTATTCCCGGGCCATCCCCCCACTCGTCCAGGCGCTGGCGGAGAAGCTCGATGGGCAGTACCGGCCCCGCGGCATCCGCTTCACGCTGACGCCGGTGGGGGCCTACCGGGCCGCGTTGGACAACGAGAATGCCGCCCGGCGGGACATGCAAACGGCGATTGTCCTGACGACACTCGGGATCGCCTTTCTGCTGATCGTCACCTTTCCACGGCCCCTCGTCGGACTTCTGGCCCTGCTCCCTTCGACGGCCGGCGCCATTTTCGCCCTTTTCGTCTGCTCGTTCCTCTTTCCCTCCCTCTCCATCCTGGCGGTCAGTTTCGGCGGGGCGATCATGGCCTTCACGGTGGATCTGGGGATCGCCTATCTGCTGTTTCTCGACCGGCCCTGCGAGGTTTCGGGACGCCAGGCCGCCCGCGAGGTACGGGCGGCGGAGATTCTGGCCGCCCTGACGACGATCGGCGGTTTTCTGCTGCTGCTCTTGAGCCGATTTCGCGTCCTGGCCGAGGTCGGCGTCTTTGCGGCCTTGGGGGTGGCCTTTGCCTTTGCCTTTGTTCACTGGGTCTTCCCCCGGATCCTGCCTGTCATGCCGCCGGCCCAGAAGACCCGGAATCCTTGGCTGAGCCGGATTCTGGACCGGATCGCGCTGTCGGGGGGAAAGGCGAAACTCGTGGCGGTTGCGCTTTTCTTCGGCGTCATGCTCTGCTTCGCCCGTCCCGTTTTTCACGCGGACATCAACGCGATGAATTCCCTGAGTGCGGAAACAGTTTCCGCGGAAAAGACCCTCCAGCGGGTCTGGGGGGACTTGACGAGCCGGGTTTACCTCATGATCGAGGGGGGAAGCCTAACGGATCTCCAGACCAAAAGCGATCGCTTGGCCGGGATGCTCCGGGACGATCTCAACCGGGGAACAGTCGGGGCGGCCTTCGTACTTTCCGATCTCTTCCCGGGGGAGGCGCTGGCGCGGCGCCATGCAGCCGGTTGGAACGCTTTCTGGACGCAGGGCCGCGTGGCGGGGTTCCGGCGGGAGCTCGCGCAGGCGGCACGGGGAATGGGGTTCGCCCCGGACGCCTTCGGGGCCTTTATGAGCTCCCTGTCCGCGACCCCGCCCGTTGCCGCGGCGATCCCGGAGAAATTGGCCGGTTTCCTGGGCATTGCGGCGGAGAAATCCTCCCGGGTGCAGGTCTCCATGTTGACGCCGGGCCCGGCCTATGATGCGGAACCGTTCTTCGCCCGGTATGCGGCGACGAACCTTGTCAGCGTCTTCGATGCGGGTCTCTTCAACCGGCGGCTGGGGGAGGTCCTCGTTTCGATCTTCACCGAGATTGCCCTCATCACGGGTCTCGGAATCGTCCTGGTCGTCTTTCTCTTCTTCCTGGACGGACGCCTCTCCCTGATCGTCCTGGCGCCGGTGGCTTTCGCCCTCGTCAGCACCTTGGGGACCCTGAAGCTCCTGGGCCATCCGGTGGACATCCCCGGGATCATGCTCTGGATCGTGATCATGGGGATGGGGATCGACTACGGCATCTATTACGTCTGCGCCTATCAGCGGTATCTCGACGAGCGCCATCCCTTCATGGGGCTGATCCGCCAGGCGATGTTCCTGGCGGGGGCGACCACCCTGATTGGATTCGGCGTCCTGGCCCTGGCCCAGCACGCGGTCCTCAAGAGCATTGGCCTGACATCATTGTTGGGGATCGCCTATTCCCTCGTCGGGGCCTTCCTGATCGTTCCCCCGCTGGTGAAGCGGGTCCTTGTCCCGGTGACGCTGCCGGCGGAGAAGGTCCGGCCCGGATCGGCGAGGCATTACGAACGGGCGCGGCTGCGGTATCGCCATATTGCCGCTTATCCTCGTGTTTTTGCGCGCTGCAAGATGCGCCTCGATCCAATGTTTCCCAGTCTGGCGGCCTTCATGAAGGCGCCCCGGCGCATCCTCGACATCGGGTGCGGTTACGCCGTCCCGTCCGTCTGGCTCCTGGAACTGTTCCCCGCGGCCACGGTCTGCGGTCTCGATCCGGATGAGGAACGGGTCCGCGTGGCCCGGTCTGCGCTCAGGTCGCGGGGCGATGTCCGGGCGGGCCGGGCGCCCGAGCTCGCCGATTTGCCGGACCGCGCCGACACGGCCCTGATCCTCGACGTCATCCACATGTTAGACGATGCGGCGTTGCGCGAGACGCTCAGAATTCTGCACGAAAAGCTCATCCCCGGCGGCCGGCTCGTCATCCGGGCAACGATCCCACGGGCAGGCCATACCCCCTGGATGCGGAGGCTGGAGGAGTTCCGGCTGAGGAGACACCGCCTGTCGCCCCATTACCGGACCCGCGAAGCCCTGGAGACGATAATCCGTACCGCGGGCTTTCAGATCGAAACCGTTGAATCGGCGGCCCTGGGGAGCGGAGAGTGGTGGTTCGTCGCCGATCGCCCTCTGTTAGAGGAAACCGAACCATGAAGGATTTTGCCTACCGCTGCCTCGTCGTCCTGCAGAAGAGATTTGGGAACTGGATCTTTCTGCTGATCGCCTGGCATGTGGCGACCGGATATTTCCTCCTGTTTCCCCGTCGCGTAGCCGTCAGCGTCCGCTTCTACCGCCAACTCTTCCCGGACCGGGGGCGTCGCCATGCCCTTTTATGCGCCTGGCGGCAGTATCACCATTTTGTCCACGTCTTTCTGGATCGGTTCCTTCTCACGGAAGGCGACGATCTCATGATGACGCACGAGGGGCTGGAGCATATCTTTGCGGCCGCCGAAAGCGGCCTTGGGGGCGTTATCCTGATGTCCCACGTGGGAAGTTGGGAGATCGCCGCCCGGCTCCTCCGGCATCAGGGCCGGAACCATCCTGCCATGAAGCTGATGCTCTACCTGGGGGCGAAGTACAAGGAGCAGATCGAACGGCGGCAGAAGAGGAGCGTCGAAGAGAGTGGAATCCGCGTCATTTCGGTTCCGGAGAACGGGGGATCGGCCATGGACATCCTGGAGGGGTTGAATTTCCTGCGGGAGGGGGGGTTGGTCTCGCTGACGGGGGACCGGCTGTGGGGCCGGGAGCAGCGGGCCGTCACCGTCCGGTTTTCCGGCGGCGAGGCGCGAATTCCCGAGATCCCATACCTCCTGGCGATGCTCTCCGGGGCGCCGCTATTGATCTTTTTCGGCTATCGCACGGGAAAGGGGGCGTATCATCTCATCACGAAGCCGCCCCTCTTTATCGCCAAGGCTTCAAGGGGAGAGCGGAACCGTGCCGTCGAAAAGGCGGCCCAGGCATATGCGGATCTCCTTGCCGATACGGTCCGCGCCCATCCGTACGAGTGGTACCACTTCGAACCGTTTCTTACGAAGCCGGAGGATGGGAAAGATCGGTGCTGCCGGTGACTTTACCCCGTGGTCCGGCGCGAAGCAGGGAGGGGCCGATCGACCCGCCGCCGGTTCCACGATTTTCCCAGTCCTCTCCGGACCAAAGCGGGCCTGCGCCCTGGCCACCGCCTTGAGGTCGTCCGTAGAGAAGATCAGGATGGGGCCGTTTTGCATCGCCCTGCCGGCCCAGGAAACGGACCAGGTTCGGGTCCGTCATCGGCGTGAGGGGGTGATGCCGCATCCCGGAATCGCTGAGCAGCAGGTCGCCGATGAACAGATGACCCTGGTAGATCGTGCGGCCATTGGCGGGGAAAGCGGGGCAGACGATCGTGATCGCAGCGCCTAACTCGTCTAACAGCGCCTCGGCGACAGGGCCGATGTTTCCCTTTTCTGTGGAATCGAAGGTGGAGCAATACTTGAAGAAGATCTGGCGCGCCCCATGGCCTATGAGCCATCGGCTGGCGGCCACGGACTGGGCGACGGCCTCCTCCGGCGGCGCGGTGCGGGATTTGAGGGCGACGACCGCGGCCGGTGTGTCCGGATCGGGTGTGGATTCCGGCGGCACGCCGATGTACTGGATGGCGGGCATGCCGTTTTTGCCGAGCATCAGGGCCAGATCGGTGGATCCGGTGATATCGTCGCCGATGGCGCCGAGGAGAATCGACATAGCCTGCTCCTGAAATGGATGGTTAAGGATAGGGACGTCAGGGGAGGGTCATAATTGATACAGGCAATCGACTCCATCCTCGCAAGGGTTCAGCCACCGTATTTCCCGGAGCATCTTCACGTTTCCGGTTCGTTCCAGCGCCTTTTGCAATTTGTCGTCTGTGGTCATAATGATCCGGTCGTGCGCGTAAGCGGCATCCAAAAGGTGTCGGTCTTTTTTGATAATGGCACGGTCGTCGGAAGGCAATCCTTTCAAGCGGATGGGCGCTATGGAAGGATTGTCCTTTGGCATTTTCCGCCTGGTCATCATGGCGACTTTCCATTTGCGCGAAAACTTCGATGAATGCCTGTCCCATTCATTCTCGATAGGGTCCGAAATGAGAACACGATGACATATCGTCAGGATGGCGCTGAGCGCTTTCCGACAGGCTGATGATACGGGATGCTCGGTTGTCCCTGCCGCGCGCATGACGGATGCGTCCACGACCAAAAGTCGTGAGACCTTTGTTCTCTTCATCTTCCTGCCCCCCGAGCTTCAACCGCATCAAGGTAGCTGCTTTCCGCGTCCAATTCAGTTTCATCGAAATCCTCCGGCCAGTCACCGAAGGCGCCATTATGATCCAGCTCTGTAGAAATCACCTTGGTGGAACCATCTTCACATCGTTGGAACCAGTGGAGTTTGACATTCTTCTTTTCGATCTCATTTTGGGCGACCAGTGTTTGCACTTCTCGCAATAGCAGGGAGCTATGCGTTTCGACAACCGCCACAACCCCACGCACAATCGCCTTGGCCAGCACATGGGCAAGTTTCCTCTGCGCTTTCGGGTGAAGGTGAATTTCTGGCTGCTCCAGATAGACAAGCTGTCCGGGAGAGGCGATAAGCAGGGAGACCAACACCGGGAGTGTTTGAGAAACGCCAAACCCGACATCGGCTATACTGACCATATCCCGGGCGCTGCCTTTCTTGCCATGAAGAAGCCTTCCAACCTTAAGTTCATACTGAGTATCTGCAATGCGCGCTGCAGCTACCTTCCACGTGAGCCCCATTTCCTCAAGCATCCGACCGAGGTCGCCAAGGCGCCAATCTTTGTCGTCTTGCCACTTGGCAATAATGCTGGCCGTGTATTGCTCAAATGTGCCCGAGAACAGGGGACCGGAAGATGACTTGGTGTAAGTCCGCGAGGGATTTCCGCGCAGGCCCGGAAGATGGATCACCCCCTTGATTAATGGGATGAAATCGTGGCCTGGGGAAAAATCAAATGGACCATAGAAGATCGACCGTTTAGGCGTTAAACCGTCGGTGAAACCAAAACTAAGAAAACACCTCTCTCGATAGACGCCCCACTTAAGATCTCGTTTGCTGTGCATCGTTATATCTTTATATATTTTTTCGATATGTTCGGGCATGACCGCCATGATCTCTTCATGGGACATTTCCGGTGTGGCAGTCATCTCCTTCGATCCGATTTTGAAAACCATATGTCCAACATCAAAGCCCTTGCCTTCCTCGCGACGGAAAACAAGCTCCAACAAGTCTCGGCCCGTCTTTTCAATTTTGACCATAAAGTCTGCCTGGCTGGATCTGGCCAATTTCTTGTTCAATAGTTGCTCGGCGGAGGTGAAGCGGACATTGGCGCCGTCGAGCTGTAGAGCGCCGCCCGGATCGCCCTGGGCTTCGAGGGTCTGTTTGAGCATGAGCAGGGGTTGCATAATGCTCGACTTGCCGGAACTGTTCGCCCCCGCCAGGATCGTCAAGGGTCGGATCTCGATCCGCTGTTCGTCGCTGATGGATTTGAACCCGCGCACTGTGAGGGCGGTAATCCTATCTGCGCTCGTTGCTGTTTTGGACATTGTGTGCCTCCTTGTGCCTATACCGAACTGATGCGAACCAATTTTGTATGGAAATAATATGTAGAAAGCCCTTGCATGTCAACAATATTGATCACATGGGGTCAGACTGGGTCAATCAAGTCGTTGAACGCGCTCACCGACCGGTATTCCACATCGGCAAATTCCCGGAAGTGGGCCGTCCCGCACTTGAGCTTCATCTCTTCCTTTCTTCGCAGGTCATCGCTTGCCAGAGAATACTTCGTCTCCGCCACGAAATAGATTTTTCGATCCCGCTTCAAGACCAACGCCCAGTCGGGATTGTAGTCGCCGATCGGCGTCGGGATCGTGAATTTTGACGGCAATTTAAAGTAAAGCTCGACGCGGTCGTCGTTCTCGCAATCCTTCGCGAATTGCCTCTCCACACCGGAATCCGTCTGGATATAGTTGTATAAGGTCTTGTCAGGTTTAGCCACCTCTACCAGTCCGGACAGGTACGTCTCGATTTCCGCCTCTGCAAAGATCCGCATCTCATAGGTTTGACCGTTGATCGTCTCATACTTGATGCCGTCGATCATCAGGGCGTTCAGGACGCCTTTGATGACCGAGACGACCCGGTCGAGAAAAGCCTGGGGATTGATCAGAAGATCGTCGAGTTTCCCTGACTTCAACAGAAGCTGCAGGATGGTCTGCTTGGTCAGGGCAACTTTGCCCTGGATATAACCGAAGACATCCGGAATCTCAAAATGGACGTCCTTCAGGGCGATCTTTTCGAGGCCGTACTGACGGGGCGCCACGCCTTGTTCGCTGATGGCCAGATCCGCCTTGGAAATTTCCAGAACGGGATAAGAGACGCGGGGCAATTCCCGGATCGCCCGGCTCGCATTCTCGATCAACTCCTCCGGGCGGTACTCCACCCGGTAAACCGTCTTGGTCCTGATCCGATTCCAGAGATCGAGAAAACGTTGGTCCAGTTCATAGCCTTTGCGCAGGCGCACCTGGCGTTTTTCCCGGTTGTCCCTGATGCGCCCGGTGAACTGAACGCCGCATTCGTCTTCAATCTCGTTCTGCAACTGCCTGGCGAAATCCTCGTAACTCTCATTGGCGACGACGGTCAGGACATTGATATTTTTATCGACAATCCGGACGCCGTCGCGATTCACCGGAAGGCGCAGCCCCCGCCCGATCTCCTGCCTCTTTTTCATGTCCGACCGGGTTTCGTTCAGGGTACAAATCTGAAAGACGTTCGGGTTGTCCCAGCCTTCCCGGAGGGCGGAATGGCTGAAGATGAACCGCAGGGGCTCGTCAGGATCGAGGAGGCGCTCCTTGTCCTTCATGATCAACTGGAAAACGTCATCGTCTTCTTTGGACTCTCCCGAGGAATCCCGGAATGCCCCCTTCTTGTCCTGGGCGAAATACCCGTTGTGGACCTGTTCGACGCTGAAGGGGTAAGGCCCGTTTTCAGGATGGCCGGCCGTCAGGGCGCGAAAGGCTTCCTCGAACCAGAGGGCGAACTTTCCCTTGGCCGCCGCGCCGTTCTCGTCCAGGGCGCGGTAATTTGCCACCCGGTCGATAAAAAACAGCGACAACACTTTGATCCCCGGCCCCTTCAACTGCCGCTCCTTGTGCAGATGGGCCTCTACGGTCTCTATGATCTGCCGCTTCATGACCTCATCCGTGAGCCCCCCTTGCGAGCCTCCCTCATAGACCCGGACGCCATTGGAAAACTCGACATACCCCTCGCGGGCATCCATCGCGTTGAGAATGAAACGATCCCGGTAGATTTCGCGCCGGTTGGAGCGTTCGTAGAGATCATCCCCGACCCGCAGCTTGAACGTCTTTTTTACGACGCCGTTCCGTTCGTCGACAAAAAGGCTTATCTTTGCGGAAATACTCTTTTTCCCCGGAGAGAAACCCTCCAGGCCGACATAGGCGGCGTTGTTGTCGTCCCGGGAGATGACGGACGTCACGCCGATCTGCTTGACCAGACCCAGGTCGTAGGCCATGACGGGATTGAGGCAGTAGAGCAGATTGTAGAGGTTCTTGTGGGTGGCCGAATAGCGCAGCGTGCAGCACGGTTTCAGGTTGGCGATCGCCTCCCGGCGCCGATCCGTCCTTTCGGTGAAGTTGTCGGGATAGATAAAGCTATCGTTGCCGGTATTGTACGGCTCATCGATGATGATGACCTTGACTTTTCCGAAATAGGCCTTCTGGAGGACTTTGAGCGTCTCCAGATTTTCCCCCTCGATGAAGACATTTTCCGTCGCATCGAAATCAATGCTCTCCTCGCGCGCCGGGACCAGCGTCGCCGTGGTAGGCTCCTGGATTGTGCGGAAGACCTCGGACTTGCCCGGCCAGCTCAGACCGTAGCGCTCCTGGCCGCCGGCGAGGTTTTCGCCCAGCGCCTGCCGCAGCCGATCCCAGTCCAGCTTTCCGTCCGTGGCGGCTTCGGGGAAAATGCCCCTGAGCCGGCGGATCTTTTCCTGTGCGACATCCAGAGATTTTCCGTCCATATTCTCCATCCTTCTTATCCGACTTTTCCAACATGGGGACCGGCAAGTTCAGACGAGCATTCCCGCTGCGGAGGTTACGCGCAATCTGTAGCGGCCAACCGTAAGTTCACATACACCGAGCAGGAACATTTTGCCACAAATGCGTTCGCCGTTGATAAAGGTCCCGTCGGTGCTGAGAAGTCCGCTACAGCGGCCCGTTTTTCTCCCGGTGGATGATGAGGGCGTTTTCGATCAGCCGGCCGATGATCATCGCGGGGAGCATCCCGGCGCAGGCGGCCTGTTCGAAGAAGAACGACGAAGGCGCCATTCCGGAGGAGGAGTTCGGGTCGGTGATGAGGATCCGGCCATCCTTGAGGTAGAAGCCGTCGATCCGGCCATAGGACCGGAAACCCAGCGCACGAAAGGCATGGACCGCCTCCTTCTTGATCGCCTCTACGGCCTCCGGCGCGATGTTTTTGGGCGGCGTGAACTTCCGGCAGCGGCCGGGCATGTACTTGTCGTCGTAGGTGAAATAGTCGCTCTGCGGGGTGATCTCCGTGAGCTCCAGGGCATGAAGTTCGCCGGCTTCCTCCAGGATGATGGAGGAGAATTCCAGCCCGTCGAGGGCCTCCTCGACGAGGACGGCCCGGTCCCATTTCAGGGCCTCTTCGATGCCGCGGACGAGCGAGTCCTCGTTCCGGACCAGCGTGACGCCGATGCTCGATCCTTCGCGGGGGGGCTTCGTGAAGATGGGGAATCCGAAACGATCGCGGAGGGTTTGAATGACCCCCTCCCGGTCGTTCCGCCACGCCTCCTCCCGGATGAGGCTGCTCTCGGGAACGCCGATCCCGGCGGCCCGGAGAATCATCTGCTGGAGGTGCTTGTCCATGCCGAGGGCCGAGGCGAGGACGCCGGGGCCGGTGTAGGGGATCCCGAGGAGCTCCAGCAGCCCCTGCAGGCAGCCGTCCTCCCCGTACTTTCCGTGGAGGGAGATGAAGGCGAAATCGATCTCCTCCTTCAGCCCTTCGTAGGAGATCCGGCGCGCCTCTTTTTCGAGACGTTCGGTGATGTCTGTCGTCGTGTTCTGGGAGATGAGCTGCCAGGAGAGGATCCAGAGCCGTCCCTCTCCATCCATGAAGATCGGGATGGGCTCGAAGGTCTCCCGATCAAGGTTGTCGTGCACGTTCCGGCCGCTGTTGAGGGAAACCTCCCGCTCCGACGACATGCCCCCCAGAATCACACCCACACGCAATTTTCCCATATCCTCCATCCCCTACAAATCCCAGAGGAACGTCACGCCGCTCGTGGGGAAGATCCAGGCCTCGTTGCCGAGCCGCAGCGTGACTGATTTACCCTCCTCCCGGATTGTCTCCGGATAGGGGTGCTTCCCGGCGAAGAATCCGACATCCTTCACATTTTTTATCCCTGTCCCTCCGTAGTGGAAGGAGATTTCCATCCCGCGCGTTGGATAGACCAGGTAGGCGGAGAAGAGCCGGTTGCTCTTCCTCTGTTTGGTCTCGATCTCGATCTCGAATCGGGCCTGGCGGTTCAGCTTCTTCTTCAGCCCTTCCGAACTGCACCAGACCTCGTAGCCCCGTTCCGTGCTTTCCGACAGAATCCGAGGGATATCTTCCCCATCGATCCGGACGCGGTTCACCCGGAAGTCCCGCTCGGGGACGAGATCCTCCCCCCGGTTGAGGAGCCAGCGGTATTCGCATCGCTTCTCCTCGAAGAAGGAGGCAAGCTGTTCGTTGTCGAGGGCGCAGCCGATCATGAAGCGTGCGTTCCGGATGGCCTTCGTGTATTCGACATGGGTCGTCACCTTGAAGTAGTCCCGGACGGGGACATGATGCCGCATCGTGTCCCCGCGCGAAACGCCTTCATCCGGGGCGAACTCCGTCACCTGAATCCGATAGCGAAAATCGTTCCGGAGTTCGAGCTGGCGGTCCTCCTTGCCGAAGAGGGTCTCGAACATTTCGTAGTAGATGGCGTCTCCCAACTCCTCGTTGCGCGCCCGCGTCTGAAAGCAGCGGCGGATGATGCTGTCAATCCGGTCGATCGACTTTTCCTCATCGAGAATGAAGATCCTCCGGAGACTCGGTTCCACCCGGTCGGTCTTTCCCTGCTGCAGAAAGACCCGTGGCGCACGCTTCCCGAGGGCGCAGAGGATCTCATAGCTGATCGAATGGACCTTCGCGGCGATTGAGTCGGCGGTGATTCGCAGGCCGCCCTGTTCGCCCATGAGGACGACCTCGTCGCCCACGGCGCACTCCGGGAGCTGGCTGATGTCGAGGGTGCACATGTCCATCGAGATCCGGCCTGCGATGGGGATCCGCTTTCCGCGGATCAGTGCCTCCCCCTGGTTGGAGAGCGGCCAGCCGAGGCCGTCGCCGTAGCCGACCGGAATCGTGGCGATCCGGGTCGGCCGCCGGGTGATGAACGTCCGGCCGTAGCCGATGCCGTAACCTTCGGGGAACTCCTTGACGAGGACCACCCGCGTCTTGAAGCTCATGACGGGGTTGAGGGCGGCCTTGCCGCTTGTCGCTAAAGAGGGGTAGATGCCGTAGGAGATGAGCCCCGGCCGCACCATGTCCAGGTGGCAAGCCGGGTAGTTCAGGATGGCGCCGCTGTTGGAGATGTGGCGGATCGGGATTCGGATGCCGCCGGCCTCTAACTTATCCAGAAGCTCCCGAAAGGCCTGCCACTGGAGGTCGTTATAGCAGGAGAGGATCTCGCTTTCGGAGAAGTGGGTGAAGATTCCTTCCAGGCTGAGGTTCGGGAAGGAGGAGACCTC
>Ga0210056_1002486_pt1 | contig 15504 bp, 14 predicted proteins | sample CryGeyCG2014_080_2_FD_183965 | JGI IMG/M metagenome (GOLD analysis project Ga0210056, IMG submission 183965) | Groundwater microbial communities from aquifer - Crystal Geyser CG07_land_8/20/14_0.80 (SPAdes) (version 2) | ecosystem: Environmental > Aquatic > Deep subsurface > Groundwater | place... | reverse complement strand
ACGGTCTCTCGGCATTCGAGGCGCTCCAACGCGTCTTCGCGGGCACCCCGTTCCTGCCCTCGCCCCCCGCCCCAACGTAGCACTCACCTCTTCCGTCGTCTCGCGGAACAGGTACCTGGGTAGTTACTCAGCGGCAACGATCTCACCGGGGCGGACCAGGATGCGGTCCCCGGGCAGCAGGGAATCGGCCGGCACCTCAAGCTGCTCCCCTTGGCGAAGGAGGAGGGCGTGCCGGGGGTGGAGGGCGATTATCTTCTCGATGTGCCGCCGCGCCCGGCCCGAGGTGTACTCCTCTAACAGCGATCCGACTACCATCAGGAACGCCACAACCGCCGCCACGACGTACTCGCCCAGGACCACCGACGCCACCAGCGCCAGGCTGACCAGTTCGTCTACGTTCGTCTGCAGCCGCAGCAGACCGCGGGCGGCTCCCAGCACAATCGGGAGCCCTGTCAATCCAAGCGACAGGAGTGCCGTCGCCTCCCCCCACGGCGAGCCAGCACCCAGGAGAGCGCGCAACGCGACGCTGGCGACAAGCGCCGCGCCACCGGCCGCTGCGCGCAACAGGGCGCCCCGGTCGAGAACTCCCAGCGATTCTGTGGTGTAGCGGCCGATCATTACGGTGTGGCTCGGATTGACTGCGTGGAGATTCTCGTCGTAGGCATTGACAACGAAGTTAGATACGACTAACATTCTACCTGAAACAACGCTCGTCCCGCGGGCATCGTGCCAATGCCGTTCTCGCACGGTCGCCCAAGAAGGGGCGTTGGCAGACAGTCCGGATGTCAGGGAAGGAGGTTGAGCAACCCACCGAACATGCAGACAGAAAGGAGCGCGCGGACGCAGCCACGTCCGCGCGCTCGGGGAGCGTGGTAAACCACGCGTCGCCGTTTCAAGTTTACCTCGCTTTGGCCGTCGGTGTCCATCGGCGGCTCCCCCAAGCTCCCCCCACTGCGCCGCAATGCCGATGCCGCAATGGCGACATCCTCCTTTGGGTCCTCCCCAAGGACAAAGGCAATCGTTGCACGCCGCCGGTGCGGCCTCTTCAGACCTACCGCGAGGTGATACCCCTTGAGAAAGCACACCCAGCGTGGCTTCACGCTCATCGAACTGCTGGTGGTGATTGCGATCATCGCGATCCTGGCCGCCATTCTCTTTCCCGTGTTCGCGAAGGCACGGGAGAAGGCGCGACAGATCAGTTGCGTCTCCAATACCAAACAACTGGGGCTGGGGGTGCAGATGTACGTGCAGGACTACGACGGCACCTACCCGGTGATGTCGTCGCCCAGCTCCACGTCGCCGCGCCGGCGCTGGCCGGATCACGTCTACCCCTACGTCAGGAACGAGCAGTTGTTCCTCTGTCCGTCCGCGCCGGTGAGCATGCGAGGGAAGACCTTCGCCCATGACTCGACAAAGCAGTACGGCGGATACGGCTACAACTACCAGTACCTGGGGAACAGCCGGTTCCCCTTTGCCGCCACCGATGCCGAGATCAAGGCGCCGGCGGAGACAATCGCGCTGGCAGACACCAACGGGACCGATGGAACGACGAAGGCGGGGCAGTACACCATCGACCCGCCAGTGACTTCGTCGCGTGGCAGCGGCAACTCCACCGGCTACTACGGAGCGGGAGCTGAGTGCGGCGCCAGTTGTCGCTCCACCCCCGCCGAGCGCCACAATGAGCAGGTGAGTGTGGGCTTCGCCGATGGCCACGCCAAAGCCATGAAGCTCGCGAAGATGGACGACTTCAACGGCGACGGAACCCCCGAGAACGGATTCTGGAACGGCCAGGGCGACGCTGCCGTCAGGTAGTCACGCTCTCGCCGCCGCGGGCCGGCGCCGGGCTGTGGCCCGGCGCCGGCGCTGATTGGGTTGTCGAATGGGCCGCAGGAACAAGCGGCCCACTTCGAGACAACCAGCGGTGGACAGTGGAAGCCTTCGGCAACGTGGACAAAGGACGCTACTTCGTGGGTCCCGGACTGGCCTGGGACCTCGATGGAAGCAGACGGCTCGACCTGAGCTCCGCCGCCGGTCTGAACGGCCGGAGCGACGACTACCGCGCGCGGCTGATCTTCGAGTACGAGTGGTTCTGAGTTCTGGGGCTGTGCCCGGCTGCGGTTCGGCCGGCGCGGGTGCGCAGCCCGCCCGCCGAGCCGTCAGCCGCCGACCGCCATGAGGTCGAGGCACGCCAGCGTCTTCTGGTCGCGGATGATGAGCTTGCCGTTGCTGTACGCGAGGGGGCCCCACACCTCAGGCCCGCTCAGGAAGGACGCGCGTCCCAGTTCCTTGTACTCGTTCGGGTTCGCTTCTGCCATCACGAGCGTGCCGTCGTCGCCGTTGAGGAGGAAGATCAGCCCGTCGACCAGGATCAAGTTCCCCATGCCGAATCCTGGGCGGTTACCGGTCTCCCACTTCACCTGGCCGTCCAGCGCAATGCAGCGTAAGCCGCCCTTGTCGTCGCTGCTGTTCCCGTACAGGAAACCGTCATAGAGGAGGGGCTGGGGGATCTTGCTGCTCATGATGCCCTTGGTGCTCTTCCAGACTTCGCTTGTGCTGAAGCCGTCGCCGTCCTTGCTGACCTTGAACATCGCGCCGCCGGCCCCGTAGCCACCGGTCAACACGATACGACCGGCGCCGACGTGGAGCGGCGACGGGATGCTGATCTTGACCGAGTACCCATCGTACTTCCAGAGCTGACTGCCAGTGGCCGGATCGACACCGATGGTGTAGGCGCCCTTCCCGCTGACCGCGAGCATCGGCGCGCCAGCGACGGTCAGCGGCATCGGGGAGCTGTAGTCGAGCTGGACGCCGCCGGGATTGGACGTCGTCCACTTCACTGCGCCGGTAGCTTTGTCGTAGGCGACGACAGCAGCCTTGGTCCCCCACGGAGCCACGATCAAGGAGTCGCCGTAGAGGAGCGGATTCTGCGACACCCCCCACTGCGGGAGCTTGGCGCCCCAGTCCTCGAGAAGCTTGGCTTGCCACAGCACGGTCCCGTCCACGAACGACGCAGCGCAAATGTGGCCGAAGGGGCCGATGGAGTACACGGTCTTGCCGTCAGTGGCGGGCGTCGAGCGGGTCCCGTTGTGCGGCAAGGTCCCTGGCGCCTCGTCGGTGCGGCGCCAGACTTCCTGCCCGTCTGCGAGGCGGATCCGCCGAAGGACATCCTGCGCGTTGTTCTCCCGATCAAGGATCAACGCGCTGTCTCCGAAGACCGCAGCGCCGCCGTATCCCGGCCCCACCGGGATCTTCCAGAGCACCCTCGGCCCACCGGCAGGCCACGAGCGGGGGAGCTTGGGTGACTCCGGCGCAATCGCGTTGCGGTCGGGCCCGAGAAACTGGGGCCAATCCGCCGCCTGGACCTCAACCGGAAGGCACGGCCCCACCAGCACACCGAACAGCACCGCCAACCCAATCCGTCTCAATACCATCTCGCTTCTCTCCTTCGAAAATGTAGCCCGACGCGCCAGCGGAGGGACTCCCTCGGCTTGGCGCGCAAACGCCCGGCGTTTGATCGGGCTACGTCTTCATCCGTTGGGGTGTTCAAGCGAAGCGCGGACACGAATGATTCCTCTGCCCGCCTTGGTTTCAGTCTCCGCTTTGACGCGCGGAACGCCCGCGAAGTTCTGTGTCGCCCCGACAAGTAACCAGGCACGCAGCCTGTACCTCGCTGCGCTGCGCTTGAGCGCGCGTGAGCGACGGCTACGGTTGCGTTAGCCAGTGGCGGATCGCCTGGACCAGCTCTACTCCCCCAAACCCGAGTGCCCGGATAGCCCCTCGACGGTCAACGACCACGTCGTAGGGGACGCAGACCGCCCCGTAGAGCTGTCCCAGCGGACCAATGGCGGAGTCGGTGCTGCCCTCGGCGTGATCCAGTACGTGAGTCAGCGGCAGCTTGTTGGCGCGCAGGTAGTCGGAGGCCACCTCGCGCTCTCTGTCTTCGTTGATACAGAGGACCCGCAGGCCCTGGTCGGCAAAACGCTCGTGGCAGTAGAGCACCGTGGGCATCCGCGTGCTGCAGGAGCCGCACCACGTTGCCCAGAAGTGCAACAGCACCACTTGTCCGCGCAGGTCAGACGGCCGAAGCGTCTCCCCATGGCGCGTCAGGGTCTCGAAGTCGGGTGCCGGTGCGTCGAGTCGCTTCCGTTCGCGGCTCTCACACCAACGTTCACTGCTCGGAAGCACCACTTGCTTCGCTCGTGCTGTGCGACCGTGTCGGTACCGCACCCGGAGTGTGTCGCCCTCCTTCGTTTGGCTGAGGACGGCACGGACGTCGGCGCGCCGAGCGACAGGCTGTTCGTTCAGTACCTCGATCATGTCGCCGACCTGAAGGCCCGCCACTTCTGCGGGCGAATCGGGCATGACGAGGGTCACGTCGCCACTGCTGTCCCGGACATCAACGCCCAAGAACCCGCGCAGCGGCTCGTGTGCGCCCCAGCGTGTTTCCAGTTCCGCAAGCGACTCCCTCATCGGCGGTCCTTGCGGGAGCACCACTCGAACGGGTAGCTCACGCAGAAAGACGGGCAGGTCATCCAACGTAGCCCACTTCCGCTGCAGCGTACTGGGGGCTATCTGCCAGAAGAAGCCGATGGAATCACCCGTGCGGAAGTCGAACCACGCCATGTCCACTCGCAACGGCAGTGCGTCTGCGCAAGGTGCCGGCCCCTCTCCGCCACCGGCACCCTGGTCCTGCCGGACCTCCCTGCGCACCTCGCCCCAGAACACCAAATCCGCGCCGAGGTGCTTGCCCAGTTCGTAGCAGCGCAGCGCGTCGTCGGTGTAGGCGGGCGCGACATGCACCGTTCCCTCGTGTCTCGCCACGTCGCACGCGAATCCGCCTTGGTCCAGATACTCGGTGAGACGCTCCGTGAGCTGCGAAGCACACGTGCCCACCTCGTCAGTCTGCCGACCGAAGGGCACCACGACCGCGCGGGGAGACGGGTCCAGCATAGCTGCGTCCTGCGCCATGGGCGATTCTCCTGCTGCTTTCGCATTGAGCTATGCAATCCGGCACAGCCGCCGGCAGACTCGCCAGCCAGTGTGGGCGAGGCTACAGCAGCGTCTTCAGCGCCGACACCAGCGCCTCCACGTGTCGCGGCGTCGCGCTCTCGCCCATCAGCCCGATCCGCCACGCCTTGCCTTTGTGCTCGCCCAGCCCGCCGCCGATCTCGAGGTCGTACTCGTCGAGCAGCCGCTTGCGGACGGCGCCTTCGTCGACGCCTTCGGGCGTGGCGACGGCGTTGAGCATCGGCAACTGGTGAGCCGGATCGGCGAGGTAGCGCAGGCCGAGCGATTCGAGTTCCGACTTCAGCGACTCGTGGACGCGCGCATGGCGCTGCCAGCGTGCCTGCAAGCCTTCGTCGAGCACCAGCCGCAGCGCTTCGTGCAGGGCGTAGTTCATGTTGATCGGCGCCGTGTGGTGGTAGAGCCGCTCGGTTCCCCAGTACTGCCGGACCAGGCTCATGTCGAGGTACCAGCTCTGCACCTTGGTCTGGCGGGCGTCCATCGCGGCGACAGCGGCCGGGCTGAAGGTGACGGGCGACAAACCGGGCGGGCACGAGAGGCACTTCTGCGTGCCGCTGTAGCAGGCGTCGATCTGCCAACCGTCCACGTCGACCTCCATGCCGCCGAGGCTGGTGACGGTGTCGACCAGCAGCAGACTGCCGGCGTCGTGCACCACCTTGCTGATCTCCGGGATCGGCTGCGCGGCGCCCGTGCTGGTCTCGGCGTTGACGATGCCGACGACTTTGAACGGGCCGCTTTGGCTGATCGCCGCCTGGACCTGCTCCGCCGTGAACACCTGACCCCACGGCACGTCGATGGTCGTCACCGTGGCCCCGGCGCGCCGCGCCACGTCGGTCATCCGCTGCCCGAACACACCGGCAATGCAGACCAGCATCTTGTCGCCCGGCTCGATGAGGTTGACGACACAGGTCTCCATGCCGGCGGAGCCGGTGCCGCTGACGGCCAGCGTCAGCTCGTTCTTCGTCTGGAAGACGGCCTGGAGCCTCTCGCGAATGTCGTTGAGGACGCCGAGGAACTGCGGGTCCAAGTGCCCGACGGTCGGGCGAGCCATCGCCTCCAGAACGCGGGGATGCACGTCGGACGGGCCGGGGCCCATCAGCAGTCGGGGTCTCAGGTCTGTTAGGTTCGTCATCGTCTGTCTCTCCTCGTGATCCTCGATGCAGCTACGGACCACCGCTGAAGAAGGTAGCCGAAAAGGGAGCGAAAGGCAAGCAGGGGAGCGACCCGTGGTGGCGGTGGCGTGGCTCGGTCAGGAGCGGGATCGCACCCACGCCCTCGACTTCCGGAAGTCGGAGGCGGAAGGGAAAGCGCGCGAGGACGCGAACAGATGATGGCGGAACCGACGGAGACGACGAGGATGCAGGCGCCTGAGCCAGTGAGGTCAATCGGGTGACCCCATCCCCTATCGTGGTCAAGGGCGTGGCTGTCACCCCGTTCCCCGATCCCCCAAGTCTTCAAACGCTGATGGACGGCGGATGGCGCGTAGGCTCGTCAGGACCCCGGTCCCCCGCGGTGTCAGGATCCAGCAGTTGTGCGTCTCTCCAGGGCCCTGCTCCAGCGCCTTCATCCGAATGAGACGCAGTGCCCGGAGCTGGACAAGCAGCGTGTCGAAGTCGCCCTGGTCTACAACGAACGATCCGACCTTCCTGCCTGGCCACGCCTGCTCCATTCGTGAAACGTTCTCTTTCTCGGTGAACGCGTTTAGGGCAGCATAGATGCTCTGCTGGGATTCGAGAGCCATCATTCGCGGTCCGATCGCCTTGAAAACCTCGTTCACCGTCGGGCGGAACTGGTCCGTGGACGGTTCGTGGATGTCGAAGTGGGTGTCTTCGGCCACGAACCGGAACTTGAGCGGCAGCGGATCCTCGCCCTGCAACAGGTCCGCGATGTCTGGCAGGTCGCCTTGCTGTGCTCCTGCCAACTGCGCCTCAAGCTCCTCAATTCGCTTGTGGAGCTTCGCCACCCCCTCCTGGTCATCGGCCGAGTCAGCCCCTGCGCGCACCCATCCGAGGCGAAGATGGCCACGAATGAGGCTCGGGAGGCTTGTGGCTACCCGCCGGGCTAGCTCATCTGGCGTCGCCCAGTGTCCGCATGATCTCTCCGCCAGTAGTTCCCGGAACTCACGCACACGGCGGCTCTCATCCGCTGTCTGTCCTCCCTGCTCAACTGCCGCCCAGTCCGGACCTTCGAACAGGAAGGCAGCCGAGGGTATGCCTCTGTCACGCGCATGCCGGTACTCCTTCTCCGTGTAGCTACACTCGCGACCGGGAGTCCACGATCCAAACCTCTCCTTCACCACCACCAAGTAGTAGTCGCAGTCATCTATCACCTTGGCAATGAGCGTCCAGAGGTCCTCGTTTGCGGCGGGGAACAGTTCCATTCCCGCAGGTATGCAGTTCATCTCCAAGAGGGAGTGCATTACGGCTTGGCGCTCGTCTTTCAGGTCCTTGTACGTTGAACTGACGAACACCTGATATCGTTTGTCCATACTGACGCTCCCACGATACATTGGCGCACTCAATCACGACGCCCATGCCAGTACACAGTCTATAGCTCTCGACCTGCCTCGGCAATCCCCTCCGCCACTCGCCTCCTCACCGCGGATGCCAGGGCACACACCTACGCGCTTCACTTCGCTGCAGCCGTGCCGGTTCAGGGATGTCGCCCCATCGTGTTCGCGTTCTCATTCTGGCCGTGAATCTCCGCCTCTTGCCAACAGCACGAACAGCAGGCATCATCTTGCAGCGTGCCCGGCGTGGTGCTGCCTGTCTGGCAGGTCGAGCGGAGCATTGGCAATTGGTTTCCGCAGAGCGGTAGTTCAGGTGGTGCCCGGTTGCGGCTGGCAGAGGGACCGACCTGCCTGGAGGGTTGGGCGAACCTCCAGGAAGGTTGGTGCCCCTTGGTGGCGGATCGGGCGTTCACAATGGCCGGTCAGCCGGCCTCGATGGACAGATCGACCAATCCGCTTGTCAGATCGACTAATCTGCTCGGCAGATCGGCTAATCTGCTTGACAGATCGATTAATCCGCTTGACAGGTCGGCTAATCTGCTTGGCAGATCGGCTAGTCTGCTTGACAGATCGACCAATCCGCTTGTCACATCGGCTGATCTGCTTGACAGGTCGTCCAATCTGCTTGACAGGTAGATCAATCTGCTTGGCACATCGGCTGGCCTCCTTGACAGATCGACCAATCTGCCTGCCAGACTGGCTGGCCCGCGTCCAGGCGCCCTGGCTTGGCGGCAGCGGTCCCGGAGGAACCTACGCCCCACCCGCCGCGACCCGCTTCGCCACCAGCACCGTCAGGTCGTCGTGCTTGCCGCCGCGTTCGAACTCGTTGACCGTGTCCACCAGCGTGTTGGCCAGCGGGCGGGCCTCGGCGCTGCGGTTGTCGTGCAGGAGACTGCGGAACCGGGCTTCGCCGTAGGGTTCGGACTCCTGATCCCGGGCGTCGAGCACGCCGTCGGTGTACATGACCAGCGTGTCCCCTTCGCCCATTTCAGCCTGCGCCTCCGGGTAGTCCCAGTCCGGCATGACGCCGAGCGCCGGACCGAGCGTGGTCAGCTCTCTCAGCTCGCTGCCGTTGGCCGGGCTGAGCAGTGGGGGCACGTGGCCCGCGTTGCAGTAGTCGAGGCGCCCGTTGCGGAGGTCGAGGATGGCGTAGCACAGCCCGATGTACATGTCCGGCTGCAGGTCCTGGTAGACGAGTCCGTTGAGCTTGGTCACCACGTATCCGGGCGAACCGGACTCGGGCGCCACCGCCCGCAGAGCGTACTTGAGCAGCGGTAGCCGGATCTGCGCATCGAGGCTCTTCCCCGCCACATCGGCGATGCACAGACCGAGGCGCCCGTCGGCCAGCTTCAGCACGTCGAAGTAGTCGCCCCCGGCGTTCACCCGAGCAGGCTGTACGCGCCAGCCGACGTCCAGCCCTTCCGTCTCGGGTACCGGTCCTGCCAGCAGGAGGCGGTGAATCTGACGGGAGAACCGCATTTCGTTCTCGTACTGGTCGATCAGCTCTCGCGCCTCCACCAGGTTCGACCGCTCGTGCTCCTGCGCCTCCGAGAGGTATCCCGACAGGAGGGCAATCAGGTAGAGGAACGGAATGCCGGCGCTCAGACTCTGTCGCAGGGCATCCAGCACCGCCTCGGTCTGCAACCCACTGGTGGAGACGAGATACACGTGGAGGAAGCTCGCCACAGTGGCGACGAGGACGGCTCCGCCGACCTTGAACCACATCGCCGCCACGATGGTCACCAGGAAGTACAGCGGGAAGAGCTGGTTCCGCGGCAGCCCGCCAAGGTTGAGGTAGATCGTCACCAGCGCCAGGTCGATGAGGAGCATGACGTGCCGCTGATAGGGGAACCGGATCCGGCGCCAGTAGAGGAGCGCGGTGAGCAGGTTGTAGACGCTGGCGCCGATCAAGAAGTAGAACGCGGCGTCGGTGACAACAACCCGCGTCTGGCTGATACGCGGAAGCAACGCCACCAGGATGATGACCAGCGTGCGGAAGAGCGCGACGACGATCTCGGACTCAGCCAGGTCGCGGAAGGACCCTCGATTCGGTTGTCTGGCAGGCTGTCTCAGTCGCACGGAGAATCACTCTGGGCCCAGGCAAGGCGGAAGCTTATTCTATCCCGTTTCCCGGGGTGCGTCCCACGATGCCGAACTCACTCACAGACATCGAAGGCGTGCTTGTCGGGCACGCAACCGACGAGCAGGCTGCAACCGGCTGCACGGTTGTGCTGCTGCCGGAAGGAACGACCGGCGGCGTCGACGTGCGTGGCGGAGCAGCCAGCACGCGCGGAACACTCACGCTGGATCCCGGCAACGTCGTTGAGCACGTAGACGCGCTTGTCCTGACCGGCGGGAGCGCGTTCGGACTCGACGCAGTGTGTGGCGTCATCGACTGGCTGGAGGAGCGGGGCCGCGGCTTCGACGTGGGCGTCACGCGAGTGCCCATCGTCGCGGGCGCCGTCCTGTTCGACCTCGCAGTTGGCGCTCCGCGCGTTCGACCGGACAAAGCAATGGGCCGGGCGGCCTGCGACGCGGCCTCCGCCTCACCGCCGGCGGAAGGCAACGTCGGCGCCGGCACGGGGGCCAGCGTCGGGAAGCTCTACGGAGTACAATACGCCTGCAAGGGCGGTGTCGGCTCCGCCTCGGTGAAGCTTGGCGAGGGCGTCACAGTCGGGGCGCTGGTCGCGGTGAACGCCTTTGGCGACGTGATCGATCCCGCCACCGGGGAGATCGTCGCCGGCGCGCGCGACCCCGCGACCGGGCGCTTCGCAAACACGACCGCGCGGATGAAGTCCGGAACGCATCGCCCGAGCTTCGGCACGCCCGCCACCAACACCGTGATCGGCGTCGTCGCCACCGATGCCGCGCTGACCAAGGTGGAGGCCAACCGCGTCGCGTTCATGGCGCAGGACGGACTGGCCCGCGCAGTGCGCCCGGCACACACCCTGTTCGACGGCGACACGCTCTTCGCTGCCGCAACCGGCCGGCTTCCCGGAGACGTCAACACCATCGGCGCCGCCGCTGCGGAGATGGTGCAGGAAGCGATCCTGCGCGCCGTGCGTGCAGCGGCGTCGTTGCATGGCGTGCCGAACGGGGGCGAGATCCTACAAGGACAAGGACTGCACCACTGAGACACTGAGTTCACGGAACGCACGAACGAACCATGCTCTTCGCAATCGACATCGGAAACACCAACATCGTGCTCGGCGTCTTCAACGGGGACGAGCTGGTCGGGCATTGGCGCCTGGCGACGGGCACCAACCGAACGGCAGACGAGTTCCTCCTGCAGGTCAAGGCGCTCTTCGACCTGCGGGACATTCGCCTCGCCGACATCGACGGGATCATCTTGGCCACGGTGGTGCCGACGTTGATCGATCCCGTGGTCACCATGTGCGAGCGCTACTTCAGGCAGCAACCGGTCATCGTCGGCCCGGGCGTGAAGACGGGCGTCGCCGTCGAGTATGAAGACCCGAGGGAGGTGGGTGCCGACCGCGTTGTCAACGCGGTTGCCGCGCACCTTCGGTATGGCGGCCCGTGCATCGTCGTCGACTTCGGCACTGCAACCACCCTCGACGCGATTGACGCGAACGGCGCTTACCTGGGCGGCGCCATCGCCCCGGGTATCAGCATTTCCTCCGAGGCGCTCTTTCGGCACGCCGCCAGACTCCCGCGCGTGGAGCTGCTGCCGCCGAAGGTCGCCATCGGCCGCAACACCGTGAGCAGCATGCAGTCCGGTATCGTCTACGGCTATGTGGGGCTGGTGAAGGAGTTGATCACCCGGTTCCGGGCCGAGTTGTCTCCCGACGCCAAGGTCATCGCCACCGGCGGGCAGGCCGAGCTGATCGCGCCGCACACAGGGATGGTCGACCACATCGACCCGCTGCTCACCCTGTGGGGACTGAAAGAGATCTACCGGCGGAACCAATGAGCATACCGGAGTGCGGAATGCGGAGTGCGGAATGCGGAATGGGCTCGGGGGTGAGGGCACCGGGAGTGTCAAGCGATGCCCCTCAATTCGCTCCTCTCCTCCCGACGCCCCTCCGCCTGGGTCCTCTCACCATCGACCCGCCCACGGTCCTCGCGCCGATGGCGGGCTTGACCAGTGCGCCCTTTCGGCTGCTGTGCCGCGAGCAGGGCTGCGGGCTGGTTGTCTCGGACCTCCTCAGCGCCAATGCCATCGTCTACGGGAGTGAGAAGACCGGGCACTTGATGCGCCACCTGGAAGCCGAGCGCCCCGTCTGCCTGCAGCTTTTCGGTGGGGAGCCGCAGCTCGTGGCGGAAGCGGCCCGGCGCGCAGAGCAGACGGGTGTCGACGCGTTGGACCTGAACATGGGATGTCCGGTGCCAAAGGTCGCCAAGGCCGGCGCGGGCTGCGTACTGATGCGCAACCCCGAGCGGGCCGCTGCTATCGCCCGTGCGGTCACCAGTGCGGTGTCGGTCCCGGTGACCGTGAAGACCCGACTCGGCTGGAACCACGAGGAGCGCAACGCCGTGGAATTCGCCAGACGGCTCGAGCAAGAGAGCATCGCTGCTATTACGGTCCACGGCCGGGTCGGCTCGCAGGGGTATGGCGGCCGCGCAGACTGGGCCGCGATTGGCGAGGTGAAGGCGGCGGTCTCCCTCCCGGTGATCGGCAACGGCGACGTGCGCACTCCCGAGGACGCCGTCGCTCTCTTGCGGCAAGCCGGCTGCGACGCCGTCATGATCGGCCGCGCGGCCGCGGGCGAGCCGCAGCTCTTCCGCCGCGTGGCACACTACTTCCGGACGGGCGAAGTCCTTGCCGGTCCGAGCCCAGCCGAGCGAATCGCCACTGCGCTGCGACATGCGCGCATGCTGGTGGAGTGGACCGACGAACTCACCGCCAGCCGAGAGATGCGCTGCCACCTGGTTCCGTACCTGCGGGGCCTGCCCAACGCCTCGCACGTTCGGCAAAAGGCGTGCAAAGTGGGATCGCTCGCCGAGTTCGAAGCGTTGCTGACCGAGTACCGGCAGACGCTGGAGCTTCCGGCGCCCGCTCCATAGAAGGAACACCGAGTTCCCAGGACGCCCGGACTTGTCCGGGGAGTCCCCAGCGCCCGCTCCGTAGACAGACCGCGCCGCCCTTCGTCCGTCAAGTCAGCGTTGCCCCGAGGGCAATCGCATGAGAGCTGGCAAGCACATGGTCTTCGCCCTGGAAGGGCAGCTTGAGAGTAGCCCGGCGGCTTCAGCCCTGGCACTATCTGCCGCGGACAACAGGAAAGTCCTGAAGGGACGACTGCTGGGGTGAGTCAGCCGTCCCTTCGGGACTTCGGGAGGTTCGCGGGCCCCAGACCCCAGGGCTGAAGCCACTGGGCTACTCTCACCCGGTCCTTTCAGGACCCGAATCCGCCCAGCACGATTTCGTGCGAGGTGCTTGCCTCACCCCAAGGGGGTCTTCCGTGGAGAAATTCGCCTTCATCATCCATCCGATGGACAAGTCCGACGTGGCGCGGAAGTACAAGATCGCCAACTTCCTCCCGGAGAGCGCCGTCGAGTGGGTCGTCAAGCGGATGGAGCCGAAGTACGTGTCGCACGTGACGGGCGTTCGCTCCAAGACGGGCACGGAGTTGGAGGGGTGGTTGGTCGGTTGCCCCCTCACCGCGCGGCAGATGCTGGCGCTGGACGAGGGTTTCGTGCTGGACAAGATCACCGCCACGGCGAAGCTGGCGCAAGAACTCGGGGCCGGCATTGTCGGGCTGGGCGCGTTCACGTCGGTGGTTGGCGACGCCGGGGTCACCATCAAGGCGGGGGTCGATATTGCCGTCACCTCGGGCAATAGCTACACGGTTGCCACGGCCGTCGAGGGCTTGTTCAAAGCGGGCGATCTGATGAACGCCCCGGCCGATTCTGTCGGCGCTGTGGTCGGCGCGGGCGGGTCCATCGGCAAAGTCTGCGCCCGGCTCATGGCGCGCCGCCTGCCCAAGCTCATTCTCATCGACAAGAACCCCGACGCTGTGGCCGACGTCGTGGCCGACCTCAAGCAGCAGGGCAAGTGCGAGGTCGAAGTTGCCCCCGAGGTGTCCACCGCACTGCCCCAGGCAGACTTGGTCATCGCCGTGAGCAGCGCCGCCAAGGCCATCGTCCAAGCGAAAGACCTGAAGCGCGGCAGCGTCGTCTGCGATGTCGCCCGGCCGCGCGACGTGTCGCGCCGCGTCGTGGAAGAACGCAACGACGTACTCGTCATCGAGGGCGGCATGATCGCCGTGCCCGGCGAGCCGGACTTCGGCTTCAACTTCGGCTTCCCCCCCGGCACCGCCTACGCCTGCATGTCCGAGACGATGATTTGCGCGTTGGAGGGCACCTACGAGTCCTACACCCTGGGTCGCGACCTGGCCATCGACCAGGTCGAGCGCATTGGCCAACTCGCGCAGAAACACGGCTTCGAACTGGCCGGGTTCCGGAGCTTCGAGCGCAAGGTGGAAGAGGACTACATCGAGTCGGTAAGGCGGAACGCGAGCCGGGGCTAACAGCGGTCGCCCTCCGCCGCCGCCCCCAATTCCCCGACGCTGGCGACGGCGGCCGTCACGGACTCGTACCACCGCAGGCACGCCACCTCAGCGACGAGCAGGAACGCGACCGTCAGGCTGCCGCCCAGCCACCGCAGACCGATTGCGGCGACGCCGGTTGCTGTGGTTGGGGGAATCTCTCTGAGCGAGTTCAGTGGGTTGGTCAGGACGAAGAGCGCGAGACCCAGGCACCAGAGTGGGGCCAGCAGGCGCAGCACCTCGACACCTCGATTCCGCCACAGCCGCAGGCTCTCGCGGGCGGCGGCGCCGGCCGAGGGCGCACCGGCTGCCAGGGCATACGGCGCGAACCGCAGCGCAAGAGCGAGCAGCACCTCCAGCCACATCGCCGATCGGTTCAGCCAGCCGCTGCGAAAGAGGGAGAGCAACCAATCGGGCCGTCCTGCACCTGTGCGTGGGTCGATCAGCTCCTGTCCCATCCCGAGGAGACCCCTCGGCACGCTCAGAAGTAGCACAAGCAGGAACCACTCCGGCCAGAACCGCTGCAGTTCGTCAATCAGCGCGACGAGCGAGAACCGACCGCGCAAGATCACCATGCGCACCGCCAAGAGCACCGTCCCGCCGACGAACGCGATCAACGCCACGTGCGTCAGACACGGGACGGCCCATTGGCTCCAGTGGGCCGGCGCTCTGCCACGGGAGGCGAAACGGGCTACCGCGAACCACATCGACATCGAGAAACCTGCAACCAGGAGCGTCCACGCCAGCCAAGCCCACCCGGTTGCTCGGCGCTTCACGAGGAGCACGGCGCCTGCCAGAAGGAGGATCGGCGCCGCGCAGGTCCCGCCTATGTGGATGGAGCCCGCGCGCAGACCGTATTGAAGCGCGCCGTCCAGGCGGAGGTTGTGGAAGCCCCGCACGATGTTCGGCAGCAGCTCAGGCACCGCGCGGTCATTCCTGCCCCACTGGAGGGAACGAACAACCACCAGCCACCCCGCCACATCGAGCGCCGCCAACAGGAACGGCAGACCGACCAACCACGGCGAAGCCCACAACGCCTTTGCAGCCTCGCCCACCCCGCGGAACGCTTCGCCCAGAGCACCACCCAAGCCCGCCTCCCCGTCGGCAGGCGCCCGGCGCAACCGCTGCGCCAACGCAGCCACCGCCACGCCCATGATGAGCAGCACCACTCCTGTCATGAAGACTACGACACGTGTGTTGTCCATTGCTCGGACCTCCCGAACTGCCGCAGCGCTCGTTCGCAGAGCGGCTGAGCAACCCTCGATTGCGCGCCCGGTTGTCTCTGCCGACCCGCCAAGCCAGCACCGGGCTTACTTCGCCAACGCCAGCTCAATGCTCGCGGCGACTGCCTTCGCCAGCTCCGCTGATCCCCTCGGGCCGAAGTGGACGTTGTCCGGCAGTTGGAGCTCCTTGATCTTGGGCAGCGCGAAGGCATAGAGGTCGTCAATGGCGATGCCGTTGTCG
>Ga0210056_1002485_pt1 | contig 15506 bp, 14 predicted proteins | sample CryGeyCG2014_080_2_FD_183965 | JGI IMG/M metagenome (GOLD analysis project Ga0210056, IMG submission 183965) | Groundwater microbial communities from aquifer - Crystal Geyser CG07_land_8/20/14_0.80 (SPAdes) (version 2) | ecosystem: Environmental > Aquatic > Deep subsurface > Groundwater | place... | reverse complement strand
AAAACAATCTTTTTATCGTCCGAGAATATACTGAGAGCAAAACAGCCAAAGAGCCGGGCCGAGAAATATTTAATCAAATGCTTTCGGAAATTGAAAAAGGAAACGCCGAGGGAATTTTAGCGTGGAACCCCGACAGATTAGCTCGTAATTCCGTTGACGGCGGACGAGTGATTTACTTGGTGGACACTTTGAAAATCAAATCACTAAAATTCCCGACATTTTGGTTTGAAGCGACACCGCAAGGAAAATTTATGTTGAGTGTCGCTTTTGGTCAAGCGAAGTATTACACCGACAATTTAAGAGAAAACATTTTACGGGGTATTCGGCAAAAGATACGCCGTGGCGAACTTTCGGCAAAAGCCCCGCTCGGATATTTCAATGAGCCACGACTTCGCACTATTGAACCGGACAAGAAAACTTTTAACAAAGTGAAAGAAACTTTGCGGGCTTTTGCCACCGGAAACTACACCTTGACGCAAATTCAAAGCAAAATGTTTTCTCTTGGCTTGGTTGGCGCGAGAAGCGGAAAGAAAATGCCCTTGTCGTCCGTTGAGCATATTTTGAAAAATCCATTTTACTACGGGCATTTTCTTTACCGCGGTGAAATCCATCAAGGAAGCCATAAGCCAATGATTACAAAGAAACTTTTTGACAAAATACAACAAGCGTTGAAAGACAACGGCAAGCCTCGCAAAAAGCGGAAAGAGAAAAAAGAATTTTTGTTTTTGAATTTTGCCCGTTGTGGCGAGTGCGGCTATTGCGTAACGGCGGACAGAAAAATCAAAAAGAGCGGCAGAGAATATGTTTATTACTTTTGCACCCGAAAAAGCAAAATTCAAAAATGCCAACAAAACCGCTTTTTGCGGGAAGAAAGTTTTGCCGAACAAGTAAAAGAAAATTGTCAAAAAGTCTCTTTGCCCGATGTTTGGCGGGAAAGATATTTAAACAAGTTGAAATTGTGGGAAAACGAGAACCGACAAACATCAGACCTTTTCGCTCAAAATCTCAAAAAAGAAATTTCCGCCATTAAAACAAAATCGGAAAGATTAACGGACGCTTATCTTTCCGAAGCATTGGAACTGACGGAATATCAGCAAACAAAAAACGCCTTAATGGCAGAAAAGAAAACAAAAGAGGAAAAATTATCGGATTTTGAGCGAAAAGGAAATCATTGGCTCGAACTCACCCGAAACTGGATTTTAGAGGCCAATCAAGCCAAAAATCTCGCTTCGCAAGATAATTTTTCGGAAATGAAAAATTATCTCAAAAAAATCGGCTCGAACCGCCGCCTTGCGGCGGGACGGCTGGAAATTGATTTCAAAAAGCCCTTTGATTTGCTCGCAAAACTGCCCGCTGAAGCGAGGGGCGAAGCCCCGAGCGAGGCGACTAATTCAATATGGTGGACCCAGAGGGAGTCGCACCCTCGACTTTCCCATGCCATGGGAATATTTTACTGCTATACTATGGGCCCTTCAAAAAATTAAAGTCGCTTGAAGTCAAGCAGATAGAATATACGAAAATTTTTTGAATCAGTCAAGTGATCGCCTAATTTTGCTTCCAATTTGATATAAGAAATACCAAAATTTGTCAAAAATCAAATCATAGCTCTGGGGATATTTTATTCGTTTTCCGCCAAAACCTAATTTAAAACGAGTCAAACCAGGCCACTTTTTCTCATCAATGCCCCAAAAATCATAATAAAGAAATCCGTTTTTTTTCGCTTCTTTAATTATTTCCCAATGCAAAAGATAGGGTGCCATCACTTCTTTGTTTTCTCGAGAAGAACCGCCATAAAGATAAATAGCGGTTTTATTCCAAAATAAAATTAAATTGGCGGCTAAAATTTTGTTTTGGTAAGAAGCGAAATATATTTTTACCGGGAGTTCTTTTATTAAATTAAAATAATAGTGATCGGGATAAATTTTTAAATGCTCTCTTCTCGCCGTTTCGCGCAATAAGTCTAAGAATATCTTAAGGTTGCCATCAGGAGAAATTTTTACGCCATGTCGTTCTGCCAAACGAACGTTATAACGGGTTTTATGATGCATTTCTGACAATAATTCTTTTTCTTCTTTTCTTAAATCCAAAATTGAAGTTTCTCTAGGTTGAACAGACTCAATCAGTTGATAATGAATTTTGAGATCAGAAAAAATTTTTTTCAAGTTTAAATCATCTAAACCAAAATTCGGCTCAAAACGAAAAAAAAGAGCTTTCTCTTTTTGCGCTTTATTTTTTAAATCCATTAAAAAAATCCTGACCGCTCTCTCCTTCTTTTCTTGACTTGAAGAAAGAAAAATCGGGCCGCGTGGACAATAAAAATATTTTTTATTAATAGGAAGAGGCGTTTCAATAATCAAAGCCTGCGCAACTTTTTCTCTTTCATCTTTGACGCTCAAATACCAAACTTTATTTCCTAATTTCTCCTTTAATTCCCCCCATTTAAAGGATTGGAGAAATTCGCCGTTACCTGTCAAAACAAAATTGTCCCATTTTTCCTCCGACGCTCCGACCGAAGCGTCGGAGGTCGGAGCCCCGATTCCTTGGCGTCGGGGTTGATTTTTTGTTTCGATTTCTAAGGTCATAAACTTTTTCGCTCCTTAAACGCTTCTGACAAAGTTAAGGAATCAGCATACTCTAATTCCATCCCAGAACTTAATCCTTTAGCTAATCTTGATAATTTAACATCTTTAGAAATATTCTTGTCTTGTTTAATCAAATCAAGGAGGTAAAGAATGGTCGTCTCTCCTTCTAGATTCGGACTAAGAGCGAAAATAACCTCTCTAATTCTATTTTTCTTATCGTGAAGCCTATTAAAAAACCGATTAATGTTTAAATGTTCGGGTTTAATCCCATGTGTTGTATCAATCAATCCCCCCAAAATTTCATAAACTCCTTTATACTCACCTATTTTTTCGATGATCTCAAGATCTAAGGGATTGGCTACGAGGCAAATTAAAGAATGGTCTCTTTTGGGATCCTCACAAATATAACAAACTTCTTTTTCGGCAAAATTTCCGCAAAGAGAACAAGCTTTGATTTGATTTAAATCCTTTATTTTTTGAGAAAGCCTTGCCAACTCTTCAGGGGTCTTTTTCAAGAGAAAGGAAACAAATTTCTGAGCAGTTTTGGGCCCAATGCCAGGAAAATATCCAAATTCCTTGACAAGATCTTCTATCAATCTTGGAAACATAAAATCAATATTTTAAAAGGGATCCGCCTCTTTTTCAAGTTCTAAATATTTATCTTTTTCTAAATTTTTAAAACTGGCGATTCCTTCGTCAAAATAAAGTTTAACGAGTCGACCAGCTGGGCCATGACGATGTTTAGACAGATGAATTTCAGCGATGTTTTTCTCATTATCAGGACAATCTCTCATCCCTTTATCAAGAAATTTTCGATAAATAAACATCACCACATCGCTATCTTGTTCCAATGTGCCCGAATCTCTTAAGTCAGACAACTTAGGGATAGCTGGCGTTCTTGCTTCAGTCGCTCTAGAAAGTTGGGAAAGCGCTAAAACAGGAATGTTTAATTCGCGAGCTAAAGCTTTAAGAGAACGAGAAATTTCTGTCACTTCTTCCACTCGACTTCGATAAGAATCTGCGCTCTCCATTAATTGCAAATAATCAATGATGAGGAGGCCTATGTGATGTTCAAGTTGAAGGCGCCTTGCCTTTGTTCTTATCTCATTAACATTGACAACCGGAGAATCGTCAATAAAAATTGGCGCGTCAGAAAGTAAAGAAATGGCTTGATTTATTTTTTTAAAATCACTATCATCTTCTTTGCGAGACAATTTTCCTGTTTTCATTTGCCAAAGATTGACATTTGATTGAGCGGCGATTAATCTTTCTATCACCTGATCGGTTGACATTTCTAAACTAAAAATACCAACTGGAATTTTATAATAAACAGCAGCGTTTCTAGCAAAATCTAAGGCTAAGGCTGACTTCCCTACCGAAGGCCTGGCGGCTATTAAAATTAAATCAGATGGCTGTAAACAACCAATCAGACTATCGAGATCAATAAATCCGGTTGGCACGCCGACAAGTCCTTTTTCTCCTTTTGAAAGCTGGCTAATTCTTTCAAAAGCTTCTCCTAGAACGTCACGAATGGAAACAAAATTTCTTTTAATAAATTTTTGAGAAATAGCAAACAGTCTCTGCTCAGATTCATCTAAAATTTTGGCTGTTTCTTTTTCTTCTTTATAAGCTAATTCAGTAATTTCAGAAGCGGCTTTAATGAGTTTTCTCAAGCTCGATTTTTTTTCCACAATCTGAGCATAAGAAACAACATGGCTTGAAGTTGGAACCTTATTAGCCAAAGAAATGAGATAGCTTCGTCCGCCAATGTTTTCTAATTCGTTTTTTTCTGCTAGACGATTGGCTACGCTCAGAATATCAATCGGTTCTCTTTTTTCCCAAAGCTCGAGGATTGCTTCATAAATTGTCTTGTGAACATCTTTATAAAAATCATCAGGCTTCGTCAGATCGGCGACTTTAAAAATTGCTTCATTATCAATCAAAAGAGAGCCGAGAAGCGCTTCTTCGGCCTCAATATTTTGCGGTGGTAATTTTTCAATTTCTTTCCTCATGAGAGAAAATTAAAACCATAGTTTGTCTAAAACCCTTTACATTATTTCTATTTTATTTTATAATATCTTTAGGGTTTTGGCAAGTATTTTTATAAACATTTTATTAACAATGGAAAAAATAGTTAGAGGATACAAAATCACTTATGAAGAAGACGCAAAAGACGGCGTTGATCATCTGGCTTATATTCTTTCATTCGATGAGGCCTTTTCTCTAATTAAAGCGGCAAAAATGCAGGGCAAAGCAGCTTTTGAAGATAGATATGGAAGAAATTTCAATCTGGTGTCCAAATTAGACGGCAGTTTAATCTTGGAAAAACGTCGAGAGGGATGGTTTTAGGCCCCCATAGCCCCGACGCCAGAGGGTCGGGGCTCCGACCTCCGACGCTTCGGTCGGAGCGTCGGAGCTCAAATTAAAGACACTATGGCATATGTTTACATTCTTGAAAGTTTAAGGGACGGTCGTTATTATATTGGAAGTACAAAAAATCTAGAAAAAAGATTAAAACATCATAAAAGTGGTTTTACGCATTCTACGAAAAGATTTGGAGAAATTAAATTAGTGTTTAAACAGCAATATGATTCTTTAGAAAAAGCCCGTTTTATCGAAAGAAAGCTAAAACGATTAAAATGGAAAGATTATTTAAAAAAAATAATAAAAGATAATTTTATAAAGTTACACATGCCCCCATAGCTCAGTGGTAGAGCAGCCGCCTTTTAAGCGGTTGATCTAGGTTCGATTCCTGGTGGGGGTATAAAAAAACAGCGGCTGAACTAATGACGCTGTTTTTTTGATTAGCAAATCACTCCCCCACCTACAAGTTTTCTGCCTGAATAAAAAACTGCTGATTGACCAGGAGCAACCGCTCTTTCTCCTTTACTAAAGACAATCTTATATCTGCCCCTTGGTAATTTCTTAGCAATGACAGCTCCTGATAGCGCCTGTTGAGATCGTGTTTTTATTCTTATTTTAAAAGGCAATCTATGAGTATTGCCAGAAATCCAATTAACATTTTTGACTTTTAATTCTTTTTTAAACAAATCTTTTCCATTTTTAGTGATCATTAAAGCATTTTTCTTTATATCTTTATCCAAAACATAATAAGGTCCGCCAGCAAGCCCTAACCCCTTTCTTTGACCAATGGTGTAAAACCATAATCCATCGTGTCTGCTGATAATTTTTTCAACCCCCTTATTGGTCTGTTCTATAACAGGGCCTTTCATTGATTTAAGCCGGCGTTTTAGAAAGTCCTGAATATTGGTTTTAATAAAACAAATTTCTTGGGACTCCTTAAAATCAGTCACTGGCAACTTAAATTTTTTCGCTAAATTTCTCACTTGAGTTTTATTGTAATCTCCGATCGGAAACAAAATGTGTTTCAATTGATCTTGGGAAAGCCGCCAAAGAAAATATGATTGATCTTTCTTTTTGTCTTTACTTTTTAATAATTCATAATTTTTTATTTTTGCTGTCGCTTTTAGCGACTCCCCGTAGGGGCCTTTTTTATTTTTGATTTCGCGCTTTAGCGCGTAATGTCCAGTGGCCACATAATCAGCTCCGAGAGCCAGAGCTTTTTCTAATAAAAGACCGAATTTTATTTCTTTATTACAAACCACGCAGGGATTAGGGGTTAAACCAGCCTTTGATTCTCCTAAAAAATAATCAACCACTCTTTTTTTGAATTCCTTCTCAAAATTAAAAACATAAAAAGGAATCTTCAAAATTTTCGCCACCTGCCTTGCTCTTCTTTCTGAATCTTCTCCACAACATCTATTCCCTTTCTCTTTTGACTCTGACCAAAATTTCATAAAAACTCCCATTACCTCAAAATTTACCCCGTACCGAACTTGTTCTGGTGCGGGGCCGCCCTTTTTCAAAAGGGCGGCAGCCACTGAAGAATCTACCCCGCCAGACATAGCGCAGATTACTTTTTTTTTCATATTTCTTTCTTATGTATTTCTTCTTCTGTTTTTGTCCATTCTTTATATCTTTTTTCTGTTTTCTTTTTTTCTTTTTCTATTTGCCGATGTTTAGCTTCAAGTTCTTTTGGAATTTGTCTCTCCTGCTTTGACAAATAATCATAGATCGCCTCAGTAAGAGCGCTGGCCGCCAAAACTGAACAATGAAGTTTTATAGGGGGCAACCCACCTAATGATTTAACTATTTTCGTTCTGTCAATTTTCATTGCGTCAGTCAATGTTTCCCCTTTTGCCAAATCAGTAATCACGCTGCTGGTGGCTATAGCGGCAACGCATCCAAACGTCTCAAATCTAATATCTTTTATTATTTCCCTTCCTCTTTTGTCCTTGCCAACTTTGATATAAAGCCACATGACATCACCACAGACAATGTTCCCCACCTTGCCCACTCCGTCTGCGTCTTTCATCCGACCATAATTATGAGGTTTTTTAAAATATTCGATAACTTTTTTTGTATAAGGACCAACTTTTTTCATAATTTTTATTTAATTTTAAAAGGGGAAATCTTTCTTAATTTTTCCACAATTTTTGGCAAAACTCTTAAAACATAGCCAATCTCTTTTTCTTTTGTCCATCTGCCTAAACTTAAACGCAAAGAGCCATGCGCCTCCTGGGGTTTGAGGCCAATCGCTGAAAGAACATGGCTTGGTTCAAGCGTGGCTGAAGAACAAGCAGAGCCGGTCGAAGCGGCAATAGAGCAAAGATCAAGTTGAATAACAAGTGATTCTCCCTCAATGAATTCGAACCAAAAATTGGCATTATTTGGCAGTCTTAGTTTCGGATGGCCATTAAGATGAGCGCCAGGAATTTCAGAAAGAACACTTTTTATCAATTTATCTCTTAAAACAACTAATTTTTTTGCTTCTTTCTTCATTTCTTTTTTACAAATTCGACTAGCCTCAGCAAAACCAATAATCGCTGGCAGATTAATAGTTGATGACCTCAAACCAAATTCATGGCCGCCGCCGTGAAGGATTGGTTCAATCTTAGTACCCGATCTCACAAAAAGCAAAGCTGCTCCTTTTGGTCCATACATCTTATGAGAGCTGGCTGTCAACAAATCTATGTTCATCTTATTAATATCAATCTTCATTTTCCCAAAATTTTGGCTGGCGTCAGTATGAAAATAGACGCCTTTTTCTTTACAAATTTTGCCTATTTCCTCAATCGGCTCAATCGTCCCGATTTCATTATTAGCATGAATAATGGAAACTAAGATCGTCTCTTCCTTAATCGCTTTTTTTACCTCTTGAGGATCAATCAATCCATATTTATCAGGGGCTAATCTAGTGATTTCAAATCCTCTTTTCTCCAGCCAAAGAGCAGCCTCGAGTACGCATGGATGCTCAATTTGAGAAATAATAATATGTCCTTTTTTAGCGGCGAAAGCAATTCCTTTTAAAGTCAAATTATTGCTTTCGGTGGCAGAACTGGTGAAAATTATCTCCTCGGCTTTCGCTCCTATTAAATGAGCCACTACATCCCTTGATTCTTCCAAAGCTTCTTTTGCTTCCTGGCCCCAGCTGTGTAAAGACATGGTGTTGCCAAATTTTTCGCTAAAATAAGGGAGCATGGCTTTTAAAACCCGCTTGTCAACTGGCGTAGTTGAAGCATAATCTAAATAAATTTTATTTTTAGACATATTTAATCAATATTGCTTTTTATTTTTTTATGGCTGTAAAATATCTTCAGTTCGACCATCAACTGAAATAATTACGTTTTTGACTGTTGAAAATTGTTTTAAAGTTTCTGTGATTTGAGACCTAATGGCGGAAACCCGACAAGAACCGCCCATCTGATATTCCATTTGTTTATCAAAATCAACTTTGGCCGTCCCATTCTCAACTACCAGTTTCTGAATTTTTACACCGGTGTTGATGCTGGTAAAAAATCCTGCTGCTTTTTCTTCTTCGGTTGGCCCTTTAAGCAATTCCTCTATGGCCGCTCTGGCTACGGCCGTCTTTTTTCCAACCTTTCTTTCCACTGGAAACACTTTATAGCAAGAAAATTCCGGATCTAACTTATCATTGTTAAAATAGACCTTAAGAGTCATTAATTCTTGTTCAGGAGAAACATTTTTTTCCTTTTTTGCTTGCCTTGATTGACTATAGGAAAAAACAGCCAGAACGACAAAGACAGCAGCTAAAATTAGATAAATTATTTTTTTATTGAACATAAAAATTTTCATTGATTCTTAATTATTTGTGAGATATCAGCTATGTTGATTTGTTTATATTGTACTAGATTTTTTGTTCTTGACAACAAACAAAAAAATTTCAGAAAATCGATCAAATGAAAAGTGAGGCAATCCATTGTCTAAATTGCCTCACGTTTGATTTTTAAAAGCCCTTATATGTTCATGATTTTTGCCACTGTCTCGCTTCTACAATCGCCAGCAGAAATAATATTATGCTGCAAATGAGCTGCCGCCGTTTCAGTAAATTTCAAACCAGTTGCTGTTGACACTACGACAACACTTTCTCCTTTTCTAATCCAACCTCTCTTTGTCGCATCGCGAACGCCAGCTAAAGCAATCCCGGTTTGAGGACAAACAAAATAACCATCTTTACCACACAGAGAAACAGCTTCGTTTAAATCTTGTTCTGTAGCAACCTGCATAGCGCCACAAGAATGAACTATCTCTCTCATCACCTTATCGCGAGAAACTGGATTGCCAATGCGAGCGGCTGTGGCAGCTGTCTCGCCAGCTTTCACTGGTTCATACTTTGATTTCCATTCTTCTAAAGACACTTGATTATCTTTCCCCGCTAAATTCCAAGATTTCGCCAATGGATTAGCGGCTTCAGACTGACAACCAAGGATCCGCGAGGTCTTTTTAAATCCAAAACTCTCCATTAATCTCATCGCCTTACCGACTGACGAGCAGTTACTGCCATTTCCAACGGGAAGCGCAATCCAATCTGGCAATTGCCGATCAAAGTACTGGGCAATTTGAAAAACTGTCGCTTGATGTCCTTCAATGCGGGCTGGGTTTAAACTATTTGCCGGGTATACTCCGTGATTTGCAACTAATTCTTGCATGACTCGCATACAATCATCAAAGTCTCCAGGCAAGGTGATAATTTTAGCTCCATAGACCAAAGGTTGCGCCATTTGCACGGCTGTCACTTTTCCTTGGGGTAAAATTACAGCACATTTAATTCCAGCGGCCGCTGCGTAAGCTGCAGCCATGGCAGAGGTATCGCCAGTTGAAGCACAAGCAACCGCTTCAATACCAGCCGCTCTGGCCACAGACATCATCACGGTCCCACCAAAATCTTTAAATGAGCCTGTGGGGGTCATTCCTTCCAAAATAATATAGAGATCAACGTCTCCCACCCAGTCTCTCAGATGCTTGCCAGCGCGAATAATTGGAACAACACCTTCATTCAAACTCACAATTAGATTATCCGGCATAAAAGGCATTATCCATTCTTTAAAACGCCATACCCCGGAGCGGTTTACCGGCCGATCAGAATAAAAAGCGGTTGAGCTCGCCCGCTTATCAAAAACTTCAAAATAGTCCTTGAGCCCTTTGCCGATAAGATCAAAATCGTGCTCAATATCATAAAGGTCTCCACATTTTGGGCAACGAAATTTTCTCTCATCTAATAGATCTGTTTTGTAACCGCATCCAATACAACGTAGCCAGGTCTGCTTTACTGTAAAAGGCTTTGTCATATTCCACCTCCTTTATTTATCGTTAAAGAATCCATTTTTTATATTTAAAAGTTTACGTAAAAATATTAAAAAGTCAAGTTAGTAATTTTCAGAAATAATTTTGTAAGCTTCTCTAAAGGGAACCCCTTTTTCAACTAATTTATACGCTTTCTCTGTTGCATAAATATCTTTTGTCAGAGCTTTATTACATTTTTCTTTATCAACTTTAAGGTTCTTGAATATAAGACTCATAACAGATAAGCTTTCTTTTGTTATCTCAAAGCCTTTCATTGTTGGTTCTTTTGTAAGTTGTAGGTCACGATTATAACCCGATAAAAGGTTGCCAATCGTGTTCTTCACTTGGAACTCATAGGAGACAACGACATGATATTTTGCCCTTAATAACTCCAATGCGTCAGGGTTCTTTTTCTGCGGCATGATGGAGCTTCCTGTACAGAAATTTTTAGGCAGTTCAAAATAACCAAATTCTGGCATGCTAAATACAATTAAATCAGAGGCTATCTTATTCAAATCAAACATTATTTGGGTTAGGGCATGGAGTATTGTTGATTCAAACTTGCCCCGACTGTTTTGAGTATAAATAGGATTTTTTTGTAGTTTTTTAAACCTTAAAAGCTTTTTAGTATATTCTCGATCAATTTTAAAGGGAATTCCGTATCCAGCTCCAGTCCCCAACGGAGATTGGTCTATTAGTTGGAGCGTAAAGTCAATTAATTTCAAATTATCTTTCATCGAATCAACAAAAGAATTTACCCACAAGGCGACAGATGAAGGCATTGCTTTTCTCGTATGGGTATAGCCAGGCAGTTTTATTCCCCCGTATTGCTTAAGGAATTTTTTGAATGTTCCAATCAAATCATTAATCAACTTTTTACAACTGCTTAGTTCATCTTTGTAATACAATCTTAGGGCCGTCAGCACTTGATCATTTCTTGATCTTGCCGTGTGTATCTTTTTTCCCAATCTTCCTAATTTTTTGATTAAGTAATTTTCAATAGCCGTATGACAATCCTCTTGTTCTTTTAAAATCTTGAATCTGCCTTTTCTGGTGAGTTTAATGATGTTATTAAGCTCTCTGACAAGCCTTTTAACTTCTTGTCGTTTCAATATACCAATTCTGCCCAACATTTTAACATGGGCTATTGAAGCGAGACAATCGTAACTAACCAACTTTTGGTCTAAAATATAATCTTCACCAACTGTAAAGCTTTCTATCTGCTTATCTAATTTGTATCCTTTCTCCCAAAGTTTCATATTATTATCTTATCACAAAAAACCCGAGACAACAACTCGCTGGGCAATCGGGTTTTGTTGACCGAATGCTGTTAAAACCTATTTAATTAAGAAAATAAAAAGAAGCCAGAAGGAATTATTTATCTTCTGGCTTCATTAGTTGATTGTCACCAACTGCGACTCCTTGAAAGCATCGTAGCTGCAACGACCCTGCAAATCTCGCACAAACATCTATTCCCATATTCTGGTCTGTATTCCACTTTATTGGAACTTCCGCAGGCATCGCACTTTTTAGCCTTTTTCGCTCGGCATTCTTCACAATGGCCCTTGGGAATGTTCGGAGGGCAAACCGGTAATTCTCGAAGATCTTTATCGGACAATCTTTGTCCACAGAAACAACAAAAATTAACATTCTCAAAAGGCACAACCTGCTTGCATTTCGGGCAAACCAAAACTTTCTCTCTAGACATTTTCCCCTCCTTTTTAGTTTTAAAGCAAAAACTAATTATAGTTTTTAACTATTGTCAGTATACAATAAAAAATATTTTTGTCAACGATGATTCTCCGGATTGAACATGGCTATTTAAATTTATAAGAGAAACAGCTTCGTTTAAATCTTGTTCTGTAGCAACCTGCATAGCGCCACTTTCCAGAGAAAAAAATTGCCCAACGAGGGGCAATTATGTGAAGTTGACAAGCCCTTATGAAACTTTTTGTTCTTTAATCGACCAATTTTGCTAAATGTTCTATAGGTTTTTTAATTTTTCTTTTATTTGCCTTGAAAGTAAATATGATTTTCCTGCACCAAAAACTACCACCACGTCTCCTTTTTTTGCTTTTTTTGCAATCTTCCCTGTTATCTGATTAAAGTCCTCAATGTATTCGGCTTTATTTATTCCTATTCTTTTGACAAGATTAAGAGGATTAATAGGTTTTACATTTTTTTCTCTTCCAAGAAAAGTTTTAGTAATAATAACTTTATCAGCCTTATTTAAAGCAGATGCGAATTCATTCATAAAAAGACGCAAACGAGAAATTTGATGAGGCTCAATAATTGCCCAAATTCTTGATTTGACGAATCTGTTTTTTACCGCATCTAAAGTGGCAGCTATGGCAGTAGGATGATGGCCATAGTCATCAAAAATTTTTATTCCTTTTATGTTTCCAATCATTTCGAACCTCCTCTTTAATCCGTTAAAACTTTGGAAAATTTTCTTAATCTTATTTAGACCAATATTTAATTCTCTTGCAGCTCCTATTACTCCAAGAGCATTATATACATTGTGAGAACCTGCAATTTTAAGTTTGAAGTTATGATTAATTCCATTGTGCATAACTTCAAAATATGTAAACCTGGACGTAGTTCTTGTTATGCTCCCTTGATATTCTTTATAGAAAGGAAATCGAAATCTATTCTCAAAATAATATCCAATAGTTTTTACTTTATTTTTTCTCAGCCATTTTTGCATTTTGATTAAAAGCTGCCGTATTCCTTGACTTTCTTCGTTTACAACTAAAATTTTTGGCCCTTTAATTTTTTTAATGAATTTTTTAAAAGCCTCTTTAAATTGCTCAAAGTCTCTAAAAAATTCTGGATGGTCCATTTCGATATTGTTGATTATCGCCAAAGAAGGCGAGTAGTTTAAGAAATTATAATAGAATTCATCTGCTTCGCACACAAAATATTTTGAAGATCCGATACGAACATTCTTGCTCCACCGAGGAATGATTGCCCCAACTTCAACGGATGGATCAAACCCAGCTTTTTCTAACACTAAACCCATTAATGCTGTCGTTGTAGACTTGCCGTGGGTGCCGGCTATTGCTATTACAAATTTTCCTTTTTGTAAAAATCTACCCATAAATTCCTGCCATGTCATTAAAATCTTTCTTTTTTTTGCCTCAACAACTTCTGGATGATTCAAATTTAGATCGAAAATAGCCGGTGAAACGGTAAGGATATCTACATTTTTAAGATGATCGGCTTTATGACCAATTTTCAACTTAATTCCTTTCTTCAATAATGTTTTCACATAATAGTTCGACGAGGAAAGATCGCATCCGGAAACTTCATAACCAGCTGCTTTCGCCAACAAAGCAACGGCAGTCATTCCACTGCCCCCTAAACCCATAAAGTGGACACGAATTTTTTTGATTTTAGGTTTCACAATTTTATAAAATTTGTTTTTTCATTTTTAAATTTGATTATTCTTTAGAAAAGTTCCATCAACGCAACTTCTGAATCCCTTTGAAGTTGCGCAGCTTCCGCATAAACCAATTCCACATCTCGTCAAAAAGTCGACTGAGGAATAGATTTTTTCTGGATTCACATGCTTACTCTCTTTTTGAATGGCAGTTTTCACCATGGGCTCTGGACCACAATTTATACAAAACTCTGGCTGTGTCTTTTTTATGACTTCTTCTAATTTATCTGTCACTAATCCCTTATAGCCTGCTTCACCGTTTTCTGTCGCTAAATGAAGTTCTTTGCACGCTGATTTGAACTCTTTAATATAGGGTAAATGATTTTCGTCATTCGCCCCCAATACTGCAAATGTTTCTTTACTTCTTTTAGCAAAGAGGTAAAGTGCGGCGATCCCTGTTCCGCCGCCGACTAAAAGGGTTTTCCCGTCAACTTTCAAGGGATTTCCGTAAGGTCCTCTGAGATAAAGAGGGTCGCCTTCTTTTAGTTTCGACAATTCGGTTGTAAAACAACCTCTCCTCCGAATAAGCAAAGTCAGGGGTTCGTTATCAAGCACAGAAAATGGTTTCTCTCCTTTTTCTGGCAGCCAAGCAAAAATAAATTGTCCTGGCTCTGTTTCTAGATTGTTGTTCAACGTCAAAAGAAATAAGTCTTCGGCTAATCGTTCATTTTTATCTATTCTGTATTTTTTGTATTCCATGTTAAGCTTTTCTTTCAAAAATCTCTCGGCATTATTTGTTCCTCTCTCTAAATCCGTTGATAAGTTATGAAAATATTCTTTTATTTTTTCTGTGTTCATCCCTGCTAGGGCAGAACCAATGCCAAAAAAATCTGCCCCGACCTTCTTATAGTTTTTTACATCCTCGGCCCCTCTAATGCCGCCACAGACGATTATTGGCAAGTTCGTAATTTTTCTTATCTCCTTTATACATTTTAAACCAAGTTCTAAAATTGCTTTTCCAGAAACCCCTCCCTTTTTGTTTGAAAGAACGGGGTAACCATCATGCGAATACAATTCTGGGCCCCTTGTATTTATTGCCGTTATCCCGGCAATCCCAGCTTTTATGGCCCATCTTATAGTTTCTTTGACGTCCAAATTTGGCGAAATCTTAATAAAGACTGGTTTTCCAAGTGAAACAACGCTTTTCGCTATCCTCCCTACTAATTCTTTGTCCTGACCTATAACTTGACCATATTTATCAGAATGCGGACAAGAAATATTCAATTCAAAACCATCTGCATAGTCATATAATGTTTCCGCTACTTTTCTAAACTCCTTCTCGTCGCTTCCAAATATAGAGATGAGTAAAAACTTATTATTGGGAATGTTTATTTTCGACAATCTTTTTGCGAATTCTTTTGCTCCTGGATTACTAAGACCAACGGCATTAATAAAAGAAAAGGGAGCATATTCAGCTATAATTGGCTCCCTATTTCCTTCTCTTGGTTCTAATCCAATACTTTTTGTCGTCAATATCCCTATCTCTGGAATTTCATTGGCAATCTTTTCAAGAGTTGATACTTCTGTGGCAACTATACCAGAGGGGATACTAAAAGTCCCGCTAATTTCTTTATTAAAAATTTTATTTTTTGTCATATAGCTACAAAATCAAACTTGATTTAGTAACATTTAAATATTACATTTACCATTCCAAAGATCCCAAGCATCACATTCAACGCCATTTTTCAATTTGCACGTTCCTTGTTCATTCTCTGTATTAATGATTTTTTTCATATGGTTTAATTAAGTATTAGCTATTTTATATGACGATTTTATCTTTTATCTATTTGTATTCTACCAAAAAACATCTTATGCTT
>Ga0210056_1002478_pt1 | contig 15520 bp, 24 predicted proteins | sample CryGeyCG2014_080_2_FD_183965 | JGI IMG/M metagenome (GOLD analysis project Ga0210056, IMG submission 183965) | Groundwater microbial communities from aquifer - Crystal Geyser CG07_land_8/20/14_0.80 (SPAdes) (version 2) | ecosystem: Environmental > Aquatic > Deep subsurface > Groundwater | place... | reverse complement strand
TAAGATCAGAGCCCCCTGAGATAAACCCATTTATTAATCCAGAGTCTTCTATCTTTTAAAAAGCCGCGAGGCAGAGGAAGAAGCCCTTTTAGTCTTTCTTCGAATACTCCTCTCTTTTCCTGTCCTTCCTATTTATGCCAAGATTACCGATAAGAATTATCTCTGCCCCCAATAGGTGCCCTATCTGAAAGTCAATGGTCCTTGGTAGGAATCACCGTAAGCTGCCTTTCCTAACCCTTCGCTATGTCTGAATTGAAGAAGACTGTAATGATACGTTGACTTTTGCTGAGAATGATTTAAAATTGAACTGGATATATTATAAAAGGAGATTTTTGGAGAAAAAAGATGAATAAAGAGAGAACCATGATAGAACGTAACATTGAACTAAGTGCTGAGTTTAGCCGGTTCTTATTTGAGCATCCGGAAATGGAAGGGAAGGTTCCGGTAGAGGCTGAAGTGATACTCTTACCAGAATTCGATCAAGAGTTGAAGGAATTTAATCTCCAATTAGGAAAGGATATAGAAGCTGAAGGGGGTAAGGTGGTGTATATATCGATAAAGGAAATTCGGCCAAAGGTTCTATCGAGAATTGATAAAATAGAATTGGAATCTGCAGTGTGATTTGTCTCTCAATAACCCCAGATCGACCAAATCGACAAGATCGACTTAAAAGACTGAAAAACTTCATTTCCTTGGATGGTCAACTTGCCAGCCAGTTTAACGAACCAGATCAACGAGATAGACGAAATAATAAGTTGTCTTTGCACCAACGTCCCCTAAATTTTTGAAAACACTCCCTTCCACCCGAGGTCACCTTATGGTATCTCTAAGGTGGCTGGTTTTGATTTGACAAGAAACTATCGCGAAGGTTATAACCTATTTGCGTGCTCTGGGATTTGTTTTAATTACGAATCCCCAAGAAGGGGGTACGAATTTGTAAATTGAATTTTGAAGGTTTGACCCCAATTTTTTTAAGCTTCGATGGTATGATTTAATTGAGTTTCTGTGGGAGGTTTTTGAAAATGCTATTTGAATATGTTCAAAAAGGGTTGGAAAGAGCGCAATACAAAAACTTGGACGACGGAACATGGTTTGCTGAAATACCGGGGTTCGAGGGGGTTTGGGCTAATGCGGGAACGGTTGAAGAATGTCGGCGCGAGCTCTTGGAAGTTCTGGAGGAATGGCTCGTTTTAAAAATACGGGACCACGACCCCATTCCTGAGCTGGAAGGTATTGAAATTAGAGTCAGAGAAGAAGCGGCTGCCTAAATGGTTGAAGCTGTTTCCAGAAAGGAGCTGATCAGGAAGTTCAGGGTCCTTGGATTTACAGGCCCTTTTTCTGGCGGAAAACATCAATTTATGTCTCGGGGAAGGCAAAAGATCCGTATCCCAAACCCACATGTGGGTGATATAGGCGCGAGTCTCTTGAAGGAAATACTCCGTCAAGCAGGTATATCCTCTGAGGACTGGGACAAACTCTGAAGGGATGACTCAATTCCAGGCGAAGCCTCATTTCAAGCCGTGGTTATCGACTCCATTCCATCCGAAGGATAAACATTAAGACAGACCAGAAAAACCAGAAAAGTGAAAGAATTCAACAACGTCCCCCAAGGGGTCCTGACCAAGCAGTCCAAATAGACGAGATAAACCAGACAGTCAATAGTGTAGGCCTGACACCAATGCCCTGGCCTCGAGAGATGCCGAAAAGTTTATCGAAAAACAAAACATTCGCGTTGAGGTAAGAGAAGAATTGGGGAAGTTTTTTATGAAAATGAAAGGCGAAAATATAAATCTTGATCTCAAGAAACTGAGCGGAGAATGGGAAGGTTATTATAGGTTGAGAAAAGAGAGAATAAGGATAATTTTTGAACCAAATAGAATCGATAAAGTGTTATTTGTTGACAGGATAGACTTCAGAGGGGATGTATATAAATAACAGACAAGACTGCTTAGGTTTGCTAATTGCTAACTTGAAGTATATTTTTCTTTCTGGATAAACCAAACAAACCAGATCAGCCAGCGAGAAGGGAGAACTGGACTCGAAATTAAATAGAGAAGATGGTATAATAAACTTGAATTTAAGGAAAAGAGGTGATCCCATGGGAATATCAGTTAATCTTCCAGAAATGAATATAAAAGAGGATGAAGTAAAATTGTTTCTTGCGATGAAGCTTCTTGAGGAGGGGATAGTCTCGCTTGGAAAAGCTGCTGAAATAGCAGGTTATTCGGAGAAGGCCTTCGTGGAAGTTCTTTTACATAAAGGTATTCCATCTATAAAATATTCAAAGCTTGACCTTGAAAAAGAACTTCAAAATGCCTGAGCCAATCATCGTTGATACCTCTTCATTGATTGCCTTGGAAAAGATTAACCTTCTGCAGATTCTTTGTAAAATTTACAAAGAGGTTGTCATACCGGAGTCGGTTATCAAAGAATTTGGAAATCTATCCCTTCCCGGCCTTTCGATAAGAAAGGTTGAAAGTAATCTTTTGAAACTTCTCATAGCAGATTTGAATTTAGGGAAAGGCGAAGCCGATGTTATCGCCTTGGCGAGCCAAACAGGATTAAAAGTAATTATTGATGATTCGAAGGCACGTAAGGTAGCAGAAAATATGGGATTGAAAGTAACTGGTACCATTGGTGTTTTGATGAAAGCGGAGAGATTAGGATTGATAGGGAGTGCTCATGATAAAGTGAGAGAGCTCAGGGAGAAAGGGTTTTATGTCTCCGAAGAATTATTAGAAGATATATCCAGGTTCAAGAAGGTTACCTAACCAGAATTTTACACTCAATCCCAATTCCGCAATTAAGAATTAACCCAACGACTCTTTGGCGATATGACTCGATGACGCATCTACACATTTACACTTCACACCTTACGCTTTACGGTTAGTTCCTTTGAGCTTTCAGCTTTGAGCTAATTTTACTTTGAACTTTGAACTTTGAACTTGTTCTTGACTCAATAGACACAATAAACTCAACAGACGCAACAAACGCAAGTAACTCAATTACCCAATAACTAAATTACGCGAGGGTTCATCATGCCAAAACGAGCGCTAATTACCGGCATCACCGGTCAGGATGGAAGTTATCTTGCTGAGTTTCTACTACAGAAGGGTTATGAAGTTCATGGGATTGTCCGTAGAGTGGCCATCGAGGACCCTGAGCACAGGCTCTGGAGGATGAGGCACATTCTTGACAAATTGATTTTACATCCTGGTTCTTTAGAGAGTTATGCAAGTATATTCAAAATTGTTGAAAAGATAAAACCAGATGAATGTTACCATCTTGCAGCACAGAGTTTTGTTTCCTATTCTTTTGAGGATGAATTCTCAACCATCAATACCAATATCAATGGGACACACTTTGTCTTATCAGCGATAAAAGAAAAGGCGCCTGAATGCAAATTCTATTTCGCAGGAAGTTCGGAGATGTTCGGACTTGTCAAAGAGACACCACAAAATGAGAATACTCCTTTCCACCCAAGATCACCATATGGGATCTCCAAAGTAGCTGGTTTTGATCTGACCAGAAACTACCGCGAAGCTTACAACCTCTTTGCCTGTTCTGGCATCCTTTTTAACCATGAATCCCCAAGAAGGGGTTTTGAATTTGTAAATTGAATTTTGAAGGTTTGACCCCAATTTTTTTAAGCTTCCAGAGCACTGGGTTTGAAGCGAAACCGGTGGGATGGGGTGGTGGTGGTAGAGTATCTTGAGCGGATTCACGGGGTTCGATTGAAGGTGCGTCAAGCTCAGCGATGGATTCGTCAATTAGGGTTTTCTTTGCGGCAACCGATTTACCGTTATGCTCAAGCCACGACGGAAGGGGTGGAGGAGTTTCGGAAGACCGTAAAAAAAACTCCTGACGATAAAACGAAGTAAGGGAAAACGAGTTCTCCTTTTTTCTGATGAAGCGGGGTTTTGTCTTCATCCCAAGCTGGGAAGGATTTGGGTGAAGAAAGGAAAACAACCTTTGATCTTGACGAAGAGCCAGCATCACAAAAGGCTGAATGTCTTTGGATGGGTCAATCCCATCGGGGGCACTCATGGGATGGTGCGTCAAGAAAAAGGCAATACCGACGGATTTCTTGCGATGCTCAAGAATATCCTTCTTCGTTATCAACGAGTGGTGATTGATCTCTGGGTGGATCAAGCCCGTTGGCATAAGGGGAAACGGATTACGGAATTTCTTTCCTATCATAGGCGATTGGCAATAAATTATATTCCCAAGTATCATCCAGAACTTAACCCCCAAGGGATGCTGTGGCGAACCATGCGATATGAGGAAACAACGGATACCTATTATGAGACATTTGAAGAATTGGTGCTCTCTGTTTTTAAGCGTTCCCAAACTTGGAAGCCCAAAAAGATAATGTCATTATGTCACTTTATTTAAGACGTTCACTATAAAGAGACCAGATAGACGCATCCACGCTTTTACGCATAGACGATCACAACAATGGAAATTAAATTTTGAAGGTTTGACCCCAAAGTTATGGAGTAAGTTGACCTGCCCACCAGCAGGGAGGCGTATTCGGGGGCGGAGCTTGACCGAAGGGAAACAAACTGCACGTACGGTTCACCCTGTGGAGTAATAAGCTTTTGTGATCACAACTTGTGAATAGGTAAGGTATCTTGAAAATATATGAAATATTTGGTGGTACTCCATGGGGTAAACGAGGGGGAGCTGGAGATAGAGCCTTAAGCCACTACGCCAACTCTCTACTCTACCCGAAGTCTTATTTCCGCAACCGGAACCCGCTATCGCTTAAAAGGATTGGTTAATATGAATGGAATTGTTAAGATTGAGAACATTCAAGAGTTGATTGTTGAGTTAAGAGGTCAGAAAACCATCCTTGATAGCGACGTTGCAAAACTCTATGGCGTTGAAACAAAAAGGATCAATGAGGCAGTTAAAAACAATCCTGGTAAGTTTCCCGAGGGGTACATCTTTGACCTGGCAAAAGATGAGTGGGATGCTTTGAAGTCGAAATTTTCGACTTCAACCAAAGGCGGCAAGGTAAAGCTGCCAAGCGCATTTACGGAAAAAGGTCTCTACATGCTGGCAACCATTTTAAAGAGTCCGCTTGCCACACAAACGACAATAGCCATCATTGAAACCTTTTCGAAAATCAGAGAACTCTCTCGTAATATCAAAACACTTTCCACCATCAAAGATAAGAGCGAACAAAAAGGCCTCATGCAGAAAAGCGGTGAGATAATCTCTGAAATTCTTGATGACGAACTGCATACAACCGATACGGAAACCTCAATTGAACTTAATTTTGCCGTCCTGAAATTTAGGCATGTGATCAAAAAAAAGAAAAAATGAGAAACGCCCAACAAACCATACGAGAAGACCAGAAAGACCAGTACATCCCTGTCAGCCTGGGCGCTTTTATTCCGGGCGGGTGGCGGACGGGTCCGCCTGCCACTGCGAGGCACAAGCGGGCAGGTGTGGGGGAAAGTCAATTAGTTTACATTTATTACCCACGGCCTCAGGGGTTTCCTTATGTTCAGATCAACCAGATAGACGGAACCGTAATAAAATAAAAGAGATCGTTGTTGGATTGCAAGACCTGACCCCCAGCCTTCCTAACGGGGTTCACTTCCCACTGATCCCCTGATCTCCTGATATGCTTTTCAAATAGACCAAACAGACTAAATTAACGAAATAGACGAGATAAACCAGACAGTCAATAGTGTAGACCTGACACCCATATTTTGTTTGATACATCGAGGGCAGAAAAGGAATTTGGTTTTAAGGCGATGACTTCCTTCGAAGAAGGATTGAAAAAAACCATTGAGTGGTATAGAGATAAAAAATAGAATAACCGTTATATATTCTGGTAGAGAGAGGTTCTACCCCAAAGGGTAAGATAGAAAAAGTTTATTTATAATCTACCCTAAAAAGAAACCTCCTGTTAAGAGATAAGAGTAAGCACGACCAAACTCAAATTCTTAAAAGGAGGTTTCCAATGGATGAAGTAAATCGTAACCGGCTGGAGGAATTTCGTCAACTGAGGCAAGAGGTAAGGCATTCGGAGGAGTATTTGATCGTAGGAATCGATATCGCGAAGGATCGGCACCACGCTTTTTTTGGGACAGCGACGGGGAAAACGCTTTTGAGGCGACTTGTTATTAGCAATGACTATGAGGGGTTCAGAAAACTTCTGGATCAGGCGGAGGCCCTGCGGGTGCGTCATGGGCTGAAGAAAGTGGTTTATGGATGGAGCCGACGGCGAATTACCATAAGCCCTTGGGAGAGTATTTGATCACACAAGGGAGGACAGTGGTATTGGTCTCCGGGGTGACAGTGAAGAGAAACCGGGAGTCATTAGATGGGCGGTGGGACAAGCATGATGTAAAGGATTCGGCCAATGTAGCGGATTTGATCTCGCAGGGGAAATGTTTATATTACGAGCATCCATCGGCGGAGTTAAGGGGACTGCGAGGGTTACTCTCGTTGAAGAGGCGGCTCAAGAAACAAGAGCATGGCTATAAGGTTCGGATTCGGAATCATTTGATTGCCCAGTATTTTCCGGAGATGGATCGGGACTATGAGCGGTTAGGGGCGGAGGGTTTGTCAATTGTGAGGTGGTGTTTTCCTCCCTCTCAAATTACTGAATTAGACGTTGACCCATTTATTGAGCGGGTGACGTCCCGACGGATCCTGATGGAAAAGCGGCGGCGATTAGAGGGGATCTGGGAGAAAGCAGGGGAGTCGATAGGGTGTGATGGCGTGCCAGGGGTGGAACATGAAGCGCGAGTGATGGTGGAGGGACTACGTCAGATACGAGAGGTGATCAAGGAGACGGAAAACAAAATCCAAGAGTTGTGTGAGCAGTTTCCAGAATACGAATACCTTTTGACGATACCTGGCTTTGGTCCTGATGTGTCAGCCAAAGTATTAGGGGCGATAGGAGATCCTGATCGATTTGAGAATGGGAAACAGGTCTTGAAGCTGGCCGGGTTAGACCTCAGTGCGGATCGAAGCGGAAAGGATTCGGACAAGGCGATTCCGGTGATCTCAAAGAGAGGCAAGTCCGATTTACGCTATGCACTTTATCAGGCGGCTTTCATTGCCTCGACGAAGAATCAGGATTTTATGCGCTATTATACGAGGAAGCTTCATGGTCGGGAGAAAGAGAAAGGAATTCACACAAAGATGATCGTAAAGCTATCGGCCAAAATGCTTCTGATTGCTTGGACCTTGATGAAGAAGAAGGAGGCGTTTGAGCCGGCTTATCTGAACGTAGAATAAAGAGTTTTTCCCTTTTCGACGAGAGAGCCCGAGAACCAACGTAGAGGCTCATTGGAGACCTCGTGGGGGACAATGCTGGGCCTCTCGCTGGACTTTGGAATCTGGATAAGGGATGCTGGGTGGCCATCAGCGTGTGGCATACCGGATAATGATAACGCTTAGATTCAGAGTTCGTTATTGGCGAGAGATTCGTCGAAACAAAAAAATCATAGAATCCTAGAATGGATTCGGGGATTCGAAGGAGGTAGTGTTCTTAGCGATAAGCGCCCATGTAGAACCTCTTGTTTTTAAAGGTTTTATTTTTTTCTTACTTTTTCTCTTGACAAAAAGAATATAGGATGTCCCCTTTTTAACTTGACTAGGGCGTAGGGGTAGATTCTTGACAAATGAGGGTTATTATGGGATTCATTTGAAAGTAGGAGAATAGTAGAAGCGTCTAACCGTATTAAGGAGTGAGAAAAATGGAATACACAGTCATTTTACATCCAGCAGAAGAAGGTGGGTATTGGGGAGAAATTCCTGCATTGCCAGGGTGTTTCTCTCAAGGCGAGACGGTTGAAGATACCCTTTCAAACGTCAAAGAAGCAATTGAATCTCACTTAATTGCTCTTAAGGCAGAAGGAAGGCAGGCTCCTAAGGATCAAACAATGGTCTTTAGTCACATAGAAGTATAAGGATTCCTAAAAAGGATGAGCAGAGAATTAAGAGGCATTAAGGGGAAAGACGCAATAAAGGTTTTTCTTCGTGCAGGTGGAATAGAAAGACCGGGGAAGGGGGACCATATTAACATTAAGATGCCAAACGGTATGATTATTACTATTCCAGGTAAAGGGGAACTTAAAATCGGTTTGCTAAAAAGTGCTATTCATAAGGCTGGCCTCACCGAAGGACAATTTCTTGATTTGCTTTGAATCTAACAATCCCAACGATCTCAATGTTCTTAACGAAACAAACAAATTTATCCCGTAAAATGTAAAACTTATTTTACAGGGACCAAATCAATAAAATAAACACCTGATCCTTCTCATTAACCTATTAACCAGAGTGACTCAACAAACTCAACAGACACAATAGACTCAATAAACCAAAGAAACCAAATTGACTCAATTACCCAATTACCCAATAACTAAATTACGCGAGGGTTCATCATGCCAAAACGAGCGCTGATTACCGGCATTACCGGTCAGGATGGAAGTTATCTTGCTGAGTTTCTAATAGAAAAGGGCTATGAAGTTCATGGCATTGTTAGAAGGGTAGCCATCGAGGACCCACAGCACAGGCTTTGGAGGATAAGACACATTCTTGACAAAATCATTCTTCATCCTGCCTCTATGGAAAGTTATGCCAGTATCTTCAATGTGGTGGAAAAGATAAAACCAGACGAATGTTACCACCTTGCAGCGCAGAGCTTTGTTTCCTATTCTTTTGAGGATGAATTTTCAACTATCAATACCAATATTAATGGAACGCATTTTGTCTTATCAGCAATTAAAGAAAAGGCGCCTAAATGTAAATTCTATTTTGCAGGTAGCTCTGAGATGTTTGGCCTTGTTAAGGAAACACCTCAGAATGAAAACACTCCTTTCCACCCGAGGTCACCTTATGGTATCTCAAAAGTAGCTGGTTTTGATTTGACAAGAAACTACCGCGAAGCCTATAACCTCTTTGCGTGCTCTGGCATCCTTTTTAACCATGAATCGCCAAGGAGAGGGTATGAATTTGTAAATTGAATTTTGAAGGTTTGACCCCAATTTTTTTTAAAGAAGATGATGAATGTCAAGAAAATAGACCTGACCCCCAGCCTTCTCTAATGGGTGGTCGCGAGGGTGTGACACACCGGATACTGATAACGCTGAGATTCAGAGTTCGTCATGGGCGAGAGATTCGTCGAGTTTAAGGCAAATCTGTCATAGGATTCAAAGGAAAGAGTGTTCCCAAAATCAGAAGGGTTTTATAACTTGCTGTTTTTATAAAAGATAAAATTTTTTCGTTTTCCCTCTTGACAGGATCAATATAGGATGTCCCCCAAATGCAGGCACGAACAATGTCTCCCTGGACTGCAGAGGGAAGAGACAGGATCAATGGGGCGATCAGCAAAGCAAACGAATAGTCAAATAGTAAACAACCTCCCCATGGACCTTCCATGGATTGCTGAGGAACAAAAAAGCAGTTTCCTAAATTGCAATATTGCAAGCCCGTGACCCCAAGGTCTTCTTCAAGGATAACGTCCTTAAGGATAAACAATTTGGTTTTTGACAATTTTCAATAGATATGGGATAAAATTAAAGAGTATTCCGATAAAGTCATTATGAAATATTTTTACTGGCATGGAATGAGGAGGTGTTGTATATGAAAATAAAGGATCAAGCCATAAAAGAATTAAAAGAATTGAGGCCCACTGAACTCATCAAAGTATATGATCTAATCCTTTCTCTTAAAAAGAAACCAGTCAATAGTAGAAAAGAAGAGATTGTTCCAGCCTATTTGAAAGTCAGAGGAGCACTGAAACAGTGTAAAGGTTCTCTCAGCGAAGACATTATATCGGTAAGGCAAGACAGGATATGATTTTATTCTTTGATACTTCCGCCCTTGTAAAATTTTTCCACGAAGAAAAAGGTTCTGAGACTGTAACAAATCTTGTTCTTTCTAAGGATAATGAAATATGGATTTCGGAGCTTGCAAGGATAGAATTTCTTAGTGCTATTTTCAGGAGATTCAGGAATAGGGAAGTCGATGATGAGCAGTTAAGAGAGGCTATTATGGGGTTTGAAGAGCAACTCGCTACATTTAATGTTGAACCTTTAGGGCAGGCAATTCTTAGAGAGGCGGAATATTTATTGAAAGTATATGGGAAGACAAGAAGGGTAAGAGCACTTGATGCCCTACAATTGGGAACTTTTAATTTGATTTCAGAAAAGGGGTGGTTTTTTGTAGCAGCGGATGATTTTCTTTGCGAAATTGTTAAGGAAATAGGATTTGAAACAATAAATCCCCTTTCATCTCTTATATAGAAAACCTGAACTTATGACTTTTATACATCCCAATTGATCCTGAATCAAATGACTTATTGGCTCAATCACCTAATAACCCCGATTTGAATTTTGAGCTTTTTCTTGATTCACCATATGCGCTCTGCGCTATGCTAAAAATATTTCCCTTGCGCCTAACGCCTTCCGCCTCACGGAATCAAAAGAGAAGTGAAAGAATTCAACAACGTCCCCCAAGGGGTCCTTAGTAAAAGTAAAAAAATACTAAGCTGGGAACCAAAGGTCCAATTTAAAGAACTTGTCCAGATGATGGTGAATGCTGACCTGGAAGAGGTGAAACACAACAAATTCTCTTGAATTCAACTAGAGAGACCAGACAAGCCAAACAAATCAGAGAAACCAGAAAGTCAAGGATAAAGATTTGACCCCAAGCCTTTTTACTTTTGCAAAGTGTATAGTGTAGCTCTGACCCCAAGGTTTAATTGCAAATCTCAATAATTAAGTCTGACCCCAAAAGCACAGAGAGTGTTTTAAAACCTGCGTCCCCTCCGTTCGTTACTATAATCTTTTTTTGACTCTGTAATCTTTTTTGTTATAAAATTGAATTAATAAGGAGAGAAATTTATGGAAAGGATTTTGGTAACCACTGACGAATTTAATGGTCGGTATGTTGCGATGAAAAGTGTCAATGGCAATACAATTGTCGGCGTAGGGGAGGATCCTGAGAAGGCCTCGAGAAGGAGATAACTCATGCAAAATTCAAAAGAAGCGTTTGAAGAAAAACTGGGCCATATTCTTCATGATATCAAGGACCTCCAGAAGGCTCTTATTCGCATCAGACTCGAAGAGAGAGGGGTTCGTGAAGATCAGCTTTCGAAGTGGGAGCTCCTGGGGAAAGAGATATCTGGGAAGTGGGCGGGACCTACGGCTGTGGAGGAAATCAGGGGACAGAGAGAGAAGAAGTGGTAGAAGAATTTACGATAGACAGCTCCATCATCGTTGCTTCCCTTCTTGCACAGGAAAAGGAGCATTCCAGAGCATTGAGGGTATGGGGTGAGATCCTCACTGGAAAAGCCATGGCGATAATGCCTTACATAGTTCTCGTAGAAGTCGTAGCTGCGGTCAGGCGCAGAACAGGCGATAAAGAACTGGCGCTGAAGGTCAAGAAAGAACTGCTTTCATTGGATACTGTAAATTTTACGATAGTAGATCCTGAAGCCGCCTGGGAAGCATCTGATATTGCTATACAGACTGGGATGAGGGGAATGGATGCGATCGTGGTGCAAACTGCCAAGGAATACGGTACATCTCTGGTGACTTTGGATAACGAAATAATTAGCAAAGCTACTGGAATCGTCAAAATAAAGGAGTTCTAAGGGCTTACTGACTTGGCAGATTGGGCAGCTTGTAAGGTTCAAGAAAAATTTCCAGATCCCAGGCTTCTACTGCATTACTGAGGTTCTCAACATCTTCGATACTTTTAACGTTTATAACAATCTTACCATTCTCAACGCCCTTAACGATATTGACAAACCTAACGATCTCAACCATATCAACAAGATAAATTTACCCCGTGGAATGCAGAGCCTATTTCACTGGGACCAAACGGACCAGACAAACCAGATAGACCAGACAAACCAAACAAACCAAAGAAATTTATCCCGTGAGATGGGACTTGCCCTGTGGAGTGTGAAGACTACTCCATGGGGGGCTATCTCACCGGGACCAAATAGACGAAATAGACGGGGTTTAATATGAAGAAGGCTTTAATCACTGGCATTACAGGACAGGATGGTTCCTATCTTGCAGAACTGTTACTCTCCAAGAAGTATGAAGTCCATGGTCTAATCCGAAGATCAAGCACTTTTAATACTGAAAGAATAGACCATATATATGCTGACCCCCATGACCCAAAAGCAAAGCTTTTCCTCCATTATGGAGATATTACCGATTCAGGACAACTGACTAATCTGATTTACAATATTCAACCTGAAGAAATCTACCACTTGGCTGCCCAGAGTCATGTCCGGGTCAGCTTCGATATGCCAGAATTCACTGGGGACGTGACAGCCATCGGAACCACAAGATTGTTAGAAGCAATAAGGAGAAGCGGAATTAAAACCAGGTTTTATCAAGCATCAAGCAGCGAGATGTTTGGGGATGCGCCACCTCCCCAGAATGAAGAAACACCATTTAGACCGCGAAGTCCCTATAGCACTGCCAAGGTCTATGCCTACTGGATGGTTAAAAATTATAGGGAAGGCTATGGAATGTTCGCTGTCAACGGCATTCTTTTTAACCATGAATCCCCAAGAAGGGGAGAAACCTTTGTAACTCGAAAAATTACAAGGGCCCTTGCCAGAATTAAATTTGGTTTAGAGGACAAGTTATATCTGGGCAATCTCGAAGCTAAAAGAGATTGGGGCTACGCCCCAGATTTCGTGCAAGCGATGTGGCTAATGCTGCAGCAGAATGAACCTGATGATTACGTCATCGCCACAGGCGAAACTCATACCGTCAGAGAATTTGTTAATTCTGCATTTAAACACGCTGGTATCGAATTAGAATGGAAAGGCAATGGTGTTGGCGAAAAAGGCATTATCAAGTCTTTATCCTCAACCTCAACCCCAGCCTTGAGCATCGGAGATGTTCTTATCGAAATCGATTCCCGCTATTTCAGACCTCTTGAAGTGGAATTTTTGCAGGGTGACGCCTCGAAGGCTAAGAAAAAACTAAACTGGGAACCAAAAGTAAAATTTAAAGAACTGGTTAAAATCATGGTCGAAGCAGACATAAAAAACCTTGAAGAGATGAAACAATGCCAGGATGTAATCAGGAAATTATCAAACAATAAGTGAGGAGAAATGGCCTTTTGGTCTAAGAAACGCGTTTTAGTCACTGGTGGCGCTGGATTCCTCGGTTCTTTTGTTGTAGAAAAGTTAAAGGAGAGGGGCTGCGAGGATATCTTTGTTCCAAGAAGTAAGGACTATAACCTTGTTGAGATGGAGGTAGTAAGGAGACTCTATCGAGATGCAAGACCGGATATTGTCATCCATCTTGCCGCAAAGGTTGGAGGCATCGGAGCCAACCGAGCCAACCCGGGAAAGTTCTTCTATGATAACCTCATGATGGGTGTCCAGATGATGGAGGTGGGGAGGCAGGTTGGACTGGAGAAATTTGTGGCTGTTGGAACCGGCTGTGCCTATCCAAAGTTTACTACGGTGCCTTTTAAAGAAGAGAATTTGTGGGATGGCTACCCTGAAGAAACAAATGCTCCTTACGGCCTGGCCAAAAAGATGCTCCTCGTCCAGGCCCAGGCTTACCGCCAGCAGTATGGATTCAATGCCATTTTTCTCATGCCAGTTAATCTTTACGGCCCAGGCGACAATTTTGACCCAAAAACATCCCATGTTATTCCTGCTTTGATAAGAAAATGCATAGAAGCCAAAGAACGAGGAGACGACCACATCGTCGTCTGGGGGACCGGAAATGCATCCCGCGAATTCCTATATGTAGAAAACGCAGCCGAGGGCATAATCCTGGCAACAGAAAAATACGATAAGCCTGACCCAGTCAACCTTGGCGCTGGCTTTGAGATCTCAATAAAAGATTTGGTTGAATTAATTGATAAACTTACTGGCTTCAAAGGCGAGATTCTCTGGGATACTTCAAAACCTGATGGTCAGCCGAGAAGGATGTTGGATACCTCAAAGGCAGAAAAAAAATTTAGATTCAAGGCAAAAACCTCCTTCGAGGAAGGATTAAAGAGAACAATCGATTGGTATGTTTCGACCAAACAAAGGAAATAAACCAAACAAACCAGATCAACGATCTTCTTGACAGCTCAAATTCTTTTGTATAAATTTTTATGTCAGTGGGTAACCGGCTCAGGGGTAATTACGGAGTTCAGCTCGATTACAAAAAACGAATGAAATCGAGGTGGCGGAAGCCTATCCGGATAGACTGAATAGACCAAACAAATTTATCCCGTGAAATGCGACTTGCCCTGTGGAGTGTGAAAACTACTCCATTGGGGCTTATTTCACTGGGATTTACCCCGTGGAATGCAGAGCCTATTCCACCGGGGCCAGATCAACCAGATTGTCAAATGTTGAGACCTGACCCCCATGATAATACGTTTTACAAAATCAGAATTTGATGATCATGCAAACCTTATGGAGGAAATATGGAAGGAAATGAATTCACTGATCAGCTCTCTGGAAAAGAAAACTTAACCTCAACCTCAGCCTCGACCTGCCGCAAGGCTCTTATTACCGGCATCACCGGTCAAGATGGGAGTTATTTAGCTGAGTTTCTGTTAGAGAAGGGCTACGAAGTTCATGGGATTGTCAGAAGAATAGCAATTAAATATCCTGATCGACACATTGACGCCAATAATGCTATTACGATTTTGATATATGTCAATAATCAAGTCTGACCCCCAGTTGTCAGTTTAAAACAAGAATAGACAATGTTAATAACATAATGTAAAATGATGTGTGAGAAACGAATAGGGAAGGAGGTAAAGACATGCCCAATCCAATGAACATAGAAGTTGAAGTTAGGGATATAAAGCAGCGTGTGATTGAGATTTCAAAAAAGATAGACAACTTAATGTACGAAAGAGAAATTACTGCAATGATGAAACTTACAGAGAAATCATTATCCGGATTTTTTGAGGATGAAAAGGATATCTATAAAATAACGGATTTGAAGGTTAGATATAGATGAAAGGCAAAATAGTTCTGGTCCCTTTTCCGTTCACTGATTTAACGGCAGCAAAGCTTAGGCCAGCTTTAGTGATTTATGAAGGGGAGAAAGATGCAGTCATGGCATTTATATCTTCAAAAATCCCCTCCGAACTTTCAGAAGTAGATATTTTAATAACCAAGGACAATCCTGGTTTTAGGAGGGCAGGTTTAAAAGCAGATTCGGTAATAAAGCTTGATAAAATTGCCACTGTTCTGAAAGATCTGATTGTGGGTGAGCTTGGAGAACTTGATGAGGAATTGAAAAAAGAAGTAAATCAAAAACTAAAAAGGACAATGGAGATATAAAACAATCCGTCCTTTCAAAAATGGATATCATCGGTAAAGATTCAAGACCCCCTGTGTCACAGACCAGACAGACCAAACAGATTTACCCCGTGAAATGGGACTTGCCCTGTGGAGTGTGAAAACTACTCCATGGGGACTTGCCCTGTGGAGTGTGAAAACTACTCCATGGGGACTTGCCCTGTGGAGTGTGAAAACTACTCCATGGGGACTTGC
>Ga0210056_1002476_pt1 | contig 15524 bp, 22 predicted proteins | sample CryGeyCG2014_080_2_FD_183965 | JGI IMG/M metagenome (GOLD analysis project Ga0210056, IMG submission 183965) | Groundwater microbial communities from aquifer - Crystal Geyser CG07_land_8/20/14_0.80 (SPAdes) (version 2) | ecosystem: Environmental > Aquatic > Deep subsurface > Groundwater | place... | reverse complement strand
CTCATGAACGGCTCTTAGAAACGCACTCATTACAGTAAGTCCACCGCAGCCTGGACAAAAAGGCAGGGGTATGGGTCTTAAATATTTTCGAATAGAAAAGGGCTCATCCATTTTTGACGCTCTCCTGAATTTTTTCGAACAATTCTTCGGGCGTGATTAATTCTCCACCACCGATCTTGTTGAGGGGAATCACTTCTGTCAAGCCGTTTGCAACTCGCTGAACTTCGTAGAATATTTGTCTCAAATTCATTTCAGGAACAATAATCTTCTCTGCTGTTTCGGCCAGCTGCCTGACGGCTTTTTCTGGAAAAGGCCAAATAGTTTTTAGGCGGATGTATCCTGTCTTTATTCTTTTTGCTTCTGCAATTTCAACAGCTTCGTAAATTGCACGTGAAGTACAGCCGAAGGAAATGATTCCTATTTGGCAGTCGTCAGTGTTGTAGGTTTCTGAGTCGGCTATTTCTTCTGCATGGTTTTGTATTTTGTTGTTAAGTCTTTCTACAAGTTGCTTATGCACTGTGGGGTCTGCTGTGAAACGTATTCCATACTCGTTATGCGTTGATCCTGTAACAGCTACGTTGAATCCTTCGCCAACAGACGGCATCGGGGGGACTTCTTCTAGGCCAAAGAATGTCTTTTCATTTGGTTTGGGTTTTCTTCTGTTGATTATTTCTATACTTTCTGAAGAGGGCAAGATTATTCTTTCTCTCATGTGTGCGACGACTTCGTCTGCTAAGAGAATAACTGGCGTGCGGTATTTTTCGGCTAGGTTAAATGCTTTGATTGTTAGTTCGAACATTTCTTGCACGGAATTTGGCGAGAGGGCAATGGCTGAATAGTCGCCATGCGTGCCCCAGCGGGACTGCATAACGTCGCCTTGTCCGCATTTAGTTGCCTGTCCTGTGCTGGGTCCTGCCCTCTGAACATCAACTATGACACATGGGGTTTCGGTCATAAACGCCCAGCCTATGGTCTCTTGCATCAGGTCAAAACCTGGTCCAGAAGTGGCTGTCATTGCTTTATTGCCTGTCCAACTTGCACCTACAACTGCGCCTATGGAAGCCATTTCGTCTTCCATTTGAATGGCTATTCCGCCAACTTGTGGGAGTCTTTTCGAGAGGTATTCTGCTATTTCGCTTGCGGGTGTTATTGGATATCCAGCAAAGAATCGGCATCCTGTGGCTAGTGCTGCTTCGGCGCATGCTTCATTTCCTTGCCAAAAGTACGTGTTTGCCTCTGGAAACTTTTTCAACGAAATTCCCCTCTGTTCTTTAGAAGTTATTGAAAAGCTTGTAGATTTAACCTAAAAGGTTTTATCTCTTGCTTTACGAAGTTGTAACTTCAAAAGGTTGGAATAGAGATGGAAGAAGACATTGTTGATTATACTTTGGAGTACGCGAAAAGCAAAAACATTGAATATGCTGAGGTGCGAGCGCAGAACCAAGTCCAAGAGAGGCTTTTACTAAGGAGTGGTATTCTAGAGACTTATTTGTCGGCTGTTGACAGCGGATTCTGTGTGCGAGTTATAGCCAACGGTGGAATAGGTTTTGCTTCAACCAACAAATGGACAAGGGAAGAGGCAAAGGAAATAGTGGATTTAGCGTTCAAGTATGGTAAGGCGGCTAATAGGAAAGACAAAATAAGGTTTGCTGAGGAGAAAGGGGTTGAAACGAAGTGGGCTGTGAATTAGAAAGAAAAAATAGAGAATGTTTCGCCAGAAGAAAAAATATCAAAATTTGTGGAAATTGGCAAGTTCTTAGCTTCTTGCGGAGTGAATATCGCTGCAACAGTAACTTCGTGTTCAACAGATTTAACGTCGAAGTATTATGTTAACTCTGAAGGTTCTCGCATTTCTTCGTTTGTCCCAAAAATAGACGTTTTCGTCTTCATTACGGTTGCCGAACAGGGAAAAACCGAGCAAGCCTACGAACAATTTGGATACAGCGGCGGATGGGAAGCATTTCACGAATGGAACGCCACCAAAAAAATAATTCACAATGCCAAAATTCTTAAGGATGTCATAACGAAGGGAAAAACCGTAAAACCTGGAACCATGGATCTCATATGTGGCCCCGAAGTCACTGGAATAGCAGCTCATGAATCTTGCGGTCACCCGATGGAAGCAGACAGAATCTTAGGGCGAGAAATGAGTCAAGCTGGAAGATCCTTCATATTCAAGGGCGGTCCATATTGGATTGGTACAAGAATTGGAAGTGATGCTGTAACGGTGGTTGATGATCCTACAATAGAGCACAGTTACGGATACTACGCTTATGACGACGAAGGTGTTAAAGCAAGACGCAGATACCTGTACAAAAATGGTTTAATAAACGAGTTTTTGCACAATAGAGAAACTGCTGCAAAACTGGGAACAAAGAGTAACGCTTCTTCAAGGTCAATCAACTACGACAGAGAAGCCATTGTTCGCATGGCTAACACATTTGTTTTGCCAGGCGAAATGTCTGAAGAAGAGCTTATTGAAGATGTTAAGAACGGGGTTTACATGAAATCTTTCACGGAATGGAACATAGATGATAAGCGTTTCAACCAGCGTTACGTTGGTAGAGAAGCTCACCTGATAGAAAATGGAGAATTGAAACACCCTGTTGCAAGGCCAGTGATCGAGACTACCACTCAAAAGTTTTGGACAGCGGTAGACGTAGCTTCTAAAAATGTTAGATTTGATGCTGCTACTTGTGGAAAAGGTGATCCTGCGCAAGGTGTTCCATGCTATACTGGCGGTCCTTGTATTAGGCTTAGAGGAGTGTACGTAAAATGAGTGAAGTACTCAACAAAACCGAAGAGATAGTTAAGAAAGCGAAAGCCTTAGGCGCAGACGAAGTTATCGCTAAAACGACTTTTGGCAGGTATAGGCAGGCGCGTTTCAGCAATAATCAGGTGGATATCACTGTCGCATGGAATGATTATGTCACAGATGTGAGTTTGGCTTGGAAAAAACGTGTGGTCGCTACGCAGATACACGATTTTCAAGAGGTTGATCCAAGCCTTAAAAGACTATTGGAGTTGGCAAAGGTTTCTAAGGAAAATCCAATGTTTGGAGGTTTTGCAAAGGGCAGTTTTCGCTACGCAAAAAGTAACGCTGATAAGAAACTTCAAGATTTGGAAGATCCCAGTGAGTATGTTTTTGAAGCGATAGGTGCTGCAGAAAAAGAAGTTGGGTCTCAAATTGACAGCGGAGGTATACTTTTCACCAAATTCGAAGATGTTTATTTGGTGTCTTCTGAAGGGCCTGTTGGTGTTGACTGTCGATCAGCAATTGAGCTTTCGATACGGGCTTTCTCTGAGAGAGAAGCTTCCGGCCATGGTGTCGAATGTAACTCTACGCTGAAAGATTTTAAACCATCCAGAGCTGGAGCTAAAGCTGGGGAAATTGCCAAGTTAGCCAAGAATCCGAAAGTTGGTGAAGAAGGTGTATACGATGTTATTTTTGATCCTTTGATTTTCGGTTCTCTGCTTGGCGTTTGGGGTTCAATGGTTTCAGCCTTCAGCATCCTGGTTCAACAGTCAGTTTTCGTCAATAGGCTTGGCCAAAAAGTAGCTCCTGAGAACGTAACATTGAAAGATAATCCATCCGCTTATTCTATGGCTAGCCGCATTTTTGACGATGAGGGGGTTCCGACAAGGGAAAATGTTTTCATCGACCATGGTGTGCTCAAAACATATCTTCATAACACATCAACGGCTAAAATATTCAAAACCGAAACCACGGCTAATGCTGGGTTGGTTGCGCCGAACGCGTGGAATATTGAAATGAACCTTGGAGACATGAGCAGAGAGAAGCTCTTCAAGGAGGTGAAGAGGGGGCTTTACCTGACAAATACGTGGTATACGCGGTTCCAAAACTATGCGAAGGGTGACTTTTCGACAATTCCTAGGGATGGCATTTTCTTGGTCGAGAAGGGGGAAGTAAAGCAGTCGCTGAAGGACTTGCGCATAAGCGACAATGCTTTGAGTTTGCTAGGCAACGTTGCTGGGATTTCGAAGGAAAGGCAACATGTACATTGGTGGGGAGAAGCGGATCCACCGTCGTTGTCTCCGTATGTTCTAATCAAAGATGTGCATATAACAAAATCCAAATAGAAACCTCTTCTTTCTTTTTTGTTAGAACGCAAACTTTATGCCAATTTTTATCAGATGTTACTGTGACAGTAGCGGTCGTAGTCCAGCTTGGCTAGGACATCAGCCTCCCACGCTGACGACCCGGGTTCAAATCCCGGCGACCGCACCATAAATTATTGCTCTTTTGATTGGTCAAAAGAAATTTTCTTTGATTGGTCAAATCAGCTTCTGATCATAAGATTTTATGCGGGCGGGGTGGGATTTGAACCCACGACCACAAGCTTAGGAGGCTTGCGCCCTATCCGTACTAGGCTTCAGTAGAGAGCTTGCCTAAACTCTCTCTACCCGCCCATGCCCCCGCCCAATAAAGATGATAGTTAAGAGCGTATTTTAAACCTTAATGCATCTTAGCACGCAAAAAACTTAAACTGCACGTATCTCACCAAATAATGCTGTTGCGGGGGTACCCGAGCCAGGTCTAAATAGGCGGCCAGAAGCCTAAGACATGGGGGAGGACTTAAGATCCTCTGGCGTAGGCCTCCGTGGGTTCGAATCCCACCCCCCGCACCAATCTATAGTCCAAAATACCCTTTCTTGGCTGAAAATTGCTAAAAATTGAGTAAAAATTTTGCAACTGCATTTCTTCTACTCTGATAGAATCTCTACTGTCTTCTCGACTGCAAATTTCAATCTCTCGGTGCATTCGTGGTCATGAACTCTTGCATAGTATTCTTTCAGTCCTTCTGGCGTCTTTAAGTTCAAACCAGTGAGTTGCCTGTAGTTCACTGCTCCAAACTTGTCCTTGAAGGAGGCTACATATTTATCGATCTTGTTCCACGCCGCCTGCGGATTTTCCTCCGCCCTGTTTCTTCCATATTTAATGCCTATTGCCATCGCCACGCTTGAAATAGAACCACAAATAAGTCCATTCAAACCTACGCCCGCACCTATTGCTGTACCAATGTTGGGAATCAGCTCGGAGCTTATGCCAAGATATTCCGCTAAAGCCAAGAGAACACTTTCGCAGCAGTTGTACGGTCTTCCAGTTGGAAAGTTGCTCGGTCTGTCGCAGAAGTATCGCACAGCTTTTTCTTGCAGTTCCTTCACGCTAGTTTGCCTTTTTTCAGACATCTGTACCGTCCTTCCTTCTTTATTGCAGTGCTGTTACATAAATAAGTTTCAACAACATATTTTTCAATCGAAGATTAAAGATTTGGAAAGGCTAATTTCTTTAGTGCCAATTATAATCTATCAATGGAGTAATGTGTAAGGGAATGAACGAATCCACTAAACGCATAGCAATGCAACGTATTCAAACACTCTTCCGTCTGGCAAAGGAAACTTTTAACGAAAACCCATCTCTGGCACAGCGTTACGTGGACCTAGCTAGAAAAATAGCCATGGCGGCTAAGGTTCGTTTGCCAAGGGAGTATAAGCGCCAAGTCTGCAGACATTGTAAAAGCTTTATTTTGCCCGGTGTTAATTGTCGTGTGAGGGTAAAGCAGCGGAGAGAACCACATGTGGTAATAACATGTCTCAACTGCGGCAAGCAAACGCGGTTGCCCATGAAAAAGGAGGAGAAATCGAGAGCATGAGCGAATTGACTGCTGGAAAGAAACGATTCGTCAAACGCACGTTGAGTGAAGAAAGCCCAACAATATTGATAGGCAAGGGCGGCGTTTCTGAAGAGGTGCTGAAAGAGGTTGAAAAGCAGCTGGAGAAAAGGAAAATGGTGAAAGTCAAGCTTCTGGGCACGGCTCTCAAAGGAGGCGAAACCAAGCAGATTGCCACCCGAATCGCTGAGAGAACAGAAGCGTCATTAGTGGAGGTTAGGGGTCACACTTTCATGCTTTATAGACGACGGAAAAAGTGAAAGCCTTTATATTTGGCTCCGTGATTTACTGAAGGAAAAGTTAAGAGGATAAGATGTCTTGATAACACCCTACGATGTTCCAGCATCCAAACTCATCGAAAAGCTAGCCAAGTATCTAAAAGAAAATGTGGACAAGGTGAACCCGCCTTCATGGACTAGCATTGTAAAAACTGGTGCACATGTTCAAAGGCAACCGCAAAACCCAGATTGGTGGTATATTCGATGCGCTTCACTGTTGAGAAAAATTTACGTTCATGATCCAATTGGCGTGGAAAAATTGAGTGCCAAGTATGGAGGAAGGAAAGACTTCGGCGTCAAACCAGAACATGCAGTTAAAGCGGGCAGAACAATAATAAGAAAAGCTTTACAGCAGTTGGAAGCCGCTGGTCTGATTGAAACGTTAAAACCGCGTGGAAGAAGGGTAACACGGGAAGGTAGAAAACTTCTACAAGAACTAGCTGAAGATATCCAAAAGGAACTAGCTAAAGAGCTTCCCAAACTAGAGAAATATCAGAAAGGTGAATGAAATGTCAGAAGACGAGCTAGAAGAGCTTCGTAGAAGAAAACTTTTGGCTTTGCAACAGAAATTTGCCGAAGAGCAGAGACAAGATCAAATGGAGCAGCAACTAGAACTGCAGAAACAAACATTGTTAAGGAAAATATTAACTCCAGAAGCTAGACAAAGATTGGCAAATCTAAAAATGGTTAGACCAGAATTCACGGAACAGTTAGAGTTACAACTAATTCAACTGGCTCAGCAAGGAAAACTACCAATACCCTTAGCAGATGCGCAGCTAAAGCAAATACTCATCCAACTGCAATCCCAAAAACGTGAAACAAAAATAAGAAGGATATAAGGCATGGCTCGAAACAAGCCAACAGCAAAAAAACGGAGACTAGCAAAAGCAGGAAAACAGAAAAAGGCTGTTCCAACGTGGGTTATAGCGAAAACAGCCGGAAAATTCAGAGCACATCCTAAGAGAAGGCAATGGAGAACTAGAAAAATAAAGGCTTAGGAGGAAATGTCTGATGGAAGAAGAAAAAGAGAAAGAAGAACAGAAAACTGATGAAGAACAAAAAGAATCAGCTGAAACTGTCGAAGAAGCAGAAGTAGAAGAAGAGAGCGAGGAAGTCTCAGAAGAAGAAAAGGAAGAAATCCCAGAAAAAGAGGAAGTTGTAGAAGAGACTGTTGAAGCCGAAGGCGAAGAGATACCTACGCCCGTTGAAGAAGAGGAGGTTAAACCACCGCCACGGGAAGAGAAGGTAGAGGAAGAAGAAATTGTTGAAGAGAGAATCTATACGGTTCCATTAGGCAAATGTTGGATTGTGCCGCCGAATAAGAGGGCGCCGAAGGCTATGCGGATTATACGGGGTTTTGTGGTTAAGCATATGAAGTTGGAGAAGCGTGGAGAGGGAGAGGAGGAGGAAGAGGCTAAGAGGCTTGTTATTAGTAATGATGTGAATGAAAGGGTTTGGATGAGGGGCATAGAGAAGCCTCCTAGAAAGATTAGGATAAGGGCTGCGAAGGATAAAGAGGGTAATGTTACTGTTTATTTGGCTGAAGGAGACTAATCCTTGGCCATTTACCTATCCAATCTTGGTGGAAGCGTATGCATAGGCGTATACTCCCTTGCAACAGACAAAATGGTAATAATTCCCAAATTAGTTCCGCTTAAAAAAGCCGAAAAACTAGGTGAATGGCTCAAAGTTAAGCTAATACAAACATCAATTGGGGGTTCAGTCCTTGTTGGTGCCCTTGCATGTGCAAACTCGAATGGGATTTTGCTTCCCCATTTCGTTAGAGAAGAAGAGATCGAAACCATAAAATCTGTTTTCAAAGAAAACATAACTGTAATAGAAAAAAAGAAAACAGCACACGGAAACATAGTTTTAGCAAACGATTACGGCGCAATTGTTGACCCTCTATTAAAAGAACTTGAAATCAAGGAAATTTCTGAAACTTTAGGCGTTGAAGCTGTGCCAGGTGAAATTGCAGGCTTACCCTATGTTGGGTCGCTAGCTGTCGCCACAAACAAAGGAGTTGTGGCTCATCCCTTGTTGAAGGATTCTGAGCGAAAACTTTTGGAAGATGTGTTGAAAGTTCCGGTTGACGTGGGCACCATTAATTGCGGTGTACCTTATGTTCATACTGGTTTAATTGGCAACCGTTACGCAGCCGTTGTAGGTTCCTTAACCACTGGACCCGAGATATTTATAATTGAGAACGCCTTGGATGTTGTAAAGGAAGAGGAAGCAAATGAAAGTTTTCAGAGTGTCCGGTGAAATTCGGAAGCCAAATTTAAAAACTTCTTTCAGAAAAGAAGTGATTGCCCTAAAACCTGAGCATGCAGTTGAAAAAGTTTACGCTGAGTTAGGAAGCAAACACCGTGTAAAACGTGTTCACATAAAAATAGTTAGTGTTGAAGAGGTTCCATCTCAAGAGATCGAAGATCCGTTAATTAAAAAACTGATTGTTGGAGAAGAAAAAGTTGGAGAGGAAAAGTGAAGAAGAACTTCGCAGACTAAGCGTTGAATTGCGATTTCTTGAGCAGACTGCGGAAGCAATACAGTCTAGAATTAACATGGTAAACGCTGTCATAACAGACCTAACATATGCGGGCATAGCGCTGGAAGGCTTAGAAAAAGAAAAGGAAAACTCAGAGCTTCTTGTCCCAATAGGCAGCAACTCCTACATCAAAGCTAAACTTGAAAACCCAGACAAGATAATTGTTGGAATGGGCGCCGGGGTTTCAGTTGAAAAAACATTGCAGGAAGCAAAAGAAATAGTTAAAAAACGTCAGGAAAACTTGGAGAAAACTAGGGTGTCACTTCAGCAACAGCTAGCTCAAGTTGCAGAAAGAATCAGTGAAGGTAGAGAAAAATTTGAGAGTTTGGTGGCTGAGATGAGAGAGGAGAAAGCTCCAGAAAATGTTTGAGAAGCTGAAGTCTGGACTGAAAGGGCTTGTAAACAAGGTTACAACAACAGAGCTTAAGGCTGAAAACCTACACCCTGTGCTCTCAGAATTCAAGATAAACCTCGCAGAAAATGATGTTGCCCTTCCCGTGGCAGAGCAAATATGCGATAAACTGGAAAAACGCTTGAACGGAGTTCAGGTTAAGCGACTTGAAGACCGCAGAAAAATTGTAGAGAAAAACCTGCGAGAAGTCCTTTTGGAGATCATGCTCACAAATAATAAAACAGATTTTTTAGAGGCTATTGAAGAAAAACGCAAAAAAAACGAACCGTTCATAATAGTTTTTGTTGGAATAAACGGCACTGGAAAAACCACAAGCATAGCCAAAGTTGCCCACTTCTTAAATAAGAAGGGCTATTCTGTTGTCCTTGCATGCAGCGACACTTACCGAGCAGGTTCTATTGAACAGTTGGAAGAGCATGCAAAACGTTTAGGAATCCGCATGATCAAGCATAAGTATGGTGCAGACCCAGCGGCTGTAGCCTACGACACGATAAACCATGCAAAAGCCCATGGAATAAACGTTGTTTTAATCGACACCGCTGGGAGAATCCAAACAAACAGAAACTTGATGAATGAACTGGCAAAAATTAAACGCATTGTAAATCCCGACTTGACTGTTCTAACTGTAGATTCGCTCACTGGAAACGATGCTGTTATGCAAGCAGAAGAATTTCACAAAAGCGTTGGCGTCGACGCAACAATATTAACCAAGGTGGACGCGGACGTAAAAGGGGGCTCAGCCCTGAGCGTAACATATGTCACGCAAAAACCCATTTTATTCATTGGAATTGGACAGAAATATGAAGACTTGGAAGAGTTTGATCCAGAAAAATTTGTCCAGATGATCTTAAAGTAGCATTTAATGAAGTCGCGGTTATGCTTCCATTTTTACTTGTTTCTCTCCATAAATTCTTGGAATTTCTTTAAATCGGCTGGAACAAGAACTGGTCTTTTCAGAAATTCGCATGGCCATCGCGTGCACCCATCACAATATTTAATGCCTCTTTTCTCAGCGCATCCCTTTCTCTTTCTCAACCAGTTTGTTTTCTTCTTCAAGAAATTCGCTAGTCCTGCTTGCTCAATTTGTTTCATGTTGCTCCAGACATCTAAAAACCAAGAGCTGTCCTCTAATCTTTCGGCTTTAAAGAAATCAAAAAGATTGCATGGAAATTTCTCACACTCTAAACATATTTTTAGGTTTTTGCTACTTGAACATTGATAGATTTTACAATATTTTCTGTACTCTTTGCTTAAGCCCTTATTAGATCTGCAGCCTCCGCATTCTTCATTAAGAAAAGCTGTGCATTCTCCACAATAAAGTCCACAAGGAGCAACCAAATTCCATTTTTCAGTTGACATTGTGTCAATTCCCTTTCAACCGAGAAGTTGTTTGGCAGATTATTTTTTAGTATTTTCCTAACAGCTTTAGCAGTATGGCTTTTGCTGAGTAGAGTTTGTTCTCGCTTTGCTCGTATATTATTGATTTTGGGCTTTCAATAATGTCTGGGCTTATTTCATATCCTCGATGGATAGGCATATCATGCATAACGTAGGCGCTACTTTCCTTCAACAGTTCCTTGTTGATTTGGTAGGGCATCATGAGTTTTATTCGTTTCTCCTTTTCTTCGGCGTATTTCGGGTCTAAGAAGAATTCCATGTCGACCCATGTGTCTGTGTAAACAAAATCTGCGTCTTTAACTGCTTTCTTAACGTCCAGTGTAGCTTCGTACAGGCCGGTTTTTCTAGCGTTTTCCAGTATTTCTTCATCTCTTGATGGCTCGTTGAATACTGGCGTTACCGTGGTTATTTTGACGCCTGTTTTTGTGCATCCTTCGATAAGTGAATTGCAAACGTTGTTGTGGGTACCTATGTAAACTAGCTTCACACCTTTTAAAGTGCCTCTTTTTTCTTTCATGGTCATTAAGTCTGTTATCGCTTGGCTTGGATGATATTTTTCGTCACATCCATTGATTACCGGAACATGCGAGGCTTTAGCCATAGCCTGCAAGTCAGCATTCTTCATCAACCTTGCCATTATACAATCAACGTTTCGCGACAAATATCGAGTTTCGTCAGATACGTCCGCTAAAGCAAAGTTTGTTGTTCTCCAATCTATATATAGGGCGTGGCCGCCAAGTTGTGTCATAGCCACTTCGAAGGCGACCCTAGTTCTTGTGGAAGTTTTCTGAAAAATCATAGCCAACGATTTGCCGTTCAAAGCAGTTCGATATTTTTCTGGATTAAGCTTAGCCTCGATAGCCTTGTCGATTATCTTCATAAGCTGCTGACTAGACAATTCTTTAAAGTTAATTAAATGCATGTTTCCACCTTTATTAGACCAAAACCATTAGGTTTGTGTTATAAAACTTTTCTGAGGTAAGATGACGGCTCATGATAGATTTTGTTATTTCTCAAGCTTCACTTGGCTGGTTCACTTCAAAATCAACGGCAAGTTCATTACCGTCATGAGTATTTATTAGTTACTGCAAAATCATCAAGGGAGGCATAAAACATAATCTTACTTGTTGCCTCGAACAAGGATGTTGCAAGCCTAAATATTGCTAGACAAATCTTAAGCCATTACCCTTTCGAAAAAATGGTCGAGAATTTTCAAGAAAACCCGGTTTACGAAGCAAATATTGAGGGTAGAGAAGTTAAACTCGTAACTTTGAATGAAGAATCTGTTTATGCGCAAAACTTAACGGATTTTTTTAGCAATCTGGAACTTGCAGTTTTCATTTCAAGGCATAGCAGCGTAAGCGGTACTCCGACACTGTCTGTTCATACTCCGGGTAATTTAGGCGAGGCAGAACTTGGCGGGCTTGCCAGAAAAGTTTCAGTTTCACCAGCCAATACCATGAGAGCTGTTCTAAAAGCAATGATGTGCCTTAAAGACGAAATGTAGCTCAAATATGAAGTTTCTTACGAGTGTACACATCATGGTCCTTCTTTAAACGTGCCTACAATGTTCGCTGAACTAGGAAGCTCACCTAACCAATGGAATGATTTGAAAGCAGCAGAAACCGTTGCCCACGCAGCAATGAAAGCCATTTCAAAGTTCGGCGAATCCCAAGCTAAAGCTGTGCTTGGTATAGGCGGACCCCACTACAGCGAAAAGTTTAGTCGTATCGCATTGGAAAGTGAAATAGCTTTCGGCCATATAATTCCTAAATACGCAGTTCCATACATAGATGTTGAAATTCTTAGACAATGTGTAGAGAAGACACAGGAAAAGGTGGAATTTGTAGTTTTGGATTGGAAAGGAATAAAAGGCGAACACAAATCAAAACTAGTTGAAATGCTTGAAGAAATAGGTGTACCATTCAAGAAAGTTTAACATTAAAAAGGAAAAAGTTAATAGAAATGTTCAGATTTATCTAAACCAACAGCTACAGCAACGTTTATATCAGATTGAAATGTTGAGTGTGCGATGAACCATGGGCCTAAGATCGTTCCTATCTCAAAGTGCAAGAACATTAAAACTTGCAGTAAAACCAGGAGGAAGTGAGCTTTGGCTATCAGTAAAAATATGCTTTCTGGGCATAGGTGCAATCGGCTTAGTCGGATTTATCATTAAGCTAGTGTCTTCTGTTCTGCAGCCAAGCGCGGCTGTAACTTAGAAGGATGAAACTTTATGGAGAAAAGCGAAGAATATCCGACAAAGATTTTTGCTGTAAAAACAACAACAGGGCAAGAGAGAAACGTAGCTAAACTTATTGCCGCAAGAATTGAAATGAATAATATACCCATAAAGGCTATTCTTGTGCCTGAAACTCTAAGGGGCTACATCTTCGTGGAAGCCGAAGGACCACATTTTGTGGAAGAAGCCATAGCAGGCATAAGACATGTACGGTCCAGGATTCCAGGTGTTGTAAGTTTTTCTGAAATTGAAAGATACATTGTCAGGAAACCCGTAATTGAAGAGTTAATCGAGAACGACATAGTGGAAGTGACAGGTGGACCATTTAAGGGCATGCGCGCAAAAATAACTCGTATTGATAAGTCCAAGGGGGAAGTCACACTCGAGTTGTTAGAGGCATCTTTCACTTTGCCAATAACTGTTCATTCTGATTACGTAAAGCTGGTGGAGAAAGCAAAAACCGAAGGTGGGGAAGCGTAAATGGCTGATAAAAAAGTTGTGGAATTACTTGTAAGCGGGGGGCAAGCAACAGCTGGGCCGCCATTAGGTCCAGCTTTAGGTCCATTAGGCGTGAATGTCATGATGATTGTGAACAAAATAAACGAGCTTACAAAAGACTATGCTGGAATGAAAGTTCCAGTGAAGGTCGCTGTTGATCCTGAAACCAAGGAGTTTGAAGTCAGCGTTGGAACGCCCACAGCATCCGCTTTAATTGTCAGCGAATTAAAAATAGAGAAAGGCTCTGGGACACCAAGCACGGCGAAAGTTGGAAACCTTAACATGGAACAAGTCTTACGCATAACAAAGATTAAGCACCATGAGCTTCTGGCAAAAAACCTGAAAGTAGCCGCGAAGGAAATCTTGGGAAGCTGCGTTAGTATGGGAGTTACTGTTGATGGAAAAGACCCCCGCGAAGTTCAGAGGGAAATTGACGAAGGCAAGTACGACGAAATATTTAGTAAGAGTGAAGCATAAGAATATTTTTATAACCGCATTCCATTCCCTCATAGGCACGAGGTCTCTAAAATGCCCTTAGACCAGAAAACAATACTCGATGCAGTTAAAGAAGTAAAGGAAAAATCCGAAAAAAGAAACTTCAATCAATCAATAGAGCTTATTCTAAACCTGAAAGACATAGACATGAAATCTTCCGAAGGCAAGCTTCAAGAAATCATAGAGTTACCATATTCGCTGGCCAAACAAAACAAAATATGTGTCATTGCCTCCGGAGAATTGGCTCTAAAAGCAAGAAGGGCAAATGCGGACCTTGTCATTGAAAGAGCAGAGCTTGAGGGATTTGCTGGTAAAAAGCGGGATTTACGGAAAATTGCTAATGATTATGATTTCTTTATTGCTGAGGCTCCCTTAATGCCCTTGGTTGGTAAAATTTTAGGTCCCATTTTAGGACCTAGGGGAAAAATGCCTTTGCCAGTTCCACCGACAGCAGACATAGCAAGTTTGGTAGAGAAGCATCGTAAAACAATTATTGTAAGAATGCGTAATCAACCAATTTTGCAGTGCCGCGTAGGGTCGGAAAACATGAAAGAAGAGGAAATAGCTGAGAACGTTCAGGCGGTTTTAAGGGTCATAGAGGGAAAACTTAAGAGAGGAATGAAGAACGTCAAGCGTGCCTATATAAAAACATCTATGGGTAAACCAGTAAGCATCAGACCATAAGCGAGGAAAAACAATGCCATCCCAACAAGTTTTACAAGAAAAAATCAGCGAAGTTGAAGAGATAATACAGATAGTAAAACAGTATAAGGTCATCGGAATTGCCAACCTTCAGAAAGTTAGATCAGCTCAACTTCAAGAGTTCAAGAAGAACTTAGCAGACAAGGTGTATATGCGGGTAATAAAAAACACGATTATGAAAATATCGATTGAAAACTGCAAAGAAAAAGCAGAACTGAAAAAGCTTGAGGAATACTTAACAGGGTCAAATGTTTATCTGTTCACGGATTTAAACCCGTTTAGATTGGCGTTACTTCTAGAGAGGGGAAAAGTAAGAACAACAGCTAAGTCTGGAGACATAGCAGCTTTTGACGTCATAGTTCCAGCCGGAAACACTGGACAGTCGCCTGGTCCAATAATCAGCCAGTTAAACGCTGTTGGTTTGCCCACCAGAATTGAGGCTGGGAGTGTCTGGATAAATAAAGATACATTGGTTGTTAGGAAGGGTGAAACAATCTCGGAAAGGCTTGCAAGCCTGTTGTCAAAGCTTGGAATAAAACCCGTTGAAGCGAGGCTTATCATAAAGGTCGCTTTTGACGACGGCTTGATAATAACTCAAGAGCAAATGCAGATAGACATAAACGAAACTAAGCAAAACATTGAAAAAGCTCATTCAAACGCCTTCGCATTATCGCTAAGTATAGCTTATCCAACTCCGGAAAACACAGTGATGCTTTTGCAGGTTGCCCATCGAGAAGCCTATTTGCTTTCGTTAAACGCGTCTGCGCCTACTAAGGAAACAATGGCGGATTTGATTAGAAAAGCACATATGGAAATGTTAAGTTTAAGTAGTAGATTGCCCACCTTAGAGAAAAAGGCTGCACCAGAAGAAAGTTCTGAAAAAGGTTAAAATAGTTGAGTGGAGAGGTGAAAGGGTATGGAATACGTTTACGCTGCGATGCTTCTTCATAAAGCTGGGAAAGAGATAAACGAAGAAAACTTAACGCAGGTTTTGAAAGCTGCGGGCATAAACGCCGACGCGGCAAGGGTAAAAGCGTTAGTGGCTTCCTTGGCTGAGGTCAACATTGAGGAGGCAATTAAATCTGCTCCAACAATGATGGCTGCTCCAGCAGCACCAGCGGCACCTGCTCCCGCGGCAGAAGCTAAGCCGAAAGAAGAGAAGAAAAAGAAGGAAGAAGAAGAGAAAGCCAAAGAAGAAGCAGCGCTTGAAGGATTAGGAGCGCTGTTTGGCTAAAGAAACTGTCGTTCCTTTTTGTAG
>Ga0210056_1002467_pt1 | contig 15544 bp, 16 predicted proteins | sample CryGeyCG2014_080_2_FD_183965 | JGI IMG/M metagenome (GOLD analysis project Ga0210056, IMG submission 183965) | Groundwater microbial communities from aquifer - Crystal Geyser CG07_land_8/20/14_0.80 (SPAdes) (version 2) | ecosystem: Environmental > Aquatic > Deep subsurface > Groundwater | place... | reverse complement strand
ATCAAACCTTGCAATCAAACAGTTCAGGCCAAATCACCTATACATACTCAGGCGGCTACTCCATTCATACCTTCACTGTCTCTGAAGACACCACCAGCCCAACCATCTCCCTAACCAGTCCCTCAAATAACAGCGACAGTGTGAGCAGTACAGACTCGCTCCAGTGGAGCGGTTCCGATACAGGAGCTGGCATCGCCTCCTATCAGCTCTATATCGACGGCTCAACGGTCGGAAACACCACCACCTCTACTTCTGCATCGATTCCCACCCTCTCCTGCAATGATTCACATAGCTGGTATGTCAGGGCACTAGATAACAACGGCAATGCAACTAATTCATCAACTTATTCATTCACCATTCCTTGTGGCTCTATCTCTACAATAATCACACACGGATCTCCTCCTTCATCTCAATCTTCTATTCCTATCACCTCAACGGATTCGACAAGCTCACCGCAAGCAAACTCGGGGCAAGCTGGTCTCTCATCTACACAAATATCTTCAATAATAGCTGTTCTCGCCTCTTTTGGTGTTGACTCTGCGACTATTGCCAACATACAAGCTATTCTTTCTGGAAACCCGCCCGCATCTCAATCATCAACCACTTCATTTACTCGCGATCTCAAACTCGGCATGATTGGCGCAGATGTGAAAGCCCTGCAACAGTTCCTCAACACCCACGGATACATTCTCACTTCCACCGGATTGGGCTCTCCCGGACATGAGACCGCGCTCTTCGGCTCTCTCACCAAATCAGCCCTTATCAGATTCCAAAAAGCGCACAACATCACGCCATCTGTCGGCTACTTCGGGGTGAAGACGAAGGGGGAGGTGGCAGTCTTTAGAGAGTTGAAATTTGATTCGGATCAGAAATGATAATTTCTGCCTTGCCCTGGTAAGAGGATATCTTCCCAGTGAGAGTAACGGTTGTTCCTTCGTGGCTAGATAGGCCGCTGAATTTTTTTGCATCATCGGCGAAAATGACGCCGGAGAAGGGACAAGTCTTATAGCTCTTACAGAAATCTAAAAAGACCGTGCCACTCGCAGATGTGTAGGCGTCGATAAGCGTGCCGCGCACAGAGGCGTACTCGCCGATGTGCGCGGGGGCATTGGTGTAATCGATGGTACCAATAGAAATTGGCGCGGCCGCTCCCGCGGCCGCGTTGTTGTCTTTGTATGCATCCAGTAGTCGTTTCAAAACATTTTCGTACGCCTGCCGGAGTGCCAGGTCGGTTCCTATTTCAAGTATTTCATCATTTATAGTTGTTGCAGATTTAGTCCAATTATAACTACCGATTGCATACGCAGAATCAGTAACGATTGCTTTGATATGCATAATGCCATTACCGGTCGCGTGTTTCTCGGTCACGATTGGGATGCCAGCTTCTGTAAGTATCTTGGTTATTGGCGCGCCATAGCTATTTGAGCTCTGTTCTGAATCGACTATTCCGCGCACGTCTATTCCGCGTTTTTTCGCTTTCACAAGAGCATCCGCAATGCTCGGAATAGTGAATGTATATATCGCAAAGTATATGTGATTTTTTGCAGAATCGATAAGCGCAATAATTTCTTTATCATTTTGCTTCTGATCGAGACTGTAGATAACGCGTACCGAGCCAACTGCAGGCGCCGAGACGGTTTGTGTGGGGATGTTCACACACGACACTGGCGCCGCGTTGCCGCCCATAGCATATCCAGCGAAGCCAGCCGCGAGTGCAAGTACAGCCGCAACTGCCGCACGAATTATTTTTTTATTCATGCATGAAGTATACTGTGCTTATGGCACTCGTATTTGATATAGAAACAGTCGGTGAGGATTGGGACTCGCTTGACGAAGCGACACGGCACAATCTCTCACGATGGATCAGAGAATCAGATCTGGATGAAGAGAAATATGTGCAGGAGATGAAACAGCTCGAAGAAGGACTCGGCTTTTCGCCCCTCACCGGCTTCATCATCGCTATTGGTGTCTTCGATACTGAAAAAGAAAAAGGCGCGGTGTATTTCTCAGCGCCTGGCACAAAAATGAAAGAAACTGAAACAGACGGAATTGCCTATAAGCCGATGGAAGAAAAAGAAATGCTCGAACAATTTTGGAAGGTCGCGGCGGTATGCACAGAGTTCGTTTCGTTCAACGGCCGCAGTTTCGACGCGCCCTTCCTCGCGCTCCGTTCGATGGCACACAACGTGAAGCCGACCAAAGATCTGCTCTCGAACCGCTACCTCTCCTCTCAGCGCGGGTGTACGCATATCGACCTTATGGATCAACTCACGTTCTACGGCGCCGCTCGCTTCCGCAAAAGTTTACATCTCTTCTGTCGTGCGCTCGGCATCGAGAGTCCAAAGGCGTCCGGCACCACTGGCGACGATGTCACTGCGCTCTACCGCGCGGGGAAGTATCTCGATATCGCCCGCTACAATGCCGGCGATCTCCGCGCCACCACCGCGCTCTATAAGCGGTGGCAGGAAACATTTCGTTAGATAGTTTTTTCTTCCTTCTTCGCGTGATACGCGAGGAGATTATGCCGGGCGGTAAAGAAGATTGCGAGCAAGAAGGCGAGAGCGATGCCCCAGCGTACTGGGCCGATCCATTCGGAGGTGAAGTTCCCAAACCAATACGAAACGGAAAAAAGGATTGTTGTCCAGATTAAGATCGCGGTACTTGCAGTCAACACGAATGTAGAGAACGGTGAGCGGAAGAAACCGCTTGCGGCGTAAGTCGGAAGGCGCGTACCCGGTATGAAGCGGGCAGAAAAAATCGTGAGCACATACCGAGTCTTGAGCCACGTGCGAATGGGCGCAATAAAATCATGATCAACATAGCTGGCGAGTCGCGGATGAGTACGCGCGAGCCACCCGAGACAATAAAACCCAACATCGCCGGAAACGACGCCTATATAAAGAGAAAAGAGAGCGAGAGGAATTGGTACGATGCCATCAGCCGCAAGGACACCGACGATGACCGTCGTCATATCCTCTAAGATAAGAGTGCCGAGTATAATAGTGAATGAGAGAAGTGCCGTGTTGCCGACAGCTCCGTCGATAAGATGTGAAATGAAGAAAAAAGGATTCATAGCGAATCGTTTCAGTCTATCAGATTTCTTTATACACAGAACACTTGGCGCCCCCCCACGAGCGGCAGTAAACAGTGGTATCATTAAATGGAGTGCGTCGTTTTAGCAACCTAACGACTTATATGGCAAAAACTCTCACTATCATATTCGGAGTCATTATAGTGCTCTTTGGTCTTCTTGGATTCGTGAGTAATCCGCTTATCGGCACCGGGGCGTTGTTTGCTACTGATGCGGTGTTCAACAGCATCTGCATCATTCTCGGGGTAATCTTGCTTGCCGTTGCTTTCTGGGCAGGCGGAAACTCCGTGCTCTGGCTTCAGATTATCGGCGCGGTGATATTCCTGCTCGGCCTCATCGGCATCTTCACGGACGGGGCATTGCTTGGAATCGCCTATACAAACAGTGCTGTCAGCTGGCTCGATCTTATCGCCGGTGCAATTATCTTCGCCGCGGGGATGTATAGCAAAGATGAGACACATAGCAGTATGCCACCTGTGTCACCCTTACCCCCCTCGAATCAATAGCGCATATAACTACTTTCGTTTAGTTTTTGGCACACTACTGTTGCATGCGGGTGGCATAGTGCGTATGCTGGGCAGTATGAAACGTGTCGGCGTCATACTTATCCTCATCCTCGCTTTTTGCGGACTCGCAGATTCTTTTTACCTCACTCAGAGCGAATTGAATGGTACGCCACTTCTCTGCAACATTCAGAACCTCTCCAGTTGCAATGTTGTCGCAACGAGCCAGTATTCGCATATCTTCGGCATTCCGATTTCTGAACTCGGCATCCTGTTTTACTGCATTATTTTTGTCCTTGCCGCGCTCGAGATTATCATTTACGATCAGCTTATACGCCATGCGCTTCAAACCATTTCATGCATTGGAGTTCTGCCCTCCCTCTATTTCACCTTCATCCAGATATTCGTCATAGGCTCATTCTGTATCTACTGCTCTGTTTCAGCTCTTATCACGATTCTCATTTTTATCCTTGCTATATCGATCGAACCTATCCGCAGAAGCGCGTTCCATAGGCCGCCTGCGGTCTAGCATCGGTATGCAACGCGCACTTCTCATTGCACTTATCTTCCTTCTTCCGGCGAGTACGCTTGCAGCGTCTGCTCCCGCATCTTTTTCAGTGGCACGTTCGCTCCTTGCCGCAAGTTCCTCGCCCGGAAATGCATACCGAGCAGGCATCTCGGTCGTTATCACGGCTCCAGTAGCAGGAGATCTTTCGGTAACAGGGGGTTCAGTCGTTACCGCTGCGCCTGTGCATGGCGATGAGCTCGTTCTCGCCGGCTCCATCAGCTCGCGTGCCCGCGTAACGGGCGATGTCCGATTTTTTGGCGGGCGCATCAACATTGAAGAACAAGTGGGAGGCGATATAATCGCTTTTGGGTTTTCTGTGCATGATTCCGGTCGTGCCGACGGAAGCGTCTTTATCGGTGCCATCGACACCTCCTTGACGAACGGGGCAATAGGCCCGGTTACTCTCTATGGGAATACTGTCTCGCTTGCTGGCGATTTCGCGAGCGATGTAACGGTCATCACGAGCGGTCATCTGACACTCGCAGCTAGCACCACTATACTCGGCACGCTTTCTTATGAAGCGCCCGAACCGGCCGCTATCCCTGCGTCAGCAACGATAATCGGCGGTGTTAAGTACACCAATGCTTCGTATCTGCCGGACGCCAGCACCTCGCGCATTCTCGCACTCATGAGCATCGGGTTTTTCCTTTTTGTGCGCGTCCTCGGAGCGCTTATTCTCGCCGGTCTTCTTGCGGGACTTTTCCCGAAACTTGCGGAAGCGATCGCCGGGCGTGCGTATACGAAACAGCCGCGTGCCATCCTTCTTACCATGCTACTCGGCTTCGCAACACTCGTCGCCACGCCGATCTTGCTTATTCTGCTCTCGCTTACATTTGTCGGTATTGGTCTTGCACTTTTAATTTTCTTTCTCTATGCCCTCGTGGCATTTCTTGCACTTTTGTATGCTGGAATTTTTCTCGGCAGTGTCTTCGCGCGGCGTTTCGCTCGCCGCGATACGATGCTGTGGCACGATGGCGTCATTGGTATGCTCCTGCTCTCGCTCATTTCTCTCGTGCCGTTCATTGGTCTTTTTGCAGTGCTCCTGCTCACCACTTTTTCAGCAGGCGCACTTTTGCAGCTCTTTTTTAACTTTGCTTTTCCGCGCGAGGAACAAACTCCTGAAATGTTATGAGCCGTACCGAACGCGCAGTGCGCGCGAAGAAGATAGTTTCCTACCTAAAGAGGACATATCTAGAGCCGAAAAGTGAACTCACGTACACAACACCGTTTCAATTCGTCGTTGCAGTCATCCTCTCGGCGCAGTGTACCGATACGGCGGTGAACAGACTAACGACAATACTCTTTAAGAAATATAAAACGCCGCATGACTTTGCAAAAGCGAATAGGATAACTTTTATGAAAGAGATTTCCTCGATTCCGTTCTTCCGCAATAAGGCGAAGGCGATTATTGCTACTGCGAGATCGTTACAAGAAAAATATAGTGGGGAAGTACCGCGCACGGAAGCAGAGCTTATCGTGTTATCGGGCATCGGCTACAAGACCACCCATGTCATTCTTGGTGAGCTCTATGGTGTGTGGGAAGGCATCGCGACTGATACGCACGTAAAGCGCTTTGCGCGGCGCTTCGACCTGACCGACAATATCGACCCCACAAAAATTTCAAAAGACCTCGAATCACTCATTCCGAAAAAAGATTGGAAATATGTGAACAACAGCTTCGTACGCTATGGCCGTTCTGTCTGCCCGGCTCGTCCTCACGACTGCACCTTTCATCCACTCACCAAGCTCTGGCCACCCGCCGCACTCCGCTGGCCAAGCGCTAAATGATGACAATCGAAACAATCGAAGAAGGATTAATTAACGAAAATCTTTTATCAGCAGGGTCGCAACAGCGCCCGCGATGCCGACAAAAGCGCCTGTGAATGCGAAAAGAATCTGATAATTACCGAACAAGAGGATGAGACTGCCCACAATCGGGGCGATGATGTCGGCGAGCGGCCACACGCCGCGGAAAATGCTCACCGAATCTATATCCCGCTCAGAAACGCGGCGGAAGAAGTGCCCCTCGTTCATACTCTCGATGAGCGCTGCGCCTATACGCGAGCTGATAAGAATGCAGAGAATAAGAAAAATAGACGATGTTGGCGTAAGAAGACTGACCGAGGCGAGCGCTCCGCCAGCGATGAGGAAACCGGCAAGCATAAGCTCTTTATCGCCAAGAATTCGGTCAGCGATCCATCCCGCCGGGTATTCGATGAGAACATAAGGAATAAGCATAATTGAGAACATCCATCCGAGATTCAACCACGGGATGCCAAGTACGTTGTGAAGATACATCGGAACATACAAAGGCGCCCAAACATAGAAGAGATACAGAATAAGATGCCCGAAAGTAACCGCGGCTAGGTCGCGATCTCGCATAATGCGAACGAACGTATCGCGCATTGAGGAGGGCAGGGGAGACGCGCCTCGCGGAAGGCGCTGAACGGTGAAGAGAGCGATAAAAGGTACTAGAGCAGCAGCGGCGACGAGGAATATGCGGCCATAGGTGTCGGCATTGATGAGAAGCGCTCCAACAAGAAGCGGCGCGACAAGCGCGGCGACGTTCCATGCAGTGAGAAAAAGCGCGCGCACGCGACCGGTCATATTTTCTTCGACGACCGTTGCTTCAAGGAGCAGATCAAGCTCGTATGAAAGAAGGGGCTGGAGCGAAATGGCGAGAGTGATGAGAACGGAGACCATGAAGACTCCCGGCGTAACCGCAAGCATGAGGAGCACAGCCATCTCCATACTCGCGAATAGAAGCACGAGCCGCTGGGCGCCATACCGCGCAACAAGTCGCGGCAGGAATGGGAAAAAAATAAGAGCGCAGAAAGCGCCGCCAGCGATGACAAGGCCGGTGTACGCCGCCGGCATGAAAGAGGAGAGATAGACGAGCGGAATATACGCGACAAGAGTAACGAACAACGAAAAGAAAAAATTTGCGGCAAAAAGGGTAACCCGTGTGCGCATGCTGTCCGAGGATACCACGGAATTTACATCCCGATGAGTACCGGAATGACCATCGGGGCCTTATTGGTGCGGGCGAAAAGAAATCCCGCAATGACGTCTGTCAGGTTGTTCTTCACATAATCCAGGTCAATCGGGCTCATATTCCGTGTCGAATCCTCAATGGTTTTTTTGATAAGAACGCGCGCTTCGTTGAGCAAATTTTGCGACTCGCGCAGGTAGATGAAACCACGGCTAATAATGTCAGGCGACTTACGCAACTTGCCGGTCTTGAGGGCGATGCTCGCGATAATGACGAACATACCGTCCTTCGCGAGCGACTGGCGGTCGCGAATAACGACTTCCTGTATATCACCGATCATGAAGCCATCAACGACAAACGGTGCCGCGGGCACTTTTTGCTTATGTACATGCAGTTCCTTACCGTCAACGATGTCGATAACGATTCCGTTGTCCGGGATTACGATGTGATCCTTTGGAAAGCCAGCCTGCTCGACCGCTTTCGCATGGCAGGTGGTCATCGAACGGTAACCATATCCCGGCATAAAGAACTGCGCCTTCACCTGTTGGTTAATCCAGACGAGTTCGCCCGCGTTGCCATGGCCAGTTGAGTGAACGTCGCTTGAGCGGTAATGAATAATCGTTACGTTATTACGGTAGAGATTATCCTTCAGCTTCTGCACCGAAATTTCATTTCCTGGAATGATTGACGACGAGAGAACAATGGTATCACGTTCATTGAAAGTAATGTATTTATGTTGTTTTGTCGCGATGCGCATCAATGCGGCGAATTCCTCGCCTTGCGCGCCGGTCGCGAGCACGACGATCTTGTTCGGCGGATAATCGTTCATTTCCTGCGCGGGAATAATCGTCGCCTTATCGACAGTCAGCAAGCCTGCTTTCTGAGCAATCTCGATGTTGTTTTTTATAGAGCGGCCTTCGGTGACGATCTTTTTCCCATATCGCTCGGCGAACTTGATTATATTAATCATACGCTCGAATTGCGAAGCGAACGTGCCAATGATGAGTCGGCTTTGCACCGTTTTAATAATCTCTTCAAGCGTTTGAAGCACGCGTTGTTCAGGAATCGAAAACCCATCTTTTTCCGCATTTGTCGAGTCTGCGATAAAGAAGAGATTGTTTTCTTTTCCGATTTCGCCCCACGTTTTTTGTTCGCGCTCCGAGGGGACGCTGTCCACGTGTTCGAGCTTCAGATCGCCCGTAATAACGATGTTGCCGTACTGAGTTCGGATTGAGACGCCCATCGAATCGGGAATCGAGTGTGTTACCGGAAAAAATTTCACCCGCGTGGTGCCGATTGTGAGTTCGGAATTAACTTCTATCTCGACGATGTTTGGCTTTGGCACGTCCGGATATTCCTCTTGCCGGCGCTGAATCATAATGCTCGTCACACGTCGCGTGTAGATCGGCGGATTGCCGAAACGCGGCAAGGTAAAGGGAATGCCGCCGATATGGTCAAGATGGCCGTGCGTGATAATGACACCTCTCACTCGTTCGGCATTTTTTTCTAAAAATTTCGTGTTTGGAAGCGTGTAGTCGACCCCTGGCGCATCATCCTCGGCCTTGAAGTGGAAACCGGCATCCATGACGATGATATCGCCGTTGACGTCGATGGCTATCATATTGCGCCCTACTTCTTCAACGCCGCCTAAAGGAACAATACGCACGATATTTTCCGCCGGCCGTTCTGGATAGTAGTCGGCGGTGCGGCTCGCGCGCGCATGCGAGAGGGCGGTCGGACGGCGCAAGATTCTCTGGATACGGCGCGAGGCGCCTCCGGGGCGCATGCCACTACGGCCCAACGGGCGACTTCCACGGTCAAAGCGCCGCGAGGTACGAGCGCGAACTGGTTGTACTTCGTCGTGTCTCAAACTTGGTCGTGGATGTGCTGGAGCTGGTGCTGGAGCTGGTGCTAAATTCATAAAAATAATTCGTAATTGGTAATAAGTATGTAATTTAATTTTTTCTCACTAGAAAAGGCCACACGGCATCAGTTATTCGATACCATGACGCAACTGTCGCGAAGCGGTCAGAAGTGGTGATGATTTGCGGGAGAACAACGCCATATAAGTCTTTCGGCACCGCGTAGGTGAAATCCGGCGCGTATAAAAATGCGGCCGGATAGTCCGCGGCAATGATGTCTTCAATCTTCTGGATATCCGCCGCGCGCATCTCTCGATCGGCAGAACCACGTGCGTCCTCGAGAAGTGCATCAACGGTTTTATTCGCATAAAGAGCTATGTTTAAACCTGGATCATTGCGTTCTTGCGAATCCCAGAAGGCGTAGATGTCCTGGTCGCGACCTATCACCATGCCGTACAGGAGCGCCTCATATTTGCGCGGACGAATGACGTTTTGTGAAAGGTCGCCCGGCTCATAGAGCTCGACGTCAACGGGAATGCCAAATTTTTCCCAATCCGCTTTCACCGCTCCAGCGGCGTTCTTCAGTTCAGGCACATTCGATGTGCGTATCGTAATTCGGTCGAGTGTCTGTTTCGCAGATACATTTTTCCAAATGCGCAGGGAACCGTCATACGTCCATCCGGCTGATTGGAGAATCTGCGTCGCCGTAGCCGTTGGATTATCTGATTGGGGAACAGGCACTTGCTTCACCGTATCGCCGGGCGGTACGGGACCCATGATCGCAGTCGCATATCCGCCAAGCACAGTGTCAATAATCGCTTGTCGGTCGAGGGCGAGCGAGAGCGCCTTACGCACTTCCGCGCGCGCGTATACCTGCTTCTCGTTTGGGTTCCAGAATACGCCAAAAACTCTCGCATACGGAGCAGTCAGCACCCCCTTTTTCGGTACATCATAAGCGCTTTCCTCTGTGCCGTTTATAAGGGCGCTTGCGAGATCCTCGCTCCGCGAATAGAAATTAAACCGGATACTATCGAGGTATGGTCGGCCGAGGACATACTGCGGATTCTCAGTCAGGAGCACGCTTCGAATGAGCCCGGATGCATCGCGCGAGATGCTCGCGACTTTGAACGGTCCAGCGCCTACGGGATTCGTCTCGAGTGTTGAGAATGGGAACTCCTCGATTGAGATATTTTTCCAGAGGCGCGAGGGCAGGATCCCCAGAGTAGTGAGCCCGAGGAAAGGTGCATACGGTTTCGCGAGAGTGAAGCTTACCGTGCGTTGATCAACCGCCTTGACCCACACACCGGACCAATCGGCATATTTTGGACTTTTGAGCGCGGCGTTCTGGGCTTTTCCTACCGTAAAGGCGACGTCGTCTGCCGTGACGGGCATCCCGTTTGCAAATTTCGCATTCGCACGCAGGACAAAGGTATATACTTTGCCATCGGCGCTTATTGTATAGCTCTCGGCGAGCACTGGCACCAATTTTCCTGAACCTGAAAGGCCCATGAGCCCGGCGTAGACGAGCGAAGAAAGATCACGATCGGCATCGCTGATGGCTAGAAGCGGATTTATAAACTGCGGACTTCCAAGCTCTCCTTCAGCGAGACTGCCACCATAGGCCGGTATCTGGACAAGGATCGACTGTTCTAGCGCATACAGACCGGAGAAGGAAGAGATACCGACAAGAAGTGCGAACAGATAGAATAAGACGCGGTTGCCGGGCGAGAGTGAACGGATATGTTCGCTCGCGCGCTCAAACAGAGGGAGACTTCGCGAACGCATAAGCCGTTCCCGCCAGAGATCGTTCATACTCATCCAACCAGAAGGAAGTTCGCTATTGCCGCGAGTACGAGCATAATCGCAATGCCGATTGTCGCATTGAATAGAAATTTTTCGGCGCCTCTGCGCTTATAAAACGTCGACGCGAAGTTGTCGCCTCCGAAGGCTCCGCCGAGGGTCGCGCCGCGCTGTTGGAGCACGATGCCGACGATGAGGAGTATTGAGAGGATAATTTCCGCGTACGGCAGTGCCGATACGAGTGCCTCCATCTGTATCTGCAACAGTAGCATAGGTGATCGATAACGCGCAAGCTACCCACCAACTTTTATTCCCTGATAAACACGACGTGTCCCTCAATAGCAAAGAAGGCGTTTTAGGAGCTGGGAATCATGATACTGACTACTCTATTTCTTGTAATGGCAGAGCATATTGCGTTTACACTGAATGGTTTGAATTTTTGAAGAGCGTTGATCCGGATATGAAATATGTTAAGACCATTTCAGAAATAATGAAGATGTATAAATAAGTAATGCTAAGAATACTAATCCACCTAATCCTAATCTCAATCCTGACCATTGGCATTGGAGCATACTTTGTACAAAAGCCACTTTCTGATCAAGAAGCAAATAAATGCGGTGATAGCGTATGCCAACCGCAGGAACGATTATTAAGTAATTGCACCCAAGATTGCAAGAATACCAGCAATACAAAATCACCACCTACTTTTTTGCCGAAACCCAAAAATACGCCTTCTACAGCACAGATTACTGTGCCAACGCCTACTCCAATACCAACACCCACACCAACTCCTACACAAACACTTTTAACAACATGCTCTGCACTAAACGGAAACATATGTTCTGACACACAAACCTGTTCTTGCACATTCATAAGTGCTTCAGACAGCAATAGCTGTTGTAATGCGAGTTGTATTACCAAAACACCAGCAGACATCAAATGGAAGTTAGTGCTAGAAGACAATTTCAATGGAAATAAAATAGATACATCAGTATGGAAGGTATGGGATTGGGATAATGTTATGAGCGATGGTTCAATAAAAGCAACTACTTATGGAAAATATGAAATAAGGGCAAAACTTCCTATTTGAATTTTTGGGACACGATACAAATACTCTCCATCTGTCCAATCATCGTAAGAATCTTCTAGGAAATCATAAATGGAAGACAATTGATTATACTGGCCCTGATTTCTCTAAAGATTTTCATGTTTTTACTCTGGAATGGACACCGAGTGAAATAATATGGATTGTTGACGGAGTAGAGCGTGCAAAAATGACTGAAAATGTACCGAATAAGCCAATAAATATTATATTAAATTCTGGAGTAGGTGGAGATTATCCCGGAGATCCAGATGAAACAACACAATTCCCACAATATTATGAAATTGATTATTTCAGGTATTATAGTTTAGAGAATTAATTATAATATAAAATATGAAAAAAATACTAATTGGAGTAGGAATAATAATTCTAATAATAATACTGTTTGGAGTTGTTAAAAAAGTTGGGAATAAAGTAAATAATAATTTGGTCCAATTAGACAATATTACTATCCCAATCATTTTTACCCCACAAAACAACAATAAAAAAATAAATTCTCCTTTTGGTTTTCTAGAAGGATTTTCCAGTGTTGGTGAGATTGATTACTTTTCTGATTTAGGCGCTGGAACAAATAAAGATGGACGTTTAGTATGGGAAGTTTTTGAAAAATCTCCAGGTGTATATGATTGGAGCCGTTCTGATAAATTAATAAAAGCATCGGCTGATATCGGCAATGAATGGCTTTTTGGAGTAAATCCGCAAAATTCTGCGGATAAGAAAAAGTGCCGAACTACAATAGATGCTTGTTCCAATCTGAAAGCGGAATGCACCCCTTGCGATATTGGGAATTACTCTAGATTCTTCACAGACATAGTGAATAGATATGAAGATACTGTTAAATATTGGCAGATAGGTAATGAAGAAAATCACGCTTGGAAAGAAAGTCCTGAAAAATACGCGGATTTTGTGAAAATAAATTATGACTTGCTTAAAAAGAATTGTTCTGGTTGCCAGCTCGTTTTAGGAGGGGTATCGTCTAGACCTTCTGGATACTATGATTTCTACAGAAGCGTTATCAAAAGGGCTGGCGAAATCAAAAAACAGGGTGGGGGAGAAACATTCGATGTTTTTGATTTTCATTGGGCTGGTTGGTACGGAAGCTATAAGCAAATAAAAGATGTTAGCAATGGTCAATATTATGACTTTAAAAAATATGTCTCTGATATTAAGAGCGATCTAAAAGCGAATAATATAAGCGCGGAAATATGGATAACCGAAATGTCGACGTACAGTGGCGACCCGATTGACGGTAATCCGTCTGGAGAATTTTTGCAAAATCCGTTGCAAACCGAAAAACAACAGGCAAGTGAACTGATTAAAAGATATATATATTCTTTTGACAGTGGCATTAAGAAGGTTTTTTGGGTAAAAATTAATGAGTGGTATAAATTTGCTGGGCTTGAAAACGGTTTTTATGATAATGTCGGCTTAATAAATAATTCACAGGCCGATGGTGATTCTTCAAAAAAACTCGCGTATTATACTTACAAAAAAATGGTGGAGATTTTAGACGGCAGTGATTGGAATAATATCCAGACAGTCCAGGAATCAGGCGGTGTATATGTTTACAAGTTTAACAAAAATGGAAAAAATATCTGGGTGGCATGGAATGACAATTCCGGAAGTAAAAATGTTACATTATCTGGTATAACATCAAGCAGAGCTACAATTACCGAAGCAGTACCGAAGTATGCCACTGGCAAAGAAGTTGCAAATTACAACACAGCTTTCAATACCGAAATAAAATCTGTAAATGGTGGGCAAGTAATAATAACCTTAACAGATGCGCCGGTGTTTATTGAGGAGAACTAATATATAAAATTAAAAGATCAAAAGATTTTAAGAATTATATTAATATAATGTGTAATAATCAATCGCGTTGTCCCCAGTCACGAGGATGGCTCCTCGGCGTCTCCCTGAATAAACTGCGTCAGTTTCTCGATTGGGATCATACCTATCGTACCATGCACTCGTTCGTGGTTGTAGTGATCAACGCAGAAGTGTGGACAACGCGTTAATTTTTTACAAATAATATATGGCTATTCCCTGATAAACACGACGTGTCCATCAATTTACGATGCTGAACGGCGCGTCGCTGACGTCGTAATCGTTTAATGTCGGGGTTTGAATTTTAATAGTATAGTCACTGCCAGTTCCGACATCCGAAGGAACCGTGATGCTCAGAGAAGAACCGCCGCCACCGCCACCGCCAGGAGCAGTTGCTACCCCTGGATGACCACCATAGGGTGCGCCCGTTCCGCCAGCAACTCCATTTGCACCCATTCAACCAGCACCTCCAGTCTGAAAGTCTCCAGCAGAACCATTCATGCCAGAATTACCTGACATAATAGCTACTCCGGGACCACTTGCTGATCCACCACTTCCGCCGTTACATGTACCACCTTTCCCTCCAGTCGCTATAAGTGACCCAAAAGATGATCCTCCTCCATTTCCTCCAATTTGACACATGCTCCAGTCTGAATTTCCTGTTTGAGTTCCACGCGTACCGCCACCCCCTACAACGACAGCAATCGTTTGCCCCGAAGTAACTGCGTAATTTGATATCTTCCCGTACCCGCCACCGCCACCGCCAGAATTTCCTGAATGGGAGGTACCAGAAGCACCGTCACCGCCACCGCCCCATGCCAAGATAGCTTTAAGATTAATTACACCGGGGGAACGACGAAATAGTAATTTCCTGGAGTCGTCCACGTCTGAAAGCCAGGTGGGACTATCACAACTGTTGGTGTGCCGTTCCCAAGAACGCTAGTCACGTTTGTTATAATCGTGCTACTTGCACCGAATGAAGTGAGGATCGAGAGGACTGACTGAATCTGTGCGCTTGTGAGGCCCGAAGATATTGGGGATGTTGTTAATGTGCCACCGTTCAGAACGGTGTTCATATTTGCCACCGTTGTGCTATTCGCGCCGAACGAGGAGAGAAGCGATAAAATAGCCTGAACCTGTGTGGCTGTAAGCCCTGATATCGCGGGTGCTGTGACAATAAGCGTCCCGTTCGCGATAATCGGTCCAAGACTGCTTGATGATGGAGACTGGATGATTATAGGGTAGGAACCGATAGAAAATGCGCCGAGAGCGATCGACCACGTACCATCTGATTTGACAGTAACGGTGCCTCCGTCAAGACCGCCCATACCCCCCTCATCTCCACCGACGACAAGCCGGATGGAACTGCCTGCTCTCGCCGTGCCAGAAAGCGTGACTCGCGAGCCCGACGGGACGACAAGAGAACTTGTGATAGCCGCCGTTTTTGATACACCACTATCGACTACTGTAACCGTAACGCTTTTTGAAGTCGTCCCTCCAGGGCCAGTACAAGTTACCGTATACGTCGTTGTTTGGTATGGGTAGACTAACGACACAGAGTTTGTTGCATTAGACTCGCGTTCCGCGACAGAGCAGGAGTTCGTGTTTGTCGTGGACAAAGTTAATGTTGATGGCTGACCGGCGGAAACCGTTGTTGGACTGGCTGTGTAGGAGATAGATGGTTGAGTTGCATTTCCTACATTCACACTCACGCTTGTTTCCGCGTAGAGACCTTGATTGTCAGTAACTATAAAGGTTGGGTTATAGATACCTGCCTTGCTGTACGAATGAGTGAAAGT
>Ga0210056_1002460_pt1 | contig 15555 bp, 13 predicted proteins | sample CryGeyCG2014_080_2_FD_183965 | JGI IMG/M metagenome (GOLD analysis project Ga0210056, IMG submission 183965) | Groundwater microbial communities from aquifer - Crystal Geyser CG07_land_8/20/14_0.80 (SPAdes) (version 2) | ecosystem: Environmental > Aquatic > Deep subsurface > Groundwater | place... | reverse complement strand
CATCGATTGCCTACTTCCACAGGCATGGCATCGCCACCTGTTCCGCAATACCGAAGTGAACTAAAATTATAGTAATCGACCCGGTCATGTTCCAGAATCATCCGGTACATGGCAGGGACAGCAAACATATTGGTGGCCTTATATCGCTGGACGTGATCAAACAAAGCATCCAGAACCACCCGGGGCAGCAGGATAACTGTTTCACCGCCCACGATCAAAGGTGAAATACCGTCCATCTCACCAATGATGTGATAAAGAGGAGCGGAGAGCGCTGTAATACATTCCCCTAACGGGGTGACTCCCTCACTCGCCCCTCTCCACTCGAGCGCTCTAATTAGAAAAAAGTTTTCTGAAAGAGGAACGCCTTTTGGAAACCCCGTGGTGCCGCCGGTGTAAAGCATAAGGGCTGTCCTGCCTTCACCCCTCTTTTGAAAAGGAGGGAGAGACGAAGGATGACCTTCTTTCAAAAGTTTGTTAAAAGAGAAAAAATCTTTCCCCAAAGGAATCTTACCCTTCGGAACACGATCGAATCCTTTGCTAATAAGCCTCTTCCACCAGGGAACGAGATCGATCATATTGGTTACAATGACCCTTTTTAACGGGGTCTCAGGAAGAACCTCGACCACATACCTGAGGTTTGTATCCATACACACGATCGTCTCGGCTCCACTGTCTTTCGCCAGATATTTCAGGTCATAAGCAGTATAAACAGGAGCCACAAGGATGGGAATCACACCAAGACGTTGAAGGGCTAACCAGGCGATGATGGTTTGAGGTAGATTATAAAGGTTCAAAATAATACGATCATCTTCCCCAATCCCTAAACGATGTAAAGAAGCAGCAAATTGAAGGACCATCTCTTTCAGTTCAGAATAAGGGTAACTCTCCCCAAGATAGATGAGCGCTGGCTTATTGGGATTTCTTTTTGCCGCTTCTTCAAAAGATCCATAAATGGTATCGCTAAGTAGTTCCATGGACGCCGCTTCCTACCTTAATATTGAAAATTCGAATTCCGTATTTCGTGCTTCGGATTTAAGTCTCCTACTTAAAAATTCTATCTTCTGGTACAAATCCTATTCTGAGCTGATTCAGTGTCTAAATCCCCAGATAGGCTGATTTGACTTCAGGATTATCAAATAGCTCTTGTCTCGAACCTTCAAAGACAAGCATCCCGTTTTCGATCACATATCCCCGGTCAATAATAGGCAAAAGGGTCCTGGCAAATTGTTCGGTCACCAGCACAGTGATCCCTTTCTGCCGAATGTTCTTGATGGCTCGGGCCAGGTCAGCCTGAAGCATAGGACTCAATCCAAGAAGGGGTTCATCCATGAGCAGGAGTCGGGGTTTGGCGACCAGTGCGATGCCAATGGCGAGCATCTGCTGTTCTCCTCCGCTCAGCAACCCTGCTTTTCTCTTTTTCATTCCTTTTAAATGTGGGAAGAGCGCAAAAATGAACTCGATCCTTTCCTTGACCTCATGTCTCTTGTGCAGATACCCTGCGATCTTTAAATTCTCCACCACATCGCTATCACGGAAGATGGGGTGTCTTTCTCGACTGAGGACGATCCCTCTTTTCACCCTTTGACTGGGTTTCATATTTAGGATATTTTCCTCTTCAAAACTTAACTCCCCAAGGACACTGATTCTCTCCCCGCCTCTTCGATCCTCTTTCTTTTTCATATCAATAATCAATCCGGAAATCGTGTTCATCAGGGTGGTCTTTCCCGCACTATTGGATCCGAGAATGCCCACAATTTCTCCCTGACATACCTTTAGGCTGAGATCGTTTAAGGCCAGAGCGTTTTCGAAAAAGACCATCAAATTTTTAATCTGAAGCATTAGGTCCATCTGTAGGTAAATTCTCTATAGTCCGGTTTCGATGCTTCGGTCAATCAAATTCCAATGACCAAATCCCAATTGCAAAACCTTCAAAGGTTTGAACTGCAGCTTAGTCTATGGTCCATATCAACTTTTAATTGTCACGTGGTTTATTTCATTGATAATTGGTAATTGCTAACTGATCATCTTGCAATGATCTTTTATGGGATCTCCACTTCGATTCCAAGATATGCTTTCTTGACGGTTTCGGTGCCCATCACCTCTTGAGGAGATCCCTCAGCGATTTTCTCGCCATAATTCAAAACCATCACCCGGTCGACGACCCGGAAAAGCTCTTTCAATCTGTGCTCGATCATGATGATCGTCAACCCTTCTTCATGGAATTTTTCAATGAGAGGCAGCGTGCTCGCAACTTCGGACATGGCCATTCCAGAGAAAAGTTCATCGAGGATTAAAAGGTCCGGACGGAGAGCCATCGCACGGGCGAGGTCAAGGCGTTTCAGGTATCCATGAGGAAGACTACCGGCTAATTTATAGGGCACGAAAGAATCACGCTCAAACCCCATATCATCTAAGAGATCGACGGCCACATCATCCCTTTCTCCATATTCACCCCCTCTCAGTCTCTTTACTCTTGAGGAAGAGAGGGGAATGATGAGATTTTTATAAGCGGGAAGATTATAAAAGAGCCTCACCATCTGGAAAGTGCGAGAAATGCCGAGACCGGCGATGGTATAAGGCATCTTGCCTGTAATATCTTCTCCCCGATAGATGACTTTCCCTGAATCAGGTTTGACAAACCCTGTGATCAAATTGACAAGCGTGGTCTTCCCAGACCCATTCGGTCCGATAATTCCCAGAAATTCTCCCTGGCCGAGTGAAAAACTAACGTCGTGAACCGCTTGGACACCACCAAAATGTTTCCCAAGTCTCTCAACCTTTAAAATGGCTTGGCCCTCCGTTTTACCCAACCCTCACCAATCTTTCAAATTGGTGATATTTTCGTTCAATATAATGGAAAATACCCTCTGGCAAAGCGATCACGCTTAAAATCATAATGACACAGTAAATGGCTATCCTCAACCCACTCAAGGCACGCAAGGCCTCAGAGAGGGGGACCAGAATCATACTCCCCAAGGCTGCGCCAGCAAAAGTGCCGGGCCCTCCCAGGGCCGCAGCGGCGACTGGTAAGATCGAATAATCCAGAGCAAAGACACTCATGCCCACAAACTGATAATGGTGGGTCAAGAAGGCGCCGGCAAAGCCTCCCACTGCGCCGGCGACGAACAATGCCTGAATTTTTCGCCAGTAGATATTGATCGCTGCACTCATCACGGCACGGTCATCATCTCGAATCGCCCTCAGAACCAAGCCATAATCTTCATTGATGATCCTTCGAAAGATAAAAAGGCATGCCAAAAAGACACTAATCATTAAATAAGTTCCTACCCATCCTTTTGCCAAAGGCTTAAGGGCTGATAGTCCCTGAGCGCCTCCAAAGATCCCTGTCGTTTCAATCATCTTCATAAAGAGCATGGGCAACATTAAGGTGACCATGGCAAAATAGACTCCCCTTAGTCTTACGACAGGCGAGAGCAACGCGGCTGAGATCACCCCTCCTCCTATTGTGGCTATAGGCAAGGTAATAACAGGAGGCCAATGAAAGTAATAACTTAGCGTGCCGGCTATATAAGCCCCGATACCCAGAAAGAAGGCTTGTCCCAGAGAAAATAATCCACAGGAGGCCAAAAAATCCCAGCTCAAGGCAAGCAGACCATATACACAAGCATAAACGAGAACCTTCCCCCAGTAACCCGTTAATATGAAGGGTAAAGAGAATAATATGATGACAGGTAAAGCCCTGGGAAGCGCCAGGTAGAGGATTTCCTTATAGGAGGCAATGGCAAAGATGGTGTCCGCCCGTGCCTTAATCCCGCGGTCTAACCTCTTCTTTCGATACCTGGCTTCTCCCTCAGCCACCCTAAATCCTTTCTTCCAGTTCCTTAAATTGACCGAACAAACCAGAAGGCCTGATCGCTAAAACCAAAACAATGGCTGTCAAGGGGACGATGATCATCCACTTCGGGCCGAGATACCTGGCTGTAGCGACCTGACCAAATCCAATAATGAAGCTTCCTACAATCATCCCCAAGGTGCTCTCTAATCCGCCGATGATCGCCACAGCAAGGGCGTAGATGAGCACCTCATATCCAATGGCTGACTCCATTACACCTAATGGGAGAACCACTACTGCAGCAACCGCGGCTAACGCCGACCCAACGGCTAAACTCAGCGAACCGATCCAATCCGACTCAATCCCCACTGAAAGGGCAGTGCGTTCATTCTGGGCCATACCCCTGAAGGCCAGTCCGATCTTGGTATGATGAACAAAGAGATAGAGAAGGACGATTAAGACAATCCCAGTTCCGACCACAAAGAGACGCTGGTAATCTACGGCCACTCCTCCTAATTTCACACCCCCCCTCACAAAAAGCGGAAGGCTATACTGAATACCATAAAAACCCTTCCACATTAATAGTTCTAAAATCGCAACACCTGCCGCAAACGTGACGATGAGTTCGGCAAGCGGAACGCCTCGAACTCGGAGCAATAGTCCCCAATAGAGAACAAATCCAAGAAACCCGATGATGACCACGGAGAGCGGAGCGGATAGGAAATAAGGAAGTCCGAGCTGATTCAGAAATGCCCAGACCAAATATCCGGTGAGAATATAAAGAGCCCCATGGGCAAAATTAGCCAGCCCGCTGATTCCATAAGCGAGACTGAATCCCACAGCATATAGGGCTAAAATGATACTCGTTATCGTACCATAAATCAGAAGAGACATTTTTCTTTTCCCTTATCTTATGGAATTCAAACAGGACTGGGTTTTGCTGACTTATCGTTCACCAAAATCAGGCGACAGGCAGGAGTGAGCGAATCGTCAAATAAATTCGCCCACCCCTGATCTTACTTTCTATTCTATTTCATCCATGGAGGAAGCATGACCCTCCCCTCAGCCAAAAACTCAGGATAGATGGGCACCCGTCCCAGCTGCCCCTTCTTATCCTTCTGCCACTGAAAAACGACTGAAATCCCTGTCTCATTGGGGTCCTTATCACCAAAAATCGCTGTATGTGTTTCCTTGTTAAATCTTATTCTTCCAGAGACCCCTTTATAGTCGGTTTGTTCCAGCGCTGCAACAAGCTTATCTGCCTCAAGACTTCCAGCCCGCTCAATGGCTTGTGCCAGAATGAAGACCGAATCATACGCAGAAGAATTCACAGCAGGGGCCTCGGGGAGTGATTTGTACTTCTTTTGAAACTTAACGAGGAACTCTCCCGTCTTCGGCAGTTTCTTCAGCGGTAGCGAGGCGCCAACCGGAAACTCAACCGATAGGCTATATTCCACCTCCGGGCCAACAGTCTTTACAGCCTCTGGAGCAGCCATTGGAGGTATGAAACCGATAAGAAGTGAAGGAACTTGCATGGCCACATACTGTTTTGCGAATATCCCTGCCCCGAGCGGTACGTCCCACATCATGGCAATAACTTGAGCCTTCCCCTCCTTCGCTTTGGTTAGTCCAGGGGAGAAGTCGGAGGCGCCGGCTGCGTAGGCGTCATAGCCTACCTCTTTCCAGCCTGTTTCCTGACCGTGCTTCTTCACGACTCCTGCAAAGGCCTGAGCCCATAAGGTATCTTGGTAAAGAATGTAGATGCTGTCGAGTTTGAAATCTTTCTTCAGGAGATCCAGGGTACGGGATATATACATACCTGGAACAGTGGCGTCAGTGGTGACGCGAAACAGGTACTTATACTTTTCTGGATCAGTTTTAAATTGTTTCTGAAATGCAGGGGTCTGGGCAATGGTGCCGAGTTGGGGGAATTTATATTTGGCCACCAAGTCCATGCTCGCTATGAGGAATTCAGAGCGAAAAGGACCGATGACAACGGCATGAGGCTTCTGTTCCAGAATCAATTTCTCATAAGCCATCAAGGCGTCATGGGTAGGAGTTGCAGGCTCGCCATCTCTGGTATCTGTGACGACTACTTTGAATGGTCGCTTTTCTTTCCCTACTAATACCCCCCCTTTTGCATTGACCTCCTCTACAGCCAGATTCACAGCCTTCAGACCATCCCTCCCAAAGGGCGTGTAGAGAGAAGTCGGAACTCCAATAATAATAGGTTTCGCCGCTGCTGCAAGCTTTGCTGGCGCTGCGGCAGGAGTTTTTTCGGGCTTCTTTTGCGCCTCAGATGTGATCGAAAAACCCAATACAAATACGGTAACAAGAAAAATTAAAAATATCCTATTTCTCATAACCCCACCTCCTTTAAAAAATGTTTTATAAAATATTTTTTTTCACTCCCCCACCTCCTTTCTTTAAGTTATATAATGGTAAATTTTAAGCAGTTTGAATAATGATTGTCAATGGTTTTAAAAAGGAAACAAAATTTCTCACTTGGAATAATCGTAGAATCCCTTTCCGGTTTTCCTCCCCAGGTGACCAGCCCGGACCATCTTACGCAGCAAAGGACATGGCCGATATTTGGAATCCCCAAGTTCTTTATAGAGATTATCCTGAACCATCAAGAGGGTGTCTAAGCCCACAAGGTCCGCCAAGGCCAAGGGGCCAATGGGATGATTGGCTCCAAGAACCATCCCCTTATCTATATCCTCAGCCGAAGCGATCCCTTCCTGAAGGACAAAAATGGCTTCATTGATCATGGGAACCAGAATACGATTCACGGCAAATCCTGGCGCTTCGTTCACGGTGATGGGCGTCTTCCCCAATTTCTCTGACAGGGCCTTGATGACCGCAAAGGTCTCTTCAGAGGTCGATTGTCCTTTAATGATCTCCACCAGCTTCATAACTGGAACAGGGTTGAAGAAATGCATGCCGATGACCTTTTCTGGCCGTTTTGTCATAGAAGCGATTTCTGTAATAGAAAGCCCGGAGGTGTTCGTAGCCAGGATCGTGTCTTTGGCGCAGAGTTGATCCAATTCTTTGTAGACCTGCTTCTTCAGGTCTATATTCTCAATGACGGCTTCAATGACAACCTGTGCGCCTTTTACTGCTTCGACTAAGTCGAGTGTCCCTTTTACTTTGGATAGGACAGCATCCGCCTGTTCCTTAGTCATCTTCCCTTTGCTGATGGCCCGCTCATAATTCTTCTTGATAATATTCAGTCCCCCCTGGACAAAGCGGTCCTCGATGTCCCGCATAGAGACTTCACAACCTGCTTCCGCTGAAACCTGAGCAATTCCGGCACCCATTAAACCCGCGCCGAGTACACAAATTTTCTTGATCTCCATCGTTCTTCCCTCCCTCTTTCGCTATGCGCATAGCGCCTGCCTGCACGAAGCGTTTCGGCGAAAGCAGGCTAAGCGCTTAGCGTATAAAATTGTCGAACGGAAGAGACTTTATCAATAGAAGACTTGACTTGTCAAGGGTTATTGCTCCAGATTAAAATGTAGTAGATGAGATTTGGATTGGCAGATATTTTCAGGTTATCTCTTGACTGGCAACTTTACCTACAAATGTTCATTCTGAGTTACCTCTGAGAAGTAACGATTACTAAGTCCATCGATTCATAAATTCGGTAACGTATTTATTTACTCAGGACTTAGTGCTGCCCTCGGCCATGAGCTCGGGCCGAATGGAGTGAGCAATTATTTCAATTCGCAGCATGAGGATACGTGATCGTATTTGCGAATCGAAGCACTAAGAGAAATATGCATAATTGAGAGAAGTAATACAGAGGGGGTTACGATTAACTTCCTGCCCCTCAGATAACACTGTAATGGAATAGCTTTGGTAGGTTAATTTTCTGAGACGTCTACCTCTTTTTTAAGGTTTTCTCTAACTCATCCATAAGGTCTTGGATATTCTCATCTACATTCTTTGCACCCTTCGTTCGCCTTAGGGTTTCAGAGTCATTGATCATCTTGTGCAATCTAATGGCAAATTCATCAAGAGAAAATGGCTTTTTTATAAATTCTCGAGCCCCAACAGAAATCGCTATCCCTGCGGAATATTCTTCGTCAAACGCTGTCATGACCATTACAGGGAGTCCAGGATATTGTCTTAAAATCTCAATGGTTAGATTAATTCCATCCATGTTGGGCATTTTTATATCTGTTACGACAGCATCGATTTTATTTCCCTTCATTTTATCCAGAGCATCAACTCCATTCATTGCTGTTACACACGAATGTCCCAGTTTGGATAAAAAAGTAACTACTAAGTTTCTTATTAATTCTTCATCATCAACCACCAGAATTGTATATTTGGAAGATTCCGTTCTTGGATTTTCTATCATAGGAATATTCTGATAATCTAGGTTGAATGTGGTTACCGTGATGCCATATAGGTTCAGTCGAAATATTTGTTCGCTTCCAATGTCCCTTATTAGTCCCCTTCAGCTAAATTCCCTTTTTTAATAAACCCAAATCCCCCGCACTTTTGGCAACATTGACGTTTTGGATTTATTACATATCCTTTGCCCTTACACAATGGACATACTATCATACCATATTTTTCTGGATTAAAAGTTTTATTCATATGAATTTTACTTCCATTTTTAAGAGCCCCTTTATTTGAAGATATATTTTAACCCAAAAACGTTCTTTCTTCCAGTCCGATACTTAAAATTTTATAAGGTAACCTGTGAGGATTTAAATAAAGCAAATACTGTATTTTGAAGTTAGCGCACATAACCTATAGGATTAAATGAGCAAATCTACTCATATGGTCCTGAAAAACTAATTTTGAATGATTTCCATTTAAAATGTTGCATGGAGGGGGAAAATTTGAAAATCAATATTTCAGGAAGTCTACATCGAACCTTACAGTCTCTGCAGGCTCAAATTCTGACTTCCACACATTAATACACAATCCCTGCGTAACCCACAAAGCTGTCGTCTGGCATAATATCGTAGCTGGTGTAGTAGTCGAGGAGTATCCCTTTCTCCGCTCCCAAAGCTTTGGAGGTAGACATGGCAGAGATAGCCGCCCCTGCACTGCAGGCGCTATCATTTTCCAGGGCATGTTTCAGGAGGGCTTCCGCATCCATCCTCAATGCCCGGTCAATAAACCCCTTATCATTTTCCTTCTTCACCCACTCCACAGAAGCCGGCCCAACCCCTTTATTTAAAAACCCGTAATTAGGGCCATAATGAGTTAAATCAGTGGAGCCAATTGTAAGGATGGAAATCCCTTCTTTTTTTGCAATCTCAGCCACTTCTTTTCCCAGTGTTTCAGCTTTGAGAGAAAGAGGCGATCGGATGGCAACAAGCTTTGCCTCTGGGAAAAAATATTTTACCATCGCCAGTTGAATCTCAATGGTATTGTCCCCGCTGGTTGGACTCTCCTTTCTCACATCCATTCTTTTCATCAGGTTCTTCACAAAGACTGTATGAATCTCGATATCACCGAATGGGGTCTCACAAGCCTCTTCTGTCACAATCCTGGGGAGGTCTTCAGTGGAAAGATGGCCCCCATAAAGGACAACTACCTCGACTTTGCTTTTCAATTTCAAAGAATAGAAGACCCTTGCGGCAAGTTTTCCGGAAAAAAACCAGCCTGCATGGGGGACAATTCCACCCAATCCCTTAGTTAATTGAAGTTGAGAAGGTGACCATCCCTCTAAATAAGACTCGATCTCCCCTTTACAATCCTTTCCATCAAAAGGATACCATCCTCTCGGCAAGATTCTTTTTCTGCGATTCATGGCTTTTCCTCATTCTAAAAAGCGTGACCGTGTCCGTGTCACGTGTCCGATTATTATTTGTTATTGTATTAATTCTAAACTCTAAACTCCTAACTCTAAACTTTCTTTATATTCTTTCGAGCATTGGCATTCCCATTAGGTTGAGCATATTACCCATCACCTTTTGAAATGCCCAGACCAAAGAGAGCCGAAAGGTTTGAAGTTCCTGATCTCGAAGGTGAATAAACGGAGTCTGGACATCTGCTCCTGGATCTGGGCGCTCGTAAAAATTGCTGAAGGATGTTGCCAGATCAAAGGCATATTCTGTCAATTGAGAAACCCTCAACGTCTTACCAGTTTTAGAAACGGCGGAGGAGAACTTGGACAGTCCATCCAGAAGTCCTCTTTCCGTCTCTGTCAATTGTTTGGGGATACAATCCTTTCTCCATTGAAGATCGATCTTCTGCTCTTTGGCTTTTCTCAGAATGCTACATGCCCGAGCATGGGCGTATTCCAAATAGACCCCTGTATCCCCTGTTGTCTTCAGGGCTTCATCAAAATCGAAGACAATCTGACTCTCCAATGTGAATTTCAGTAAATAGTATCGAATGGCCGCTGATGCTAAGGTAGAAGCAACACTTTCTTTTAGGGGATGATCCGCCTTTTCTATCACCTTCTGCTTCACCATCTGGATAAAATCCTTTGCCTTCACCCCTGTCCCGGAGCGACCCGACATGGCATAGGACTTTTTTTCCTCAGTCTCCTCCATCCCCAGTCGGGATCGACTCGCACCGAGAAGTCGAGCAGACTGTTGAGAAAGGTTGACCACTTCATAGGCCATATGGATGGACTTGTTCGCCTCTTTCTTAAAGCCCATCTGCCGAAGGCACTCAACGACTACTTGCTGAGGATAACCCTGCCGGGTATCAATGACATTGATGACCATTTCTGCATGGCCAAAGCTTTTAGAAAGTTTTTCCCCTGGCTCACCCTCTTTGGCCGTTGTCCAGAGCATTTCTCCATTGGCTTGGGAACCCCAGCGTTTATATAAAAAATCCTTCTTAAGAAGACCAAACTTCCAGAGCTGATAAGCAACATCTTTTCCTGTATAGGTCAGACTCCCATTTGACCGAACGAGGATCTTATCCAAACTTTTCATTCCTTCAGCCGTCTCGACAATTCCGCCGAAAGGAACTACCCAGCACCCTTCATTCGGGCCCTCTGTCTCAAATCGAAGGGCCCCCTTCCCTTTCAGGAGTTCAAACGTAGTCTCCCAGAATCCCCTGGCAATGATATCCGACTCCCAGTTGAGAAGGTCGTAGAAAATAGAGAGTTGAGCCACTGTTTCCAGATGAGACTGAACAATCTTTGTGGCTAATTCTTTAGCAAAGCCAGCAATAGGATGGATTTCTCCTTCAATCTTGTGGAGAACCTCCTCCCTTTTCTCAAGGAGGGATGGATTCTTCTCAAGTTCATTCTGGAAACGGGCATAGAGATCCCAGCAGAAATAATCAAAAGGTTGATCTGCCGGAAATTTTCCCCAGATGGCTTTAAAGTCCGACCCTTCCGTAAAAGAAGGAGGGGCAAGATAAAGAAGAGCCGTCACCACATCAACCACCTGGAGACCTGTATCATCAATATAATTACAAACCTCTGTTGAAAAACCGCTCCATTTGAGAACTCTGGCTACGGTGTCTCCCAAAACCGAATTCCTGAGGTGACCAATATGCATCGCTTTATTGGGATTCACGCTTGTGTGTTCGATAAAGACCTTTTTCCCCGGTTGTGAAACAGGCTTCCCGAAAAGCTCACCTTCTTGAAGGATTCGGGGGATGAGGTCCTGAGCCAAGGCTGGCCAATCCACTATGAAATTGAGGTACCCAGGAGGAGAAACACCGATATCTTTCATATAAGGCGGAAGCTTCGATTTCAATCGCTCAGCCAATTCCTGAGCTATCTTCATTGGAGACTGCCTTCTCTGCTTTGCCATGGACAAACAGACGGCGCTTGAGAAATCCCCCAACTCCTGCTGAGGAGGCACATTGAAAGGTATCTCTTCGATATTCAAAAGTTCCTTTAATACTCTGGCAACTCCTTCTCTGATCATTCCCTGTTTTCCCTTCTCGTTTGTTCAATTATTATGAGGATGGGAGAGAGAAAAGTCAACCCTTCGACTCCCTGGCCTGAAGGCCAGGGCTTGCCTTCGACCCGAGCTCAGGCCGAGGGGCTCAGGGTTGACCCTGCACTTCGATAAACTCAGTGTCCTGAGCTTGCCGAAGGAAGCCGCGCTTCTCTACCCCGCCTTCAAAGGCGAGGCTTGGCGCCGCCGAATGGGTCAAGATAATCGAAAATTGACAGGTTAAAGACTTCAGGAATATAATCGATTATAATAAGGATGGGTTAATTCATTTCGGTCACGGATGAGGAGGTTCTATTCATGGAAAGCACACTGAAAAAATATGCTGCGAGGATTGAACGAAATGAAGTCAATCCTCATATCCGATACGGTGGTAAAACGAGCGGACTGATTTTAGATCCCCTTCGAGAGGAGGCGCCTCTTGAACTTCTGGGGTTTGGAATTTATCAACTGAGCTCTCGTTTCATCACGAAGGAGACGAGGGGAAAAGAAATCGTTCTCGTCCCTCAGGAAGGGGAATTCGAGGCTGAGGTGAATGGAATACGATTTTCCATAAAGAGAACTGGGGGGCCTTTTTCACTCGGGGTTAGAAAATCGAATGCCTCTGCCCTCTACATCCCTTGCAATTCCAAATTGAGGATTCAAGGAAATGGAGAGGTTGCCTTCTTTGAAGCACCTGCCCTTAAAGAAAAACCTCCATTTTATTTATCGAGTCAGGAAGTAGAGCCAGTCTCAAGGGGAGATTGGATTTGGCGGAGGGATGTTACCCCTTTGATCAGCCCTAAGAATGCCAGTTCGAACCTGGTGATTGGAGAAACTTACAGCCCTCCAGGTTTCTGGTCAGGAACTCCTCTCCATCTACACGACAAAGATCAACCTTCATCCGGAGAATCAGGTCACGAAGAGGTCTATTACCACCGTTTCAATTGGAAAAAAGGAACCAAGGATCAGATCGGGCCCTATGGCGTCCAAATGCTCATGGATGGTAAAAAGCTGATGAAGGCTTTTCTCATCGGGGACAGAAGCATCTTTGCCATCCCAGGGGGTTGCCATCCTGTGGTCGCCTCCCCTGTTTCCGAACTCATCTATTTATGGGGATTGGCTGGAAGGGGAAAAGAGTTGATGATGAGGGATCTTCCCGAGTTTACCTATCTCAAATCCTTTGAAGAATTTTTTAAAAATTTGGAAGAAACAAGAAAGAAAAATGGCCTCTCTCAAGAGAAGTTTAAAACTCTCTGCGCCCCCTATTCTTTTACAGAAGAACAGAAAGTTCTTTTAGCCGCAATGCTTAAAGAAAAAGGATATGAGATTGATTAACTCAGGCCAACCCCCTGTCCAGGATGAAACGATGGGGAATTTCCTGCTCTTCTGGACCAAGAAGATTCCAGACAACTTTTCCACATCACCTATGGTTATCTACTCAATGCAAAGAACAAGGCTGGGAATAATATTTTTAAAGACCGGCTTTATCAAACTTTGATACAATATGAAGAGGATTACTGGTCCGTGCTGGAAAAACATTTGGGGAAATATTTAAATCTTCTTGGAGTGAAAAGAAAGAGAAAAGGGGATGATGAAAAATGAATAAAAAAAGCCCGATAAAGATTTCGATTTGTAATGAGCTTTTTCAGGGATGGCCGATTGAAAAAGTCTTTGAGTATGCCGCTCTATTGGGTTACGATGGGGTTGAAATCGCTCCCTACACCCTGGCAGACTCAGTCACCGAAATCTCACCAAAGAGGCGAAAAGCCATTCGGCTTGCGGCAGAACAGGCGGGGATCGAGGTGGTTGCCCTTCATTGGCTGCTGGCGAAGCCAGAAGGGCTCTACATCAACCATCCCGATGAGATCATCCGTATAAAAACCCAGGAGTATATGGAGGCGCTCATCCACTTCTGTGCCGACATCGGAGGGAAGATTCTGGTCCATGGTTCTCCACATCAGAGGACTATCCAAGGGGGATGGGATTTTCAAGAGTCATGGGATTTTTCCAAGGAAACCTTCAAGATATGTCTTAAGACGGCTCGAAAAAGAAATGTTCTCTACTGTATTGAACCTCTTGCCCATACGAGCACCAACTTCATTAATACCGTGGCAGAGGCCATTCAATTGGTGAAAGAGATAAGGCATCCCAATTTCAAAATGGTCTTCGATTGTCGAAGCGCATCAGCCCAGGAGGAATCGGTCCCTGAGGCCCTCCTCCGGGCCATGGAGTCTGGATACCTCCGTCATATCCATGTCAACGATGCGAACGGAAGGGGACCGGGCTTTGGAGAGACGGAGTTCATCCCGATTTTGAAAAGTTTAGTTAAGAATAACTATAAGGGTTACATTTCCGTAGAGGTTATCGATTTCAGTCCTGATCCTCAAACGGTTGCCAGCCGAAGCATCAGTTACCTCAGGGGAATTCTGGAGACCTTAACCGAAAAAGGCTAATAGATGAAAAAGGAGGATGCCGAAAAAGTCTCTTTCCCAGTCATTCTGAGTCCTTCGCTGTCATTCTGAGCGAAGCGAAGAATCTTAAAAGATAGCTCAGGGTTGACCCTGCACTTCGATAAACTCAGTGTCCTGAGCTTGCCGAAGGAAGCGGCGCCTCTTTACCCCACCTTCAAAGGCGGGGCTTGGCGCCGCCGAATGGGTCAATTAGAATTTACTTCTTTCAATTTTAATAGATTCATAGAGGGGAGACAATTTTTGGAATGTTATGAGATATTCAGCTAAAAATAAAATTTAATAACATATTTATAATTCAATAGGTTATGAGTATTTTGAAAGATTGGCACTGTCCTTGCACAATTATTTATCCAAAACATAATTCGCAACGATCAAACCAAATTACGATTAATCAAGGAGGGATAAAATTGAATAAGAAAGGATTCACACTGATAGAAGTTCTTATCGGCCTCATTCTTTTAGCCATTGGACTTTTAGCGATTGCTGGAATGCAAATTACTGCAGTCCGGGGTAATTTCTTCAGTCATTATTTAACTCAAGCCAGTTATTTCGGTCAAGACCGGTTGGAATTTTTAGATAATCTATCTTATTCCTCTAACGAATTATTAGCGGGAAATCACAACGATCCCGCCACAACAATTTCTGGAATTGTATTCAACCCGTCCTACACCGTGGTGGATGATCCCAATGGCTATAAAATTATTTACTATACAATAAGGTGGAATGACGGTGTTAATCGGAATATTTCGTTTTCAACAATTAGATCACAATAAGGATGGGTTTCAATATGAACGAGATCTTAAAAAAGGATAAGGGAATAACATTGATTGAATTGCTGGTAGCTCTTGTAATCAGCGGCCTCCTCCTTGCTGCTGTATATCGAACATTTATCAATCAACAAAAAACCTTTGTGGTCCAGGGACAGGTCGTCGATATGCAGCAAAATATGAGAGTGGCCATTAATCGAATGATGACAGAAATCAGGATGGCAGGTTTTGGAAATGTCTCAATGGTATTGCCGGTCACCTATACCACCGGCACTTTCAATAATATTTTGAATCCAAATATGCCAACAGCTGGTTCCCTCACAATTATCTCTTCAGTGGGTGGGACGGCTACGCTCACCGCTTCAGGGAGTAGCGGCCAAAATCAGATCACGGTATCAACCCTAACGGATGACAAGGGGAATCCCCTGTTTGATACGGGCAACATAAAATATATATCCATCGGTGGTTTGGAAAGCTACATCATCAATTCCATCGATACCGGAGCCAAAACACTTACTCTGAACGGGTCCCTGACTTACAATCATCTCATTGGAACCCCTGTTTTTACCATTAGGGCATTGAGTTACCAGGTTGCTTCAGTAAATGGGTTCCCTACTTTATTGAGAGATGAGAATATGGGAGATGGGGCC
>Ga0210056_1002458_pt1 | contig 15569 bp, 15 predicted proteins | sample CryGeyCG2014_080_2_FD_183965 | JGI IMG/M metagenome (GOLD analysis project Ga0210056, IMG submission 183965) | Groundwater microbial communities from aquifer - Crystal Geyser CG07_land_8/20/14_0.80 (SPAdes) (version 2) | ecosystem: Environmental > Aquatic > Deep subsurface > Groundwater | place... | reverse complement strand
ACACCGTTACGTATACAAGCAGTTCCTGGATGCCTTTGTCGATAGAGTGAAGCGCTTGGTCGTGGGAGATCCGGCCGATGAAAGAACGGACGTCTCCCCGGTCGCGAGCGATATTGCCGTTAAGAGAATCGCGGCTCAACTGAAAGATGCCGTGCGGAAGGGGGCTGAGATTTCAATCGGCGGCGCAATTGATGGAAATCTGATCCATCCCACGGTCGTTAAGGGGGCAACTGACGACATGCTCGGGATGCAGGAAGAGGTCTTCGGGCCCGTGGCCTTTACTTCATCTTTTTCTTCTCCGGAGGAGATCATAAGGCGGGCCAAGAACAACCGATACGGACTGAGGGCCGCTGTTTACGGGGGGAATTCAGCTTTGCAAGTGGCCAACGCTCTAAGAGGAGAAGATTACTGCCATCCTGTGGACGACTATACATTCGGCAAGTTCGGGACCGTCGTTCTCAACGAAACGAGAAGCACGTCGTGGAAGGGCGCTTTCATTGTAAAAGCTGTGGGCGGCTATGGCTATTCAGGATGGATATGGGAAACCGTGGAAGGAAGATTCCGGATCAAGCAGGGGCCGAAACTGTTGAGCATAGAGACATCGTTGATTTCATGACTCATGGTTCACATTTGATGAAATCGTAAAAACTCAAAATTAGGATGGCAAAGTAAAAAGCTTCAGATGCAAGGCGCGCAAATCCTGAGGAATGAGGCGTACATGTGGGTACGCCGCAATGACGAAGGATGCAGTGCAACGCAGCAGATGGACTTTTTACGAAGCCATCACATTTGAATCAGCGGGTTTCTAATGGAATAATGTATCGTTGCCGCCACCAAGGGCTCAATGTCATTGACTTAACGAACGGATTTGTAAGAAGGGTAAAAACCCTCCAAGTGTCTGATCCGGTCTTGCTTAATGGCAGCAGGTGTTTTATCTAAAATAGGAATCTGAACAGGGGATGAATCGAAACATGACCTCCGGTGATGGCCGGAACCCTTTTTAAAGCCGATCGCCTATAGAGGGCAGGAGACAAGGAAGAATGGAAAAAGCGTATAAACCCGATTACCGAAGAGTGGTGATCCGCACCTCGGACGGAAAGGTCATCCAGGGGAGTATCAATATCGCCCTGAAGGAGCGGGTATCCGACATATTCACGAAACAGGACAACCCCTTCATCGTGATGAAGGATGTTTATTTCCGGGAAAACCACCTCGAAACACTCATTCTTAATAAGCAATTCATCGTCTGGGTCGAACCTTGGGTCGAACCTCTCGACTAAGACAACCTTCTGGCGGCTGCTGTTAAAAAGCCCTCCAGGCTTTTTAAGTCGTATACATTGAAAACGGCGACGGGATGATCTTTAGAAACGATCTTTTTCTGGATTCCGGAAAGGACCCTCCCCGGACCCACCTCCACAAATGCTTCCACCCCTTCCTCGATCAGCCGGACCATGGCGTCATACCATCGGACCGGGCTGCAAAGTTGCCGGGCTAAAACGGACCGGATTTCCTCGGGATTGCCGGAAAAACCCGCGGTGACATTGAAAATGACCGGTCTTTCCGGTGCGCTGAAAGAAAGGCTTTGTAGGAAAGAGGAAAATTCCGTCTCAGCTTCCTGGATCAGCGCGCTGTGCCAGGCGCCGCTGACCTTGAGGAAAATGGCCCTGGCTCCCAGGGCGCCTGCCGCGTCTGCGGCATGGCGCACCGGAGCAGGGGAGCCGCTGATGACGATCTGGGTGGCCGTGTTGTGATTGGCAACGGAAACGACCCCGTCGCTTTTTGCCTCTTCGACGATTTTTGCCACAACATCAATGGGCAGGCCGACAATGGCGCACATGACGCCCGGATGTTTCAAGGCTTCCCGGTGCATGAGTTGTCCCCGTTTCAGAACCGCCCGGAGGGTGTCCGGCCGGGACAGAATTCCGGATGCGGCAAGGGCGCTATACTCTCCCAGGCTGTGCCCGGCTGCAACGTCCGGTCGGATTCCTTCCCGTTCGAGGGCCGCCAGACAAATCAGATTGACGACGGTGACGGCGGGCTGGAGATTGACGGTCTCGGTCAAATCCTCCATGGGCCCTTTGAAGCATAACCCCTTCAGGTTCATCTTAACCGTTTCTTCCGCCATATCGAAGATCTCTTTGACGAAGTCGAATTCCTGGTAAAGGTCGAGCCCCATGCCGACATACTGGGAGCCCTGACCGGGAAACAAAAACGCGGTTTTCATCACAAACAGCCTCCGATCATTCGTCGATTTTAAACAATTTTCGGGTAATGTCGAGTGTGATTGCCTTGGCCTCGTAACGGGTCAGCTCCTTTAAGTACAATGTGGGATTGTGGAGGATCTTGTTCACCATGGCCGCGGCCATCCGATGCAAGGCCTGACGGTGGGATTCGGTGATGCCGTCGAAACCCGACAGGGTCTTTTCGATTTCCGCATTAACGATGGTTTCGATCTTGTTTCTCAGCGCCACCACGGTCGGTATCACTTCCAGGCTGTCGTACCAACGTCGAAATCCTATGACGGCCTCGTCCACGATCCGCTCCCCCTTCGCCGCTTCCCGAAGGCGGTCATCCATGTTTTCCTCAATGATCCCCTTTAAATCATCGATGTCGTAAACGTAGGTATTGGGAAGCTGGTTGATGGCAGGATCGATGTCACGGGGAACGGCGATGTCGATAAAAAACAAGGGTCGGTTTCTCCGTGCCCGGATGACGCCTTTGACCTGGTCGCGACGGATCACCACATCCGGTGAACCCGTGGAACTGATGATGATATCCACCTCGAGGAGAAGGGCCTCGATCTCGTCGAACCGGACCGCCTGTCCTTTGAACCTTTGCGCGAGTTGAACCCCTCTTTCAAATGTGCGGTTCGCCACAAAAATGGTCCCGGTCCGGTTGCGCGCCAGATGCTCCACCGCGATCTCCGCCATTTCACCGGCCCCGATCAGGAGGACCTTTTTCCCCTCCAGAGTATCGAAGATCTTCTTGGCCAGTTCGATGGCGGCGTAGCTGATGGAGACGGCATGATCGCCGATTCCGGTCTCCGTCCGAACCCGCTTGGCCACAAAGAACGCCCGGTGCAGCAAACGGTTGAGAATCACGCCGGTGGTTTTTTTCATCGTTGCCAACCGGTAGGCCGCCTTCATCTGTCCTAGAATTTGGGGTTCTCCCACCATCATGGAATCGAGACTGGAGGCCACCCGGAATACATGGCGCACCGCCGCAACGCCCGAATGGGTATATAAAACGCTTTCCAAGGTCGCCTGCTCGATTCCTCCGGTTTTTGAAAGCAGAGCCTTGATATGCCCCACGGTTTGGGTCGCATCCCCCGTGACTGTCAGCACCTCCACCCGGTTACAGGTGGATAACAGAATCACTTCCCGGATATCCGGCGATTGGCTCAAGCTTTCAAGGCCGGCTTCCGCGTCGGTTTCGGATAAGGCGATACACTCGCGGAGTTCCACCGGGGCAGTCTCGTGATTGAGCCCGATGAGAAGGATATCCGGGGTGGGGGTGTGGCCTTTAGGGGGTTTCGCGTCCATCATGAATCGATGCTGAAAACATGCGGTGTTTCGGATATGAAAGAAAAGAAGTTAAAACCGTGTGAACTCTCCATGGTGGCCTTTCAAGAAAAAATTGACACCGAAAAATGTAAAAAGCAGCACCGCAAAACCGATGATGGACAGGATAGCTGCGCGTCGGCCCCGCCATCCCACGGCAAGACGCTCGTGAAGAAGCGCTGCGTAAACCAACCAGGTGACGGCGGACCAAACCTCCTTGGGATCCCAGCTCCAGAACCGTCCCCAGACCGATTTGGCATAGATGAAGCCGCCGATGAGACCTGCGGTGAGAAACGTGAACCCCACCACGATACAGGCATACCCCGCGGAATCGAGGCGTTCAAGCGATGGGAGGCGGCGGAAGAAAAAGCCCCGGGCCTTGTGCTTGATGGCGCGTTCCTGGAGCAGATATAAAATCCCGACCCCGCAGGCCAGTGCAAAAGCCGCATCCCCGATGAAGACGCTGACCACGTGAAAGATAAACCAGAAGCTGGAAAAGATCTCTTTAGTCGGACCGGTGTGCCGGGGAAACTGGGAGGCCGCGATCATGAGGGCCAGGGCGGCGGGAGCGGCGAATATCCCCAAGATTTTTAATTTGAACCGGTGCCGGACGGCGATGAAAACGACGGCCACCGCCCATGCCGATAAAGACAAGGTTTCGGATAGGTTGCGCACAGGCATCAACCCTGTCCGGATATAAATAGTGATGATGCTGATGGAGTGGCACAAAAGCCCGGCCATAAGGATGTAATATCCGAAACGGTGAAGGATTTCCTTTTGGAAAAAGAGGTACGCCAGGTAACAGGCCGTGCTCAACAGGTACAGGGAGATGACGGCGTATATGAGGTTTTCCATGAGTTCACCCGGATAGATCGTTTGGAGTCATCGGTCGGATAAGAATTTTCTCAAGGCGCCTCTTCGGGTCCGGACTTTTCTGTGGGCAGCGTATCGATTTCATATTCTTTTCCAAACAATTGCCTTAAAATTTCGTTGATCCGGGGGATATCCTTATTTTTCACCCAGCGGAGAAGATCGCTTCGAATCAGCGCTTCAAACAGGTTTTTATGGGCTTCCGGCGCATGGGCTGTTTTAAGCAACTTGGCTCGCAACTCCCCCATGATCCCCAGGAAATCCGCATACTCCGGTCCGAATCGCTTTTCAAGCTCCTTGCGCAGCGTTTTGGCATAAGCCGGGCTCGTTCCCGAGGTGGAAACGGCGATGATCAGGTCCCCCCGGTTGACGATGGAGGGGAGGATGAAGTTGCATGCCTCCGGCCTGTCGGCGATGTTGCAAAGCATGTTGCGGGCAAAAGCTTCCCGGCTTAAAAATTGGTTCAGTTCGGCATCATCGGTGGCGCCGATGACCAGGAACATCCCCTCCAGATCTTCGTTTCGGAAATGCCGCCTTTTAAGGGATATGGCTCCGGATTCGGCCAGCTTGAGAAGTTCGTGTGTGGACTTAGGGCTTACCACGGTGACTGCCGCCCCGCAGTCCAAGAGGGTTTTGACCTTTCGGGTCCCCACGTCACCGCCTCCCACCACCAGGCAGGCCTTGTTATTAATATCCAGATAGACCGGGTAGTATTTCATCGTCGATCCTGGGAAAAACGCCTCTTTCGGCCTATGCTCAGGCCGGTTTTGGATCCAGATTGATCGTCATCAGGTCGCAGGCCGTCTTCAACGGACCGGAATAGGTCTTCCGACATTCCTTTTCGATATCGGTCATGTCGCACTCGGGATAGAGATGGGTCAAAACCAGCATCGAAACTCCGGCCCTTTGGGCTGCTTCCCCGGCCAAGGAGGGGGTCATATGTCCTTTGACCTTCAGATCATCCGGGAGGGCCGACTCGCAGATCAACAGGTCGGTGCCTTTGGCCAAGAGGACCAGGTTTTCCGTGTAGTCCGTGTCCCCCGAATATACCATCGAAACACCCGACCGGGTTTCGATCTTAAGCGCAACACTTTCCGGATTATGATCCATGGGCATCGAAGACACGGTAAACCCATCGAAATTCCGGGTATCCAAAGCCCTGTTGTCCAGTTCGATGAACTCTAAAAGATCCAAGGGAAGCGCCACCCAGTCTCCATATACCTTTTTGAGTCCGGTATAAAAATCTAAAAAACCTTTTCCGGCCAAAATCTTCAAGGGAAATTTTCTCTGTAAGATATCCGGATACTTGGTGCCAAAAATAAGAGGGACGAGTTCGCCGGAATGATCCGGATGGAAATGGCTTAAAAACAGATGGGTAATTTCAAAGATCGTCGTTCGGGCTTCCAGAAGCCTGCGCATCGTGCCGGGTCCTGCATCCAAAAGAATCCTTTCATTTCCGATGCGTACCAGTACCGAACATGCACTGCGTTTCAACGAAGGGACGCACGTCCCGGAGCCTAAAATGGTGACGGAAATATGCGGATTCGGATGGTCCAAGACTCAGTTTTTCTCCCGGGTCTTTTTAATGATCCAGGAAAGAACCCTGGTGTCGTTTTTCAGGTCGGGCCCCCCCTGCAAGGTGGCAACCGGTATTTCCGCCCGCGCCATGCTTTTGTGTCCGCCGGCGGTCCCCATCTGGCCGAAGCTGCGCTTTGCGATTTTCCCCGCGTCTTTGCGAAGTCCGTCGTTTCTGAAAATGACGATCAGTTTATCCTGCCATAGCCCGGACACGATACTCCAGGTCACCTTGTCGATTGCCATGAAAAAATCGGCGATGAGCACGCAGACATCCGCATTCGTCACCGGCCCAAGATGGGTATAAATATTGCCTTTTATTAGGCGCTTGTTTTCCAGGGCCACCCGAAAATACTTCAGGTAATCCAGCTTCAGAAAGGCCCGTTCGATCTTGCGGACCAGGGAGGTGTTGGCATATTTATAAAGATACTGAAAGGCCCGAAGATCTTCCGGCAGAGTTTTTCTTTGGAAATCGTTGGTGTCGATCTTGACGGCATAAACCAGGGCGGTGGCCAGCTTGGCGCTGGGCTTGATTTTTGCGGCCTGCAGATATTCGGTGAGAATGCTCGCCGTGGCCCCGTACTGGGGGCGGATATCCATGAAAGGCGCCTTGGTCTCCGTTTCCGGATGATGGTCGATGATGACATGGGGCTGGATCCTGGAAAAGAGCGCATTATGCTCCGGCTGGGAATCCACCAGGACAAAACGGGAGAAGACCTCCGGCTTGATGCGATCGATGTGGACCATGGGAATTTTCAGCAGGCGGATCATGGCGAGGTTATCCGGTCTTTCGATGACGTTGATATGAGAGATCGTCACACCGGCCACACGCCTCCACAACAACCTTTTAACGGCCATGGCACAGGCGATGGCATCCGGATCCGCGAAAATGACGATCAGGACCTGGTCGTTGGGCAAAAATTGCTGATAGAAGCGGTTCAGTTTTTCTTTGGATGAAAGGGCCATGTATGGATTATTTCACTCATGTCCAAACGTGATGGCTTCGTAAAAAGTCCATCTGCTGCGTTGCACTGCATCCTTCATCATTGCGGCGTACCCATATGTACGCCTCATTCCTCAGGATTTGTGCGCCTTGCATCTGAAGCTTTTTACTTTACCATCCTAATTTTGAGTTTTTACGATTTCATCAAACGTCAGTGAGTAAAAAAAAACAAAAAAAGTGTAGCGCCATCTTCTTTTAAAAACAACTCTATTTCTAATCCATCCCCTTGCTTTCAGAATGTTGAGAAGCCTTATCAACGGCATCCTGGACGGCGTTCATCAGGACCACGCTGCTGTTGGTGGCGCCGGAGACTGCATCGACACGGGTGGATTGCTCCGACACAATTCGCCGGGGGATGGTCTCTTCAACGATCTTGCCCTTCCAGGAGGCAAAATGCCGGAGGACCTCAACGCCTTGAATTTTCCCGTCTTTGAGAGTCACGCGAACGGTGGCGCTGTTGGGACCGGAGCTGCTTTTCCCTATGTAGACTCCGTCATTAATCTTGGCCGGTTCGATGGCTGCGCCGACGGGCCGGGCAAGCTGGCAGGAAATGAAAGCACAGGAAAGGCAGGCGCCCAGGAGAAAAAGGCACATGGAGCGGATACGGTTTTTCATCGGCTTCTTTCAGGCCTTTTGGCTTTTTAATGATTTTACCCTTATGGTTCTGTTCGGGGACTGAGACAATAAAAAAGCCGCCCCTTTTTGAAGGTTCGGCTTTTAATTCTATCTGGTGGCGATGCAGGGATTTGAACCCCGGACACTGCGGATATGAGCCGCATGCTCTGACCACCTGAGCTACATCGCCAGAGAAGGCACCGGGCTTTTACCAGAGGATTTCAGAAAGAGTCAAGTCGAAACCGTCATTTTGCCGCCTGGGAGTCATTCACGGTCACGCTGTATTCTTCCAGGTTCTTGGGCAGTTTCCCGAAAACGATCATAAAGGATCCTGTCTGCCTGGGATTGAGACTCGTTTGAGTCACACCTCCGGCCGGCCGGCCGGAGAGGCGGGCATCGATGGCGTCCATGTCCATTTTGACAAGGTCGGTTTCCGGGATCAGGTTGCCGCTGTAAACCGTTTTGCTGGTGATGATCTGTTGCCCTTTTCTGAGCAAGTTGCCGGTAATCTGGATATCTCTTCTGGCCTGGGTGTAGTCGTTTTTGATTTTACCCGATATGACGAAGCGTTTTCCGTGTTCCGGACTGGTGATAAAGTGACCGTCCACATCTAAAATCTGAATCCGAAGGTTTCCCGGAGCCGCGGCTTTTGTCTTTGAAAAATTGCTCAGAAAAGGAATGGAAATGCCCATTCGGTTCGTCAGAATAAAAGCGCCGTAACCGGCCCCTGCGATAAGAATAAGAATCAACAGTCCCCGTAAAAATGAACCGATTCGTTTCGGTTTTCCTGTAAGCGAATAGGTTTCCGGAGGCAGTTCCTCCGGCTCAGGGAGAGGTTCGACGTCTTGATCAATGAACTGAGGCGCTTCTTCAAAGCGGTCTTTGGCAATACCGGCGAATCGATCTGCTTTTGCCCCGCTTTCGGTGGCAATGGGTTCCCGGGTTTCCAATTCGAGGGGCTCTTCGGATTCGATCTGAAATTCATCTGCGGGAGCTTTTTCCAAAAAAGCCTTTGCTGCGGGCACTGCCGTTTCGGCCGGGGTTTCTTCCTTGAACTCGCTGAGGTCCAGTTCATCAATGACGTCGGCCTTGGCAACGGCTTCAGATGTCTCGAACTCCTTGGTTGGAGTTTCGACCGGGCTCTCTTTTTCTTCGCTTTCTAGAACAGGTTCCTTCAGGGTCTCGATGTCAAATTCGGTGATCGGTTCTTTAGGTTCTTCCTCTAAGAGGATTCCCGGCGCTTCTACCGGTTCTTTTTCCGGCTTGGCCTCCGTCTCGATCCTGAAGATCTCTTCGAGTTCGCTGATATCCGGATCGGCCCTTCCTGAGCCGCCAGGTTTTTGGGCTGATGAAATGCCCCCGTCGATTTCTGAATCTTCCTCTAAAACGAATTCGAAATCGCCCTTGGTGAGATCAGTTTCCGGCTTTTCAGAAAGATCAAGGGTGCTAAAGTCAGAGGGTATTTCTTTTCCCGCATCCGGCGTTTCAAAGTCATAGGGGGTTTCTTTAAGAAAGGCCTGAGTATCTTCCGAGATGGCTGCAGGTTCAGAATCTTTCGGCATCAAATCTTTAAAAAGGTTGTCCCCCTCGTCTTTTTCCGCCGATGCTTTTTCAGACGGCGGAAAGACCGTAAAGATGTCTTTGCATTTGGAGCATTGGACCTTTGACCCTTCCTTTTTCAGGACGGCTTCATCCAGGGCAAACCGGCTGGAGCATTTTTGGCAGGTAACGATCATGATGCCTCTCCCCTTCTATACGGTTAAACGGTAGATTTCCGGCAGAGCGCGGTAGCTTTCGTCGTAATCCAGCCCGTATCCCACAAGGAATCCGCTTTCAACCTTTTGACAGACATAGTCCAGACGAATTTCAACCTTACGCCGTTCCCATTTGTCGAGAAAAGCACAGGTCTTAATTGTTCTAGGCCCTAATGTGCCTATATAATCTATGAGAAAGGCCATTGTCAAGCCCGTATCCACGATGTCCTCGATGATCAGCACATCCTTAGACCGTATATCCGCATCCACTCCTTTTTTTAGAAACGGCTTTTCAGAGGAATCGATACCGGTGCCATAGCTTGAGATTTGGACAAAGTCGATGCAGACAGGAATGGTCAGCGCCCGCATGAGGTCCGCCAGGAAGATAAAAGCCCCCTTGAGCACCGCGATGAGAACGAGGTCCCCATTTTGATAGTCATGGGAAATTCGAGTCGCCATGCCGGAAACCAGCTCCTGTATTCGGTCTCTTGATAGAATGGGAATCAATTCCGGCATGTATCAGGTCTTTCTGGGCCTGGTTCCTGCGTTTACGATTACAATCCGGATTTGGCCAATTCCTCAACCAGTTTTTTCTGCTGGGTGGTGAGTTTTTTTGGGGTGTTTACCAGGAGGTTCACATACAAGTCCCCTTTCCCGCTCCCTTTCATATGCGGCAGGCCATGGCCGGCCAGACGCATCCGGGTCTTGTGCCGCGTTCCCGGCGGGACGGTCAGGGTAAGCGACTTTTTTTCCAGGGTGGGGATGGACAGGGTGGTCCCCAACAGGGCTTCGCTGAGCCGAATTTCCCAGTTCATGCTGAGATCATATCCATCCACGGAAAACATCGGGTCTTCCATCACCTTGGATTGAATGAACAGATCCCCGGATGCGCCTCCGAAGGGGCTCGGCTCCCCTTTTCCGGTAAGCCGAAGCTTCTTCCCGCTGATCATGCCTTTGGGGATCTTGACCGTCAGGTTTCGGGTTTCCCTGCCATGATGAAAGGAGATACGTTTGGTGGTACCGGTAGCCACTTCTAGGGGTGTCAGGGGAAGCTCATAAATCAAATCCTGCCCCTTGGCCTGATTTTCTTGGGTATGTTGTCCATGAAAGTCGAAGGGGGGCCTCGATCCGAACGAAAACCGCATCCCGCTGCCTCTGCCACGGGAAGACGATGACTCTCCCAGCCCGAATTCCCGTAAAATTTCGCTGAAATCGAACCCCCTGAAGATGTCTTCCTGGGAAAAGCGCTGCTGGAATCCGGCGGATCCGTATGTATCATACTGCTTACGCTTTTCATCATCGCTGAGCACGGCGTAGGCTTCGCTGATGTGCTTGAATTTTTCCTCGGCGGACTTGTCTCCCTTGGCATGGTCGGGATGGTATTTCATGGCCAGTTTCCGGTAGGCCTTCTTGACTTCTTCCTTGGAGGCCCCTTTGGAAACACCGAGAGTCTGGTAGTAGTCTTTATCCGGCATGACGGATCGTTTCTTGTGCTTCTCCCTATTTACGGATTGTGTCCGAGGGGGATTCCCGAGCGTTTTTCAAATTGCTTATATATTTATAACTTAAAGAAAAATGAATAATCTGTCAAGGCGAATACGCCCCTCGGGAGGGATCGCCGCTCTTCCTGGCGTGTAAGGCGATCATCAATACGGACAGCGCAGAAGGAGTCATTCCATCCACCCGGGAGGCTTGTCCAAGGGATACCGGCATGACGGCGGCAAGTTTTTGCTTGAGTTCACTTGAAAGTCCATGGACGTTTTTGAAGTCGAAATCGCCGGGGATTTTTTGGGCTTCCAGATTCTTGAATTTTTCGATTTCATTGAGCTGACGGCGGATATACCCTTCATATTTGATTTCAATCTCCGCTTGTTTGGAAACCCTTTCGGGTATTGGGGTCGGCGGCCTGGAGAGGTTCAATACCACATCATAATCCAGCCCGGGTCGTTTCAGCAATTGGTCCAGTCGGGTCCCGTCCGTCAGCGGAAGAGAATCCCGGCGTTTCAGATAGGCGTTCACATCGGCCGACGGCTTGATCACCGCGGACTTGATCCGTCGAATCTCTTCGGCAATCTGTTGCTTTCTTTCCCGGATCGTTTTTGCCGCTTCGGCCGGCAGAAGGCCGAGGCCGTATCCGATTTCCACCAGGCGCAGATCCGCGTTGTCTTCACGGAGCAACAAACGATACTCGGCCCGGGAGGTGAACATGCGGTAAGGTTCCAGTGTCCCCCGGGTAATCAGGTCGTCCACGAGGACCCCCATGTATGCCTGGGAACGGTCCAGAATAAAGGGCGGTTGTTTTTGGACTTTCAAGGCGGCATTGATGCCGGCCCAAAGCCCCTGGGCGGCGGCCTCCTCGTAACCCGAAGTGCCATTGATCTGACCGGCCAGGAATAGACCCTCCACCCGCTTGGTCTCCAGGGTCGGCTTGAGCTGATTGGGATTCAGGTAGTCATACTCGATGGCATAGGCCGGTCGGACGATCTGCGCCTCTTCCAGGCCGTGTACGGATCGGACAAGTTCGACCTGAATCTCCATGGGGAGGCTGTTTCCCAGTCCGCTGGCGTAGACTTCGTCGGTATCGAGCCCCTCGGGTTCCAGGATGACCTGATGCTGATCCCTCTCGGAAAAACGGACTACCTTGTCTTCCAGGGAAGGGCAGTATCGTGCCGAAACGCCGTGGATCCTGCCGCCATACAGGGCGCTGCGCTTCAGGTTGTCACGCACGATCCGGTGACTTATGGGATTGGTGTGGCCGATGAAACTGGGCAACTGGGGGAGGCGGACCTCATCGCTGAAAAAGGAGAAAGGAACGGGCGACGGGTCCGAGTCGTGGCGGGTGAATTGGGAAAAGTCGATGCTCGATCTTTTCAGCCGGGGCGGTGTACCGGTCTTCATCCTTCCTGTTGAAAAACCCAGGGATCTGAGATGCTCCGGAAGGGCGTAGGAAGCAAATTCACCGGCGCGGCCGGCCTGAATCGCTGTAAATCCAATGTGAATCAGGCCGCTCAAGAAAGTCCCGGTTGCCAGAACCAAGGCTTTGGCCGGGTATTCAAACCCTGTATGATCCCGGACTCCGCATATTCGATTCTTCTCAACAATGAGCGCTTCGACCATAGCCTGCCGGATTTGCAGGCCGGGCTGGGCCTCCACGACGGCCTTCATGGCCACGTGATAACGGTTTTTGTCATTCTGGGTGCGGGTGGAATGGACGGCCGGCCCCTTTTTGGTGTTCAGGGTGCGGTACTGGATGGCGGTTGCGTCCGTGATCCTGGCCATTTCCCCTCCCAGGGCGTCGATCTCTTTCACCAACTGCCCTTTGGCAGTTCCGCCGATGGAAGGACTGCAGGGCATGGCAGCCACCTTGTCCAGGTCGATGGCCATCAACAGGGTGCGACACCCCATCCGGGCAGCGGCCAGGGCGGCCTCGCATCCGGCATGCCCGGCCCCCACGACGATAACATCATAGTCGTTCATCGGATCATCCGTGTTTTCCGGTTTCCCATCATCTTTCCTTCATGTATATAATCGGTGATCCGGCAAATCAAGCCCGGGCAGCTCCTGTATTTTCCCGTGGCATGAAAACCGGAAACTCATAGGTTTTTACGGCATAACACATGGAAAAACGATACCATGATCTCAACACCTATCTGAAGAACCGGTTCGGGTGCCGGGTCCAGAAGATCACCCTGGATGCGGGCTTTTCCTGCCCCAACCGGGACGGCACCCTGTCGAGGGAAGGGTGTATCTTTTGCAACTGCAAAGGATCCGGAACCGGCGCTCATGAGCGGGGCATGAGCATCGCGGAACAGATGGAGGAAGGAAGGAAGCGCCTTTCCCGCCGCTACGGTGCAAAGAAATTCATCGCCTATTTCCAGGCGTTTACCAATACCTACGGGCCGATTCACCGGCTGAAAGCCGCCTACGACGAAGCCCTTTTATCGGACGACGTGGTGGGTCTTTCCATCGGTACCCGGCCCGACTGCGCGTCAGATGAGGTACTCGATCTTTTGGGTCGGTATCTGGAAACCCATCTCGTCTGGATGGAGTACGGACTTCAATCGGCCGACGATGCGACCCTTTCCCGCATCAACCGGGGACACGATTTTGCCTGTTTCAATGATGCCGTCCAAAAGACCCGGAAAAGGGGAATTGCGACTTGCGCCCATGTCATCCTTGGGCTTCCCGGAGAAGACCGATCTCACATGATGTGCACCGCCGATGCCGTTTCCGAATGTGGAGTGGACGGCGTGAAAATTCATCTTCTTTATGTAGTGAGAGGGACAAGGCTGGAGACGCTTTTTAAAAGAAAGGAATATGTCCCCTTGAGCCAAGAAACCTACGTGGACTTGGCTTGCGATTTCTTGGAGCGCATTCCTGCCGATGTGGTGATCCATCGCCTGACAGGGGATCCCCATCCCGAAGAACTGGTGGCGCCCGATTGGTGCCGGGACAAGGCCGGAACCCTTGCCAGGATCCGAAAGACTCTGGAAGAGCGGAATTCATGGCAAGGCAAATATTGCCGATATCCGAAAGGTTAGGTATAAGAAAGCGAGACTCAAAAGGTAAGTAACAACCGGTCCGATACCTGTTCTGACTCCAACGTCTTCCCGTTCATTTGAAATCGACGCAACATCGATCTGCCACAATTCACATAGACCTCGCGTTCAAACAAACCGGCCGGGATAGGAAGGTCGCAGAACAGACTACCGGATTTTTTGGTTCCGTCAATGCTGAGCGCAACGAAGACACCGCGACATTTACAGTCCGAAATTGTGTTAATCAGCTCCTGGAGGTCGAATGCTTGAGCGCCGTACAGAATAGATTGGCTGTGGTGATATGGCGGATCACAATAGATAAGATCCCCTTCTTTCGCCATATTCATTGCTTCCCGGTAATCCATGACCTCAAAAGAACAATCCCTAACGCGCAGATGCCACTCATGCACGCGAGCGTCGAATGCTTTCGGAGGAATTGGTCGATGTACTCCGCATGGCGTTGACATGTACCCATCAAACTGGCGGAATCGTACCACGCCGCCATAGCAGGCACGACACAAAAATAATAGATCGGCTCCGTTGGGATGAGTGTTGTAACTATCCTTGATTTGTTCGTAAATACTTTTCTTATCAGAATGTTGGAGTCGATTCCACCTCTCTTCATACCACATTTTTAGAGACTCGGGATCACGTATAAGCGTTTGCCAGATTTCAATAAGGGGACGAAAAATATCAGAACCAAGTCCGTCGGAGGGAGCCAGTGTCGCCAAGACCGCACCGCTACCGAGAAACGGCTCAAAATACCGGCCAAATTTTCGGGGGAAGCAAGAGACGATATCAGCAGCAAACCGTTGCTTATTGCCGATCCATTTGAGCAGTTGCCCGCCGGGTGCCTCAACAGCAGTCTTATCGTAGGCCTTAAACAATCCAAGTTGCATATAGGGAAACTACACCAACCCGACGATCCTTGCAAGAGGAATATTCCATTTTGGGATAATAACTCCTGTTCATATAATATGCAGCCGTGAAGAAGACCATATATACCGAAGATCAAAAACGTCTACGGAACCTCCTGAAATCAGCCCGATTGGAAGCGGGCCTTACGCAAGAACAGTTGGCCGAACGTCTCAGTGTCCCGCAGTCATTTGTGAGCAAATACGAATCAGGGGAGCGCAAGCTTGATTTGATCGAACTTCGCAACATTTGTAGGGCTTTGGGGATTTCACTGCTATCCTTTGTGCGACAGTTTGACGAGTCACTATAATGAAACCTGATACTCGTTTTCTGAACTTGCCGAAGGACTTTTGGGCCCATGTCCGCCTGATCAGCGAGCAGTTAGGCTATACTGCTCGGGGAACCCACCAGATAAAAATTCCCTCATTCGAAGATCAGATCCGTTCGCTTGAGGCACTCGGAATGTCCAATAAGAAAATCGCGGATGAACTAGGCCAACCTTCCATTTTCGGTCGATTGTCGTCAAACGGCTTCCCGAACTTGTTGATGAATGGCTTGAAGTTCTGACGAGAAAATAAGACCACCGAACACGGCGTTCAAGCGAACGGGCGAGGAACAGTGACGGTTTTTCAGATTCGCCGTTGCGCCAGTTGCTTAACTTCATTCGTTAGACACCCAATGGGGTATGGATTTTTTATCAAGGGAGTTATCATCGGATTCTCCATCGCCGCGCCGGTGG
>Ga0210056_1002444_pt1 | contig 15623 bp, 17 predicted proteins | sample CryGeyCG2014_080_2_FD_183965 | JGI IMG/M metagenome (GOLD analysis project Ga0210056, IMG submission 183965) | Groundwater microbial communities from aquifer - Crystal Geyser CG07_land_8/20/14_0.80 (SPAdes) (version 2) | ecosystem: Environmental > Aquatic > Deep subsurface > Groundwater | place... | reverse complement strand
TGGCCGATCAGATGTTACTGTTTAAATATCTCATCAGGAATGTAGCCGCTTCATATCATAAAATGGCGACTTTTATGCCGAAACCTTTAAGGGGACACAACGGAAACGGGATGCACCTCCATCATTCATTATGGAAAGAGGGAAAACCGCTTTTTTATGATCCGGAAGGAAGTTATTACCAACTTTCAAAGTTGGCCATGCAATATCTGGGCGGGATACTTACTCATGCTAAAAGTTTGAGCGCCATAACTTCTCCCTCGGTAAATTCATACAAGCGTCTGGTTCCGGGTTTTGAAGCACCAACCACCATTGCCTTTGGTTACCGCAACCGGAGCACCTGTATCCGTATTCCTGCCTATCCGGATAAACCGGAAGCAAAACGGATTGAATTCCGTATTCCGGATCCCTCGACAAACCCATATTTATGCTTTGCAGCCATTATGCTGGCGGGTATTGATGGAGTTAAAAGGAGAATTGATCCGGTCAAAGCGGGCTTTGGCCCTTTGGAAAAAAACGGTTATGATTTAGTTCAAAAGGAGAAAGAAAAAATACAGTTTATACCGGGATCGCTTGATAGGGCGCTTAACGAATTGGAAAAAGATCATGCCTATTTGCTGGAGGGCGGAGTTTTTACAAAGGAATTTCTTGAATTATGGATTACTCATAAAAGAAATGAGATTAAAAAAATAAATCAATATCCGGACGCGGTTGATTTCGAGTTCTACTTTGATTGTTAAAAAGCGTTTAAGCCGACATCCTTGACGAGAGGTATACGGTTGTATATCATTGGTATATGAACAAGACGGATTCTTTAAACAAATTGTTTGGCAGCAGGTCAAGAGTGGCGGTTTTGCAGTTTCTCTTATCCAATGAAAAAGACCGTTTCGGCGTCAATGAAATTATCAGAAATACGGGAGTCAATGCCCGTCTGGCCTCGCAGGAATTGAAAAAGTTATTAGAACTCGGCATTCTTTCTTCGGAAACCCATGGGAACTCTTTACTCTATTCAATTAATCAAAATTCTTCCCTGATAAAGCCGCTTAAGGAAATTATTGTTAAAAGTGATTGGTCGGAATGGGAAAGACCTTCCCGCATTCATCACCTGGTTTTGACGCTTGAGGCCGGTTTGAAGCCTATGAAGGAATATTACGGCTATTGTCTGCCTTATGCCCATTTAGTATTTAACTACGACAATGTTACCTGGTTTTTCCAGCTAAGCGAGTTCCAAAGTTTAGGTAAGAAATTGATTCCAATCTATCAAAAAAATAAAAATCAAATCTGGGAAGATTTTGAAAGATCGGCTTCCACTTTGTGGAGTTGTAAGGACTACCCTTCATTTTATCGCAACTATCTCGATTTCTGGAAAGTAGCCTGGGCCACCGAACCGATTTCTTTTTATATAGATGCCAAACTAAAAAAGGGAGAACAAATTGGCCTAACTGGAAAGTCATTTACGGATGAGTATGAGGACGCAATTTGGAAGCTAGCCAAAAAGGCAGAAAAAGAGGGGATTGAAAAGATTGACGTTGGTCCGATTCTAAAGGAATATTTTTGGATCCGTAACAGTTACCACAGCGTGCATCGTCTGACCGAAGAGGAAGTTAAAACTGAAATCAGAAAAAAGATGGGCAAGAAAAGACCAAGACGTAAAAAGGGAGCCAACCCGAACTCACTTTCAAAAGAATTGCTTACACTAGGCAAAGAGATGATTTTAATGCAGGATATCCGTAAAAAATATATGATGAAAGCCGCCTATTATCTTCATGAGTTCTTAAAACAAATCGGGAATAAATATAGCAGCAAAGAACATAAACTGACACCGATTTTAATGACTCAAACACTTCCTTGTGAGGTATTGGATATTAAAAAATATCTACCAAAACTTAAGCAAGAGCTTGAATTACGTCAGCGTTCCGCCACCATTACCGGGTCTTTGGCAGACGGAATTAAAGTTTATAGCAGTCAAATTTTCTTTCCCAAAGGAATTCATAGGGTAACTAAATTTGAAATCAGAGGAAATGTTGCTTGCGGAGGAAAAGCCGCCGGAAGGGTAAAAATTATCAGAAGGATCGAAGACATGTATAAAGTCAATCATGGAGATATTATTGTGGCACCGATGACTTCACCCGATTTAATACCGGCTATCAGGCGCTGTGTGGCGATTGTCACCAATTTTGGCGGAATTACCTGTCACGCCGCCATTGTGGCTAGGGAATTTAATCTGCCCTGCATCGTCGGAACCAACGATGCCACTGAGAGACTCAAAGACGGGGATTTAGTGGAAGTGGATGCGGATTATGGCCTGGTTAAAGTTTTGCAAAGCGAGAAAGAGTGAAATCCGTTGCCTTTTCATTTCTTCTATGATAGAATTTTGACACATCAGATAACCCGTAAGAGGTTTTTATGGAAATCCAGTATTTAGGCCACTCGGCTTTTAAAATCAAGATAAACAATACCCTGCTTATCACCGATCCTTTTCTTTCCGATGATCCGGATTTAGGCATTAAATTCCCCAAAATTGAAGCCAGAATTGTAACCGTTTCTCACAACCATCACGATCACAATGGGGTGGCTGCGGTTTCCGGAAACCCTTTTATTATTCGTACTCCGGGTGAATATGAGGTTTCCGGGATCAACATTTTCGGTTACGCCACTTTTCATGATGAGAAAGAAGGAAAAGAGCGGGGTAGAAACACGATCTATCTTATCGAAGGCGAGAAAATGAATGTCTGCCATTTGGGCGATTTGGGGCATGTTTTGGAAAACGAGTTAGTCGAAATGTTGGGAGAGGTGGATGTGCTTTTAATTCCCGTGGGCGGGACATATACCCTGGATGCGGTCAAAGCCACAGAAGTTGTCCGCCAGATTGAGCCGAAGATCGTCATCCCCATGCATTATTTTCATCCGAAGTTCAAATTCAAACTTAATCCGGTCGAAAATTTTGTGAAAGAGATGGGGGTGGGGGTACCGGAAAAGACTGATAAGTTAAAGTTAAGTAAAGATAAGTTACCCCAAGAGACGAAACTGGTGATTATGGAGGCGAGTTAATTCAAAATGCAAAATGAAAAATGTAAAATTGCAATTAAAAGATCAAAATTCTTAGTTGGACTTCTCCATTTCAGTCGAAGAATATAGATTTTATTGTTCGACCGCAGTGGAGAACTACTTCTTTATGCTTTTACTTTTTAATTTACTTCTATGGACACTCTCAAGCTTCCACCACAAAACATTGAAGTCGAAGAATCGGTTTTAGGGGCACTCCTCATCGATAAAGATGCCATTGTCAAAGTGGCAGAATTTTTGGAGTCCAGACACTTCTATCGTGACACCAACGGTCTAATCTACAGGGCGATTTTAGACTTATATGGCCGTAGAGAACCGTCTGATTTGGTGACTGTCGGCAATGAGCTCAAACAGAAAAAATTGCTCAAGAAAATAGGCGGCTCCAGTTTTCTTTCCAGTCTGGTCAATAAAGTTCCTACGGCGGCCAATATTGAACATTACGCCCAGATTGTTAAGGATAGTTTTACCCGCCGCGAACTGATTTCCAAAGCCGCTGAAATTTCCAATCTCTGTTTTGACAGCGATAAAAATACCAAGGAGCTTTTAGATCAAGCTGAACAGAATATTTTTCAAATTTCACAAGAGCACGTCCGGCGCGACTTTGTGCCTTTGAAAGGCGTTTTGGCCGATTCGTTCGACAGGCTGGATGAGCTTCATCGCAAAGCCGGCTCATTGCGCGGCGTTCCTACAGGTTTTAGGTCGTTGGACAACCGCCTGGCCGGTCTGCAGGATTCGAATTTAATCATTGTGGCCGGTAGACCCTCTGAAGGCAAAACTTCGCTGGCGGTCAACATCGGGCAATTTGTGGCGGTACGGCATAAGATTCCGGTGGGGTTTTTTTCCTTGGAACAATCGAAAGAACAACTGGTGGACAGGATGTTATCAGCCCAAGCCGATGTGGATGCTTGGCGGATTACGACCGGCAGGTTAGAGGAGGACGATTTTGATAGACTGGGTCAAGCTATGGGAGAGTTGGCGGAAGCGCCGTTTTATATTGACGATACGCCGGCCATGAGCGTTTTGGAAATGAGAACCAAAGCCAGGCGTTTGCAGATAGAAAAGGGTTTGAGGCTTCTGATTGTTGATTACCTGCAGCTGGCCCACGCCCAAACCAGAGAAAGCCGCGTGCAGGAAGTGTCGGAAATCTCACGTTCTTTAAAAGATTTAGCGCGCGAACTTAGAATTCCGATTTTAGTCCTTTCTCAACTTTCGCGCGCCATCGAGTCGCGCACCTCACGCCAACCCCAGCTTTCGGATTTGCGTGAGTCTGGCTCGATCGAGCAGGACGCCGACATAGTGATGTTTTTATACAGGCCGGATCCTGACCAGCGGGAGCAGGTCAAACTCTTAATCGCCAAACACAGAAACGGGCCGACAGGGGAGATAGACTTGCTTTTTAGAGGCGAAAAGACGAGATTTTACGAGATCGAAAAAGAAAGAGAAGAGGCAATAGAAAAGGAGGCGTGAACATGGACTTAATCGATCTTGAGCAATTTAAAAGGACAAGAGATAGGAAGCCGCAAGATGAAGAGCGACGAGGTATCATATGGAATATTACAATCTTGGCCAGGTAATGGAATTTCTAAAAAGAGCGGTTGAAGAACAGTAGAAATACGAAACCGTAAACGTAAAAAACGGAGTTTCATAGCTCCGGAAAATCTGTGACCCTAAGAATAGTTCAGTCCGCGGATTTTTACGGTTTAACCTCACAATTATTAAGCCTGAAAAGAGTCAAAGAAAAGTAGCTCCATCACTCGCAGGTCAATCAACCCAAAACCAAAATCAGATGATCGTAAGAGAAATCAAGTGCAGACAAGCCATAACCAAATGCGGTTTTCCCGGAGGCGGCTGGGCAATAAATCCTTATGTCGGTTGCGGTCACGGCTGTGTTTATTGCTATGCGCGTTTTATCAAACGGTTCACCGGGCACACCGAAGAGTGGGGTAAATTTATCGATGTGCGGGTTAATGCCCCGGAAATTCTGGCTAAACAGATAAAATCACCCAAATACCAGACCGGAAATATCTATCTCGGAACAGTTACCGACCCCTATCAGCCACTTGAGGGCAAATACCGAATCACCAGAAAAATTTTGGAAGTTCTAAAAGATTATCCGGTCAGGGTAAGTATTCTGACTAAATCAAAACTGGTTCTGCGCGACTTGGACCTGCTTTTGCAAATGAAAGAGGCTGACGTCAGTTTTACCGTAAACAGCCTGGACGACGAGTGGAGAAAAAGAACGGAACCTTTTGCTTCTTCAGTCGGTGAACGTTTAGAAGCCGCAAAGTCATTGATACAAAAAGGAATAAAAGTTGATGTTATGCTGGGGCCTTATTGGCCGTATTTTACCGAGGCGGAAATGCTGGTTCAGAAATTCAAGGAAACCGGAGTCAGCCATCTCTTTTCCGAAAGTTTTAATGCCATCGGCGGCAACTGGAACGGGGTTGAGAAAGTCCTTAAAAGAAACTATTCTGAACTGTTTTTAAAAATGAGAAATATAATTCTGAATCCGCAGGAATTTGATGTTTTTTACAAAACCGCCGGGGAAAATTTATGCAGGGTCTGCCAAAAATATGATCTGCCGGTGACAACTTACTTTGGTTCCGGCCACGCCGGAAAAAAATTCACCCGCAAAAATCAAAAAAATGCCGAGGGCGGGGGTTGAACCCGCACGAGGTTTGAGCCTCACAGGTTTTTGATCCGCCCAATTGCCGCGGGAGAGGGTCGAACTCTCACGGTAGTTATCTACCACAGGTTTTTGAGACCTGCGCGTCTACCAATTCCGCCACCGCGGCATTTCTGGCGGATGCCAATTCCGCCACCCCGGCCGAACCATTGTCAAAAGATATTACACCACCAAGATTGGTATCGTCAATTGATATTTGACCCCGTGGTCTTTATAATCATTCGAGAAGACCACTTACTTTACCCGTGCCCGCCTGCCGGCGAGGCAGGGATGAATCGAATGATTAATAGACTCGCCGAATCTGCCCCCGCCTGATAAACGAGGCAGGGATTCGGCGGGGAGGATACCACGGCGCAAGGAGTGGTAGTTCATTGCTATTCGAACTAATTTTTTGGTATTATGTTTAAGTATTTGAAACCAGACTAAAAGGAGGATATAAAAAGATGATTCCCGTAAATGATCTCAGGGCAGGCATTTACTTTCAGGAAAATAATGAGCCCTATAAAGTCGTGGAATATAAACACGTCAAGGTTGGAAGGGGCAATGCTAATATCAAAATTAAGGCATGCAACTTGAAAACAGGCTCAGTTCTTGAAAAATCATATCTTTCGGGCGGTAGAGTTGAGGAAATTCAGATAGAAAGGCAAAAAGTACAATTTTTGTACTCAGATCAGAATAATGTTTTTTTTATGGATCCGCAGAATTTCGAACAATTCGAGATTGCCAAGAAGATTGTTGGTAGCGCATTAAATTTTATGAAAGAAGCATTAGAATTGGAATTGGTTAAATGGGAAGATGAAATTCTGGGAGTTGAATTGTCTAATTCTGTCGAACTTACGGTTACCGAAACAGGACCTTCTGAGCGTGGCGATTCAGCGGGTAGCGTTACTAAGCCCGCCACTTTGGAAACAGGCTATGTGGTTCAAGTTCCAATGTTCGTTAAAAACGGGGATAGATTAAAAATTGATACCAGGACTGGAACATACGCGGAGAGAGTCAACTAAAGTTCAAAGATCAAAGTTTAAAGTGCAAAGTTTAGTTAAAAACTTAAAGCCAAAAAACTTTTAGCTTTGAGCTAGGTTTTGATCTTTGATATTTGAGCTTTAAGTTCATTATTTATAAGGGGATTTTATGTATCAGAAAGAGGTATTGTCCAATAATCTGAGGTTCATCAAAGTTCCGATGTTATCGGTCGAATCGGTGACGGTTCAAATTTTTGTACGTGTCGGCGGACGGGACGAAACCAAAGAGAAAATGGGCCTTTCCCATTTTTTAGAACACACCGTTTTTAAGGGAACCCGCAAACGACCTTCGGCCAAAAAGATTTCTGAAGAGATCGAACGCGTAGGCGGGGTTTACAATGCCGCAACCGGCACGGAATATACCATGTTTTACGTTAAAGTGCCGCGGGAAAAAATCGAGGTGGCCTTCGATGTTCTTTCCGATGTTTTGTTAAACTCCGTTTTTAAAAAAGAAGCTCTGGAAAAAGAAAGACAGGTGATTATTGAAGAGATTAACGTTTACGAAGATATGCCGATGGTTAAGGTTGAGTCGGTATTCAGCGGCCTTCTGTTTCCGGACCATGCGTTGGGTTATGATTTAACCGGTATTAAAGAAACAGTGGGAAAGCTTGCCCGCGAAGATGTTTTGGATTATCTCGGCAGGCACTATTTAGCCCAGAATATGGTTTTGAGTGTGGCTGGAAATTTCAAACCGGAAAAAGTTGATAAGATGGCGCGCCATTATTTTGGGGCAGTCAGAAAAGGAACAATTCCGGGGGTTTTGAGATTTGTAGACAGACAGAAAAGTCCGCAGCTGAAAGTATTTTTCAAAAAGACCGATCAAACCCACTTGTGTTTAGGTTTCAAAACTTTTGGGTATCAGGATAAGGAGCGATTTAAACTGAGAGTTTTAAGCGCGGTTTTAGGCCAAGGAGCGTCTTCACGTTTGTTTGAAAGACTGAGAGAGAGGGAAGGTTTATGTTATTACGTTTCGTCCGACGCGGATCTGTTTTTAGAAACTGGAGTGTTTTATGTCAAAGCCGGTGTTGACAACCGCCGGGTTGAAAAGGCCATTAAACTTATCTTAAAAGAATTGCTGAAAATACGAAACAGCCGGATGACCCAAAAAGAATTGAAGCGGGCGAAAGAATACCTCAAAGGAACACTAAAACTTTCTCTGGAATCTTCAGACGCCCAGGGTAGTTTTTACGCGACTCAAGAGCTTCTTTTTTCTCGAGTTTTAACCTCCGATCAAATCGCTCAAAAAATTGATGAGGTTACCAGTGACGACCTTTTGGATTTAACCAAAAGGGTAATTGTTGAAGAAAAGCTAAATTTGGCTTTGGTAGGGCCGTTTGAGCGTGAGGAAACATTTAAGAAGTTGTTAAGGTTAACCTAAAAAGGAGGCGTTATGACCATCGGGGAAATTTACGAACTGGCTATCAAGATGGGGGTAGAGGTCGATCCGAGAGGAGAAGACGGAGTGAAAAAAGTCCTCAAGAGATTAAATCAGGAATATGAAGAGCGCTCACCCGCCAAAAAGAAAAATTTCGATTTGGAATCTCTCAGAAATCCATATGCCGATTCACGTATTTTATTTGGTGATCGAACCATTGCGGTTGACAAAGTGGCAGTTGGGATTGATATCGAACCGGCAGAATTGCTTTTAGTCGATCGCCTCAATCAAAAAGGCGAAGGAATTGATTTGGCCATTGCTCACCATCCCGAGGGAATTTCCTTGGCGGGTTTGCCGGAGGTAATGGAATTGCAAATTGATCTTTTGGCTGGTTATGGCGTGCCGGTCAACGTGGTTGAAGGCTTGATGGGGGACAAAATTACTGAAATTAAGCGTCGGGTTTCCCCCGGCAATCACGCGCGGGCGGTTGACGCGGCCAGGCTTTTGGGCATTCCTTTTATGAATATTCATACTCCCGCGGATAATCTGGTTTTTCACTATTTGGAGGAAAGAATCGCACAAACCAGACCCGAATATGTCAAAGACGTTTTGGAGATGTTGGAAGAGATTCCGGAATATAACGAAGCTGCAAAATTTAAACTAGGACCCACTTTGTTTACCGGTGCAGAAAAAAACCGAGCCGGTAAAGTGGTGGCTGCCAGCTTAACCGGGGGAACAGAAGGATCGAAAAATATCTATGAACGCTTAGTTGCGGCTGGGGTGGGTACAGTCATTGGAATGCACGCCTCCGAAGAGCACGTGAAAAAAGCCAAAGAACACCATTTGAATTTAGTCATTGCTGGTCATATGTCATCTGACTCTGTGGGTATGAATCTTCTTTTGGATGAGTTAGAAAAGCAAGGAATTCAGATCATACCGTTTTCGGGATTTATCAGAATCAGTCGGATTAAAAGCGAAAAGTAGTTTTTTATTACCACTCACCTTGGTTTTCGGCAGCCTGACGACGAGCTTGGTCTTTGCCAAAAAGTATGCTATTCTTAGCGAAAGCAAGCGGCTATGCTCAAATTACTTCAACTTGCAAAAATTTTTAAGAAATAGGCTGTAATTTGGGGAATACTCAACGACAACTTTCGCATTTTCGAGGAAGTTGAGTATATTTTTAGATGGGCGTTTTTATGCAACCGATTTTTTTCCAACTTGGTTCAGTCAAAATTTATACCCTGAGTATTTTTTTGAGCCTAGCTTTTCTTTCAGCTACCCTTGTTGTCTGGCGGGAAGGCAGGCGTAGAAATTTCGAGGAGGAAAAAATCTTAGATCTGGTTGTTTTAATGGTTTTAGGCGGAATTGTTTTAGGCAGGATTGTTTTTTTCCTTCTGAATCGTAGCCTTTTTTCTTCCGTTTTAGACTTTTTTCTGTTTTGGAAAGTAGCCGGAGTTTCATTTTTTGGTGGCGTTTGCGGCGCTATTTTGGCGGCCATGGCCTATATTCGGCATCATCATTGGCCGATGGGGCTGATTTTCGATATCTTAATGCTGGGAATTTTGTTGGGACTGGGAATCTATAGGATTGGATTTTTCTCAAGTGGCAATGGCTTCGGAACAGTCACCAATTCAATCCTAGGTGTTATCTTTTTAGGCATTCCTGAAAAAAGACATCCGATAAGCCTGTACGAGGCCGTTTTCTTCCTGTTTGCTTTTATCGTTCTCTATGTTTTCTGGCGAAAAAAGACCATACAAAAAGGCACCATCTTCAGTTTAGGCTTGGCAACCGTGGGTGTTTTAAAATCGCTCTTATATTTTTTGGAAGATATTACCCTGATGAAGAATCCTAACTTGACTTTGATTTCGAGATTAAGCATAATGGTTTTAGGTTCATTGTTTTTATATTATTTCTCGGAAAGAAAAATTAAGCTCGATTTTGGATTAATTGTTAGACTAAAACAAAAATTTTCCAACTTGCTGCTTAAAAAGGGGAAAAGTCGAGATGGTGAAGATAAAAATCGATCAAGCCAAAACTATTCTGCAACGCAAAAAAGCTGAGTTGCAGAAGATTTTAGACTCCATTCGCGCACAAGATCCAAGCAATATGCCAGGATGGGAAGACGAAAATACCCAAGATGACGATGCTTTTGAAAGGGAGAGCAAGAGCCGGGTTGATGCTTTGGAAAAAAGAACGCTGGAAAGTTTTGCCAATGTTAACCGGTCCCTGGCAAAGATTGAGCATGAGACCTATGGGATCTGTGATGCCTGCGGCAAAGAAATTGATCCGGCGCGTCTAAAGATGATCCCAGAAGCCTCATATTGTATTCACTGCCAGAGGAATGTGGAATAATAGACAAACTCATTAGAAAACTGGGATTTATGGCATGTCTATACGCCAAACCAAGAAAGGATTTTTAGATTTTAAAGATACATTAATTAGAATTGGTTTATCTAAAGTTTAAAATTTTCCATCTATGGTTTTTTTGTTTGGTGGCCGGCGTTATTTTAATTGATCAGGCCAGCAAAATCTTGGTAACCGCAGGTGGTGGGGAATTTCTGCCAAACACAGGGATCCTCTTTGGCTTTGTTAAGCTTCAGGATCGGCATTTTTTCACTGCCGCCGGCATCATCATTCTAGGTTTTATTTATTGGTTTTTTAGGGCGCAATTTAAAAACCTGCCTTTTGTTTTATGGCTGGGATACGGTCTTCTTGTGGGAGGATGCGTCAGCAATCTCTCCGATCGGATAATTTTTGGCTATGTACGGGATTTTATTGATCTGAAAATTTGGCTAATTTTCAACTTGGCGGATGTGGCTTTGAGCGCAGGATTTTTAATGATAATTTTTGAAAGCATTTTAACCAGAAAACATTAAAGGAGGTGAGCTTAAAAGACAATGGCGGAAAAAATATTAATCATTGAAGATGATGAATTTCTGGCAGATATGTATCACGAACTTCTAAACGATGAAGGATATGCAGTAACCCTAGCCAGAGATGGTCGGGATGGGCTTGAGAAAGCGTCGCAAGGAGGGTTTAATCTGGTTTTACTGGATATCATGCTTCCTAAAATCGACGGGTTGCAGATTTTGAGAACTTTAAAGGAAAAAAAGATTAAAAACGGCCCGATTATACTTCTCACCAACCTAGGACAAGATTCGATTGTCAAAGACGGGTTTAAGGCGGGAGCGGCAGGATATTTGATCAAATCGGCTATGTCACCTGATCAAGTTTTACACGAGGTGCGTGTTTTCCTAAATAAATCTCGAGAAGATAAGTAGGTAGACTTTAAAACTTCATCCACAAGAAGAGAAATGAGTAAAAATATTTTTCAGATTCGAGTCGGTGAAAAAGAGGTTGGGAAACGACTCGATCTTTTTTTGACGCAAAAATTCACTTATCTTTCTCGTTCTAAGATCCAAAAAATAATCGAGCAGAAGTTATTAACAGTCAACGGAAAAAACCCTCAACCCGCTTATCTAGTTAAGGAAAAAGATGAGATTAAATTTTTTATTCCCCAAGAAGAACCCAAAAGATTCGATCCGGAGTCAATTCCTTTAAAAATCATCTATGAAGATCAGGATATCTTAGTGGTTGATAAGCCGGCAGGCATGGTGGTACATCCTGCGTGTGGTAGAAAGCATGGGACTTTATTAAACGCGGTTTTGGGATATCTTGGGGATTTTCAACTTGCCCGAGCCGGCATTGTCCATCGCCTGGATAAAGAAACATCAGGTTTAATTGTCATTGCTAAAAATGAGCAGACCCAAAGTTTTTTACAGTTGCAGTTTAAGATGCGCTCGACAGTCAAAAAATATCTGTCTTTAGTCTGGGGAAGAATGGGAAGTCAGAAAGGAATAGTTGATGCTCCAATAGGTCGCAGTCGTATGAATCGAAAAAAAATGACGGTTACGGAAAAAGGAAAAGCCGCGCAGACCTATTATAAGGTTGTTAAAGTCTTGCAAACCTCCGAGGACCAATTTGTATCCCTGCTTGAGGTTACGCCTAAAACCGGCCGAACCCATCAGATTCGGGTACATCTGAAAGCCTTGGGTCATCCGGTGGTTGGGGATAAAACCTATGGCAGAAATCAAAGCCTGGATAGAAAACTTGGCCGGCAATTTTTACATGCCTACTATCTAAAATTCCGGCTTCCAGATGAAGGAGAAAAAGAAATTTCTATCCAGCTATCCCGAGATTTGGAGCGTTTTTTCCAGACTTTAACGGTTAAAGCACAATCTGGTTAAAGCCAGGTTATTGAAACAAAAGGATGGGAGGTTTTAACTTGATCTTGCGCGGTTTGCAGTTCTTCCGTGGTCGGCGGTTGTTTAAGTTTTGTCAATTTCCAATAGATATTCAGATTAGTGTGTCTTTCGGTATCGGAAAATTTCCTTTCTGCAACCTGTTCTGCCCGAAAACCCGTTAATAAAGCCATGGCTTTGAACTGTTCCGGCGTGGGAACCACCCTGTCATAAAAACTTTCACCATCGGGACTATCAATAATATATCCTTTCTCTTTATAAACAGCTCCGATTTTAGCAGCTCGAGATTGTAATTCCTCCATAGCTTCGGCATAGTGACCGCGGGTTGGATCGGGCGTGTCAATCAACATATAACTTTCCGGAGAATCATCTAAAACCCGATGTGCTTCTTGAAGCATAGCCAACCCATCATCAACCTCGGTATTATGTAAGAATGATCTGCCCAAACAATAGATTGCGAAGCACTAACCACCGCCTCTGGCGGTGACTGTACACAAGGTTATACCGGTGTATTAAAATAACATAGCTCCAGCCTGAAAGGCGAGTTCCAGGAGGAGCTATGCAAAAAAACTATCAACAATTATCGCACACCGTGTGGTTGTGTGTATACCACATCGTGTTCTGTCCCAAGTATCGGTATAAGGTATTGGAAGGTAAATCGGAAGTCTTGGTACGGAATGAACTATACAAACTGTGTGGTCAAAAAGATCAAGTGCACATTGAAGAGATAAACATTCAGCCTGACCACATCCATCTGGTGATCTCAGTTCCACCAAAGTATTCAATCTCGGAGATCATGGGATGGCTCAAAGGTAAAGTTGCCATCAAACTGTTTCAGCGTCAGGGAGAGCTAACCAGCCGTTATTGGGGGAGACACATCTGGGCACGGGGATACTGCGTATCAACGGTTGGAGTCGACGGGGAGAAAATACGCAAATATGTCAAATGGCAACAGCTGAAGGATCAGCAAGGATAACCTAAAGTAATAATGCCTTTCAGGCTGGTGTCAAACCACCGCCTCTGGCGGTGGTAACATTGATTTGTTTAGTCAACAATCCGGCAAAAAATGGCTCTGCTGAATTTTTTGAGATCATGATAGAATAGATAAAGATCAGCGGAGTTTTTTTGATTTCAAGACAATGATTTTTGGGAGATGATTTATGAAAAACCTCGTTTCTGATGTGGGCGGCGTATTATACAGTTTTGATCCTTCCTTTGATCCGCGAAAACATGAAGCGGTTTTTGTCAAAGCTATGGAGTATTTAGGAAAAGCAAAGCTCGATTTAAAAAGTCAACTGGAAGGAGAGCGGGAGGCGGTGGCAGAAGGACTCTTGCAAATCTATCCTCACAGGTCAGGCGTCCGGAATTTTTTAAAGAATCTGACTTTTTACCACGGCATTCTGGTGGCAACTTCACTGCCTGAGACCACCCGGTACATCTTGCGCCAGATTGGAATACCTACCGCAGGATTGGAGATTTTCGATATGTCCGACTACGGTAGCAAAAAAGACAAAGAAGCTTGGAAGAAAATATTGCGAAACTACAGTCAGATAGATGTCATTGTTGAGGATGGTGAGAAAAATTTAGCTGCGGCCGGGGAGGCCGCCGCAGAATTAGGTTTTACTCCCCGTTTATACCAAGCCATGCCTTTGTTGGTGGGCTAGAAGCTTTGGTAATCGCGGTCTATTGCTAATATAATCATTCATAATGTTGATAAATTTTTTTAAACCTGCCTCAGTCAAACTGTTGATTACCGCCTTAATTTCAATAGCCTGAGATTTAAGTCATGAGAGAAAAACAGATTTCCTTCTGCGGCCTTCATCGCCACCCGAATTCTCAAAATGAAAACGATAACCAGAAACCTCCGTTTCGGGTAAAATATAACCAAAGGGCAATATATACTCAACAAACTCGGGTCTGCAAAAAATGTATCCGCCAGCTGGCGGACCAAATAACAACATCTTGAGTTGCAAATTGGAGTTATTTGGGTATAAAAATATGATCATTTCAAAAAAAACTATCAGATGTTATCTCTTATCGAAACAGTTTCTTTTACCACCACAATCGCTTCAAGGTCAGAGTGGCATAAATAAGGTGTTTAGTACAATTCATTCGATCCAATTCGACCCACAGAATCCTTGTGGGACAAATGTTGATTTAGTTTTGCAAGCAAGAGTAAAAGATATTCATCCGTCGGACTATTACCTTTGGCTTTATAAACAAAGGCGGGGGATTGAATGTTATGATAAAGAGTTATGCGTTGTTCCAATCGCAGATTTAGAGTTATGTAGAAAATCGGTTGATAATGTTTTTAGACAGAGGAGAATAGAAAAATTCATTCAGAAAAATAGGGCAGAGTTTAACCAACTAATTTTGAGAATAGATCAAGAGGGAGAAATATCTGCAACACAAATAAAAAACAACCAGAAAGTGAAAACTTTTTGGGGGAATCCAAGATGGAGTAAAGCTGCACTCGATGTTCTTTGGAAAAGTGGGGAGCTGGTTATTTCTAAAAGACAGAATGGACGAAAATATTTTGATCTACCCCAAAAAGTGTATGGGGAAAAATATAAATGGGCAAACTGCGATAAATTACGCGCAGAACATATTATCCGTAGAATTAAAAGCATTGGATTTTTGCCTAAATCGGGAACAGGGCAAGGGTGGCTAGGGATTGGAAAAGGACGAGAAATTATTTTGATTGTTGGTAAGCTTCTAAAAAACGGGGTTTTAACAGAAGTAAAAGTAGAAAATACAAAAAAGAGTTATGTAATGCTGTCTGCTGACTTTAAATTTTTAAAAAGCACAGAGAAATGCAGGATAATTCCAAAGATGGTTTTTCTAGCACCGCTCGATAATCTGTTGTGGGATCGAGGTATGGTAAAAGAGATCTTTGATTTTGAATATAAATGGGAGGCATATACACCAAAAAATCAAAGAAGATACGGACATTACGTCTTACCTATTTTGTACGGCGATAAATTCATTGGTAGAATAGAGCCAAGACAAATCGGTAATTCACTAGAAATTAGATGTTTGTGGATAGAACCACATGTTAGGTGGACTCGAGAACTTGAAGAATCGTTTTATTCCTGCTTGGATAAATTTGGAAAGTATCTTAATATAAAGATCGTTAGGTGGCTGTGCGAAAAACCTAAATGTTCGGCGTGGCCAAACAAAAATCGCGCGTGAAAAAAAATAAATCGCCGATGGCA
>Ga0210056_1002442_pt1 | contig 15636 bp, 20 predicted proteins | sample CryGeyCG2014_080_2_FD_183965 | JGI IMG/M metagenome (GOLD analysis project Ga0210056, IMG submission 183965) | Groundwater microbial communities from aquifer - Crystal Geyser CG07_land_8/20/14_0.80 (SPAdes) (version 2) | ecosystem: Environmental > Aquatic > Deep subsurface > Groundwater | place... | reverse complement strand
CTGACGGCGATTTAAGAAGAAAACTGCAATCTGATTCAAATATTCTTAAACGTAAACTCAATACCATAATGACAAAATCTCCTAAAACCATAACAGGCGATGCCCTAGCATCGGAAGCAGCAGAAACGATGAAAAAATATAACTGTGATAACTTACCCGTTATTGATAATAAACGGCGAGTCATAGGTATGATTGATGAACGTGATTTGATTGCCATAGGTATAAAGTGATAATTAGATGTCTCTAAAAGCAGATCTATTACATTTTGTTATAAGGATAATACAGACAACTTTGTTTTTCGTCCCTCTTAGATTAGCCCAGAAGCTCGGAGCCGTTTTTGGTTTTATCGCTTATTATTTTTTCCCGCAACACAGGAAATTAACTTTGGGCAATCTGAAATTTTGTTCTATGAATACTTCTATCGCTCATAGAGTATTTGTCAACCAGGGCAAAAATCTTTTTGAATTATTTAAATTTTATAGACTCAATAAAAAAAATATTGATAAATTTGTTAAACTAGAAGGCAAAGAGTTCCTGGATAAAGCATTAAATTATAAGAAAGGCGTAATTGTTTTGATAGCTCATTTCGGCAACTGGGAACTTCTCTCTCAGACGCTGGTTCTACATGGATATAAGTTTAATGCCACTGCCCGCAAAGTTTATATTAATCAACTTGAACGTCTTCTGATGAAAATCAGGGAATCCAAAGGAGCAAACATAATAACCCGCAGAGAACAGGGTACCATTAAAGAGACCTTTAATGTATTAGACAGGAATGAGTTGTTAGGGATGTTGATTGACCAGAATACAAAAGCTGCCCGCGGAGTTTATATAAATTTTTTTAACCACAGGGCATACACCCCGACTGCACTTGTCCGGATTGCTCTTAAAACAAACAGCACTGTTATACCGGGATTCATACATCGTCAGAAGAATGACACTCATATACTTGAAATTATGCCGCCTGTCAGATTTTCATACGAGGGTAACCAGGAAGATAAAATAATGAAAAACACTCAGATACTAAGCGATATTATTGAATCCCAGGTAAGAAAATATCCTGACCAGTGGGTATGGTTTCATCGGAGATGGGATTGAAGCAATACAAACTACTAATTCTATTTTTATTATTTATCTTATCCTGTAATACAAATAGTATAAACAATGTGGAGAAAACACAGGATAATACCCCTTCTCCTCCGGAGCAGGTGCTGAACAAATTCAGTGCTTACGGGACAAAAGAAGGTAAAAAAATATGGTATTTGACAGCTGAAAAGGCATACGTCTATGAGTCAAAAAACATTGCATTATTAGAAAAATTTAATGTTAAATTTTTTAAGACTGACAAGAACACAAATTTACCCACTAATCAAATAAGTTCTGTGATAAAGTCAAATAAGGGAGAGATGGACATAGGCAAGAATGATTTTCATACAATAGGAAAAACCACAGTAATCACAGCAGACAATGAAATACTTGAATGTGAGGATTTAAAATACGTTGACAGGGAGAAAAAAATTTTTACTGATTCATCGGTTGTAATTACACGAAAAGATTCTGTTATCAAAGGAAAGGGATTAGAAGCCACACCTGACCTTTCGTCAGTAATTGTAAAAAACAATCGCGTTGAAATAAAAAAATGAGATGAAAATATTTAATTGGGCGATTTTCATATTTCTGTGTCTTGTTATAAATGTTTATTCTACTGAACCTGAAATAAAGATTAGTTCAAAAAAGGTTGAATTTCTTAAATTAGAAGGTAAAACTATATTTACAGATAACGTGAGAATGCTACAGGGTAAAAATTATATATTTGCCGATAGAATGGTGAAGGACGACAAAAATAAAATTATTGAGGCAGAGAACAATGTAATAACTTTCTATGAGACTCTAAATGGTCAGACACTTAAAATATCCGGCAATAAATTGCACTATGATTTGTTAAAGGAAGAGATACATTTACCGGGAAGGCCATATCTGGTTTACACTGATTCATTCACGGGTTCCAGCGGAGAAATCATATCTGACGATGTTACATTTTACAGGTCAGAGGGCAGAATGGTTTTTGAAGGCAATGTTCAGATAGACAAATTCCGGTTTAATACAGACGATAATAAATATTTATCCAGATTTAGTGCCGATAAAATCATGTTTTTTATTAATGAGAAAAGAATTTTATTTAAAGAAAATGTTTATGCAAAAATAGAAGAGGTTGATTAACATGACTTCACGAAAAGTAACTCTATTAGCGGAAAAGTTGGTAAAAAAATATCGTAATAAAAAGGTTGTGGATAATGTTACCATTGAAATCAATAAGGGCGAAATCATCGGTTTACTCGGGCCTAACGGTGCCGGTAAAACAACTATCTTTAATATGGTAGTCGGTCTGATAAAACCAGAGGGAGGTAAAATTTTCCTGGGTGATATTGAAATCACTAAAATGCCAATGTATAAAAGGTCGCGCGAAGGGATGTCTTATTTACCACAGGAACCATCAATATTTCGTAAACTTACTGTTGAGCAAAACCTGATGGCAATACTTGAAATGTTAGATTTTTCAAAAGAAATCAGACAATCCAGAGTCAACGAACTATTGAAGGAATTTGGACTTGAGAAGTTACGTAAACAAATGGCCTACTCCCTCTCGGGTGGTGAAAAGAGACGGTGCGAAATTGCACGGGCACTTTTGAGTAACCCGACATTTCTGCTGCTGGATGAACCATTTGTAGGAATCGACCCGATTACGGTTACAGAAATTCAGGGTATGATAGCTGATTTGAAGAAAAAAGGAATAGGTATATTAGTAACTGACCACAATGTTCGTGAAACACTGGAGATTATTGACCGTGCCTATATAATATATGAGGGCAGGATACTTTTTGGAGGTGATGCACAGGAACTCATTAGCAATCCTGAAGCAAGACGTGTTTATCTGGGTAAAAATTTCCAGGTATAATTAGAAGAAGGAGGAAGAAACATCTGTGATAAAAATCTTTGATTTTCTTTGTCAAAAAGCCGTTACACTTGAAATTAAATCACGAGACAAAAAAGGTTCAATAAGTGAACTTATTGAGTTGCTGCTTAAAGAAAAAAAAGTAAAAGATTCTGTAAAAGCATTAAATGCTGTCATGGAAAGAGAAAAATTAGGCACAACAGGAGTCGGTCAGGGAGTTGCCATACCTCACGGCAGAGTGGATACCGTCAGTGAACTTGTAGGAGCATTTGGTATTTCAAAACAGGGGATACAATTTGACTCGCTTGATGGCGAACCGGTACATTTGGTTTTTTTATTACTTTCACCGCCTGATTCAGCAGGGTATCATTTGCGGGCTATAGCACGTATATCGCGACTTTTTAAGGATAAATTTTTCAGACAGGCATTACTTGATGCGACTGACGTAGAAGAAGTATTAAAAATTATTCGTCAGGAAGATGAATAATGCCGCACTCAAAGTAGAGGCATTTTCGGATGAAAAAACTGTATTTTTTATTTGGTGTTCATAATCATCAGCCAGTCGGTAATTTTCCGCATGTATTTGACAGAGCATATAAACTTGCCTATAGCCCGTTTATAAAGCTAATGCAGGCACATCCAGGGGTTAAATGGACACTGCACTGCAGCGGAATACTGTGGGATTATTTTGAAGAAAAGCGTCCGGAATACCTAAATATTGTCAGGAAACTTATTGGTTCCGGTCAGGTTGAACTACTTACAGGCGGTTATTATGAACCTATACTTTCTATTTTACCCGATAGAGATAAATTAGGACAGGTAAACAAACTTACAGAATTTATCAAGGAAAAATTCAACTTCCAGCCCAGGGGCGCCTGGCTTGCTGAACGTATATGGGAAGGTTCGTTAGCAAAAATTCTTAAACAATCAAATCTTGAATATACAATACTTGATGACCATCATTTCATTTCAAATGGACTCTCTAAGAAAGATTTAAATGGATATTACATAACCGAAGAGCAGGGACATGCTCTAAAAATTTTTTCTATAAGCGAGACGTTGAGATACAGTATACCCTGGCGTCCTGTCCAGGATACAATTGAATATTTTAAAACTATGGCAGCAGAGTCGGATAAATTAGATAATCCTACGGATAATCCATGTGTCGTTATGATAGATGATGGTGAAAAATTCGGACTCTGGCCAGGAACAAATAGACTTGTCTATACCAGCAGATGGTTAGATAAATTCCTTACCGCAATTGAACAAAATTCAGACTGGCTAAAAACTCTTACATTTAGTGAATTTGTTAAGACTTTTCCTGCCAGGGGGAGAGTATATTTAGCTCCGGCGAGCTATTTTGAAATGACACAGTGGTCCTTACCTCACAAAGCGCAGTCAGAACTGGAAGATGTTCTTGAAGAGTTAGAGCATTTACCCGGGGGTGAGAGAATAAAAAAGTTTATTCATGGGGGGATATGGCAGAATTTTCTGGTGAAATATCCCGATGCAAACAATATGCACAAAAAAATGCTGTATGTAAGCAATAAAATAGATAATTTTAAAGACACTACCCACCATACTAAAGCACTTGATTCTCTCTACGCAGGTCAGTGTAACTGTGCCTACTGGCATGGTGTATTCGGCGGTCTTTATCTGCCGCATTTACGCCTGGCAATTTATAAGAAACTTATACGGGCTGAAACCTTATTGAATAAGGAGCAGAAGTCTGATATAGAATTAAGGAATATTGATTTTGATTGTGATGGGAAACAGGAAATAATTTTGGAGACAAATGCCCAGAATTTATATATCAGACCCCATAGCGGCGGTACAATATTTGAGTGGGATATAAAAGGATGCGGGGTCAATTTGCTGGGAGTGATTACCAGATATAAAGAAACCTATCACGATAAATTAGCAGAGATAGTAGAACTAAAGAAGAAAAAATTAGCTTCCGGTATAAGCGCTGCTTTGCTGGGATTATATAAAAGTAAAGGCAAGAAACTTATTAAATATGTACATCATGATTTCTATAACAGAGTTTCTTTGATTGACCATTTCTTTCACAAAAGCACAAAGCTTGAGGATTTTTACAGGTGTCAGTACATTGAACAGGGAGACTTTATCCAGGGAGAATATGATTATGACATTATTGACGAGAGAAAAGAAAACGGTGCAATGTCAGTAAGACTTGCAAAGAAAGGCCATGTTTTAATAGAGGGGACATCTTTTGCACTTGAGGTAAGAAAAACCGTAACTTTCAGTAGAAAATCAGAGGTGGTTGTGAATTATGAAATAATTAATCATTCTGATTTACCGATTGCTTTGTGGCATGGTGTTGAGTTTAACCTTGTAGCAGGCTCAAAATCTGTTGAAAAGGAAGAAATGCTGAATAAAAAAACTTTTGAAAAGATTTACAGGGATGAAAATTTTAAGATAAAATTTGATTTTTCCCTGCCTAAAAATATCTGGATATTTCCGGTAGAAACCGTTTCTCTATCGGATAGAGGTTTTGAACGCACCTGTCAGGGAGCGTGCGTGCTATTCCATGAAAATTTCAAAATTCAACCGCATAAATCCCATTTCTGGGATATGAGTTTTGGGGTTTGCTGATGAAACTTACATGCCCCTGCGGGGCATCAATTAACATTAAAATTAGTCCCCCCTTGATTTCTTCGAAATCAATACAGGGGGGACATCCGAAAGAGAGGATTTTCGGATGGAAGAAAGAATTTTACAAATAAAGAACAGATTGGGATTACATGCACGTCCTGCAGCACTTTTCGTTCAGACATCAACAAAGTTCAAATCCAGGATAAGGGTATTCAAAAATGACCAGGAAGTTGATGGTAAGAGTATTATGGGACTTATGACTCTTGCGGCAGAATGCGATTCATCCATATATATTATTATTGAGGGAGAAGATGAAAAAAAAGCAATGGAGGAACTCAGTAAACTTGTCCAAAACGGATTTAACGAATAGTGAGGATAAGAAATGGATAAAACAAAATCTAGTGTAGTGAAAGGAATCCCGGGGTCCCCGGGAATTGCTATCGGTAAGGTTTTTTTGATAGAAGAAGACTTTCCTGTAGTATTAAAAAAAATACCCAAAAGTATGATAAAGAAGGAAATCTCAAGGCTTCATAATGCATTATCACAGGTTCGTGAAGAAATGTATTTAGAAAAGCATAAGATTTTGAAAGTACTCGGGAAAGAGCATGCTCCATTAGCGGATGTTTATCTGAGAATTCTTGATGACCCCATATTGAAAAAGGACGTTGCAAATAGAATTTCTGAAGAAGGTATTAATGCTGAACACGCACTTTCAGCAACAATAGAAAAAGTTGTGCAGTCATTTGAAAAAATAGAAGATGAGTATTTTAATGAACGGAAAAACGATATACAGGAAGTCGGTAAAAGAATATTGAGGCATTTAATGGGCTCACAAAGAAAATATATTAATGAAGCAAATGCAGATTCTACGATAGTTGCTCACAATTTAACCCCTGCGGATACTGTTGCGTTGTATGAACATAAGGTGAGTGCGTTTGCAATAGATATTGGCAGTAAAACCGCACACGCTTCTTTACTGGCACAGGGACTGGAAATACCTGCAGTCGTTGGCTTAAAAAATATTACAGCTATTGCTAACAACGGAGATGATGTCATTGTTGATGGAAATCAGGGATTGGTTATTGTAAACCCCGATGACGAAACACTTGAAAATTATCGTAAGGAACATGAGATAGAACAGCAGGAATTGTACGAGTTAAAAAAATTACGTAATGTAGCGGCAGAAACTATTGATGGTCATAGAGTAACACTGACGGGTAATATTGATAGTATAAAAGAGGTAAAATCCATACTTGATTCAGGAGCAGAAGGCGTGGGTCTTTTTAGAACGGAGTTTCTATACATGAACCGCGATAAATTACCTTCTGAGGAAGAACAATACGAAATATATAGCAGCATTGCACAGAAAGTACTGCCTTACTCCCTTACTATACGGACTATAGATTTAGGCGGAGACAAATTAGCAAAATTTGGTTTTGACGATATTGTTGCCGAAGACAATCCTTTTCTGGGTTTACGTTCTCTAAGGTTGTGTTTGAAATATCCGGAAGTCTTTGTGGTACAATTGAAAGCGATCTTACGTGCATCGGCAAAAGGTAAAATTAAAGTAATGTTTCCTATGGTTACAGGTCTTGCAGAATTTCGTCAAGCAAAAAAGATTTTTGAGGAGACAAAGGAAGTGCTTAGAAAAAACATTCAGGATTTTGATGAAAACATAAAACTTGGTGCAATGATTGAAACACCGTCAGCAGCTCTTACAGCCGATGCGATTGCCCGCGAGGCAGATTTTCTTTCGATAGGTACAAATGACCTGATTCAATATACATTGGCAGTTGATAGAGTAAACGAAAATGTTGCTTTTATGTATGAACCATTACACCTGTCAATCCTGAGATTATTGAGACATATAATTGAAGCAACGCATAGTGCCGCTAAATTGGTGGGTATGTGTGGGGAAATGGCAGGCGACCCTGCATTTACAACAATACTTATGGGACTGGGCTTGGATGAATTCAGTGTCCCTCCCATAGCTGTTCCTAAAATTAAGAAAATAATAAGGTCAAGTTCGATTGCAGACTCAAAGAAACTCGTCCAGGAAATATTTGGAACGGACGATTACAATACTGTTGTGAATTTACTCCGTAAACCCCATCAGAAAGGGTAGGACTTTCAAAGAAATGCTGATAGAAAATATACGCAATTTCTGTATAGTGGCACATATTGACCACGGGAAAAGCACACTTGCTGACAGATTGTTAGAATATACAAATACAATCCCCCTGAGCCAGATGAGACCCCAGATACTTGATGGAATGGATATTGAACGGGAAAGAGGTATTACCATAAGGTCAAAGACAATAAGAATGAATTACAGAACAGATGATGGCAGAGAGTATATACTGGACCTTATTGACACGCCCGGTCATGTTGATTTTAGTTATGAAATTTCACGCGCAATGATTGCCTGTGAAGGTGCTATCCTGGTTGTTGATGCATCCCAGGGTGTTGAAGCGCAGACGCTTGCCAATGTGTTCCTGGCAAGGAAGGCAAATCTTAAAATTATCCCTGTGATAAACAAAATAGATCTTGCTACAGCAGACATTGAAGAGACAAAAAAGCAGATAAAAGAAATTTTAAACATAGATACAGAACCAATACTGGTGAGTGCAAAGGAAGGTATTGGAATAAAAGAAGTACTCAATGCAATAATAACAAAACTGCCGTCACCCAAATGTAATCCGGACAGCAACTTAAGAGCAATCTTATTTGACTCTTTTTATGATTCCTATAAAGGCGTTGTAGTGTATTCAAGAGTATTTGACGGAGAAATGCGTTCCGGTATGAAACTCACGCTGGTTTCTTCAAACAGGAGTTATGAACTCTTAGAACTGGGACACATACAGATTAAAATGATACCCTGTGAAAAACTGACCCCGGGTGAGGTTGGATATTTAATCGCTGGAATAAAAAACATTCACGAAGTAAGGATAGGCGACACTATAATAGAGAAAGACAAAGTTCCCGAAAAGATAGAAACTCACTATACCGAAGTTAAACCGTTTGTTTTTGCCGGACTCTACACAATAAATCCTGGTGAATACGATAATCTCAGGACAGCACTGGAAAAATTACATTTAACCGATGCGTCATTCCAATATACCCCTGTCAGTTCACATACACTCGGTCCAGGGTTCCACTGTGGTTTTTTGGGTTCGTTACATATGGAAATAGTTAAAGAGAGACTTGAAAGGGAATATAAAGTAGACCTTATACTAACCCCGCCGAACGTTGTATATCGCGTGAAGACAATAAAAAAAGAAGCCGAGATAGACAACCCGACAAAATTTCCTCCATATAATGAAATCATTGAAATCCAGGAGCCGTGTGTTAAAGTAACAATAATTAGTCCGGTTGCATATCTCAGTAACGTAATGGAATTATGTAAAAATCATCGCGGTAATTATGTGGAAATGCAGCAGGTTGATGCCAACCATGTGATTATTATTTTTGAACTGCCCTTGGCAGAAATTATCGTGGGATTCTATGATTCGTTGAAATCTGTTTCAAAAGGTTATGCATCATTTGATTATGAGCATATTGGCTATAAACCGGGTCCTCTGGTGAAATTAGAAATTCTTATCAATAACCAGACCATTGATGCATTCTCCTATATCATCCATGAGTCAAAATCACAAACTACCGGTCGTAAAGTTGTTGAGAAACTGAAAGAACTTATCCCGAGACATCTTTTTCAAATTCCAATACAGGCAAAAATAAAAAATCACATAGTTGCCCGTGAAGATATTGCCGGATACAGGAAAGATGTAATAGCGAAATTATACGGGGGCGATGTAACGAGAAAAAGAAAACTATTGGAGAAACAAAAAGATGGAAAGAAAAAAATGAAACAATTCGGTAAGGTCGAAATACCGCAGGAAGTATTCTTCGCTTTAGTAAAGGAGTCGCTTTAAATGGAGAAAAAATTATTTTTCGTAGGTATAGCACTATTGATTTATTCTTTATTGTTAAAAGTTTTTGTTAAAAAGAACAAATATGACAATAGAGTCACTATGGTTTTTCATGGCATATTCTACTGTGCAGCAGGAATTGTTATTGGTTTGCTTGGTCAGGTTTTACTTGGTATGTTTGGATTCATAAGTATCTCTGAAACTGAACTCAACTCCAGGATCGGTCTGTATTTCGGCATTATCGGAGGGGTGATTGGTGTTATTGCAGGTGTTATAGGAATATTAAATAAGCCGGAAAAAGAGCGTGAAAAACTGCTTAGAAAAGATTTGGATTGGAGTGATACAGGCTGGTCAGCAGTTTTACTTGCTTCTTTATTGATGTATTTTGTAGTCCAGGCGTTTAAAATACCTTCCGGCAGTATGCGTATGACTCTTGTTGAGGGAGACCATCTATTTGTAAATAAATTCATATATGGTATTCATGTTCCTTTGACAGACGGTAAAAGGGTTCTTCCTATAAAAAAAGTCCAACACCAGGATATAATAATTTTTCTCTGTCCAAAGATAGCGTTGTCACAGGATGAACAAAGAAGAGGTGTAGAAAAAGACTTTATAAAACGTGCAATAGGTTTACCTGGCGATACCGTAGAGATAAGGGGTAAGAAGGTTTATGTAAATAATAAATTGCTGGAGGAACCATATCTGAACTTTGAAGATGAATATATTCAACCCAGAATAAAATTATTTAATACAAACCAAGAGTATCAGAAAGTGTGGTCTGCAGGAGGGTTTAGAAGTTTACCTGCGAGGGATAACTTTGGACCGATAACCGTTCCTCCGGGACATTTTTTTGTTATGGGTGATAACAGAGACAAGTCTTTTGATTCAAGATTCTGGGGACCGCTACCAGACAGAAATCTTAAAGGAAATGCACTTATATTGTACTGGCCAATAAATAGAATCAAGATAATTAAGTAAAATCCTGAAGGATTAACTCCAGGGATTCCCCGATTTATCGGGGACGATTTCTTGGAATGACGAAGGAACTCATTTATGCTCCAGTGGATAATTTTAGCAGTAATATTTTTCATCATTGAAATACTTACCCCAGGAGTTTTCTTTTTCAGTTGTTTAGGAGTTGGTGCTATACTTGGAGGACTGATAACTTTAGTTAGTTCACAATGGATATTGCCCTGGTTGGTGTTTATTTTTTCGTCAGTAATTATGATTTATTTTGTGAGACCTGCCGTTAAACGGCTTGTCAAATTTGAACCCAAGAAATCCAATGTAGATGCACTTATTGGCAGAGAAGCGGTTGTAACACAGGAAATTATCCCGCCGAAAATGGGCCTGGTAAAAGTCGGTGGCGAATTATGGAATGCAGAATCCAGTGAGAAAATTGAAAAAGATAAAAAAGTTGAAATAGTAAAAATTGAAGGCACCCATGTGGTAGTAAAATAATTCAATCCCCCTTGTTCCCCCTTTTATTCCTACGGAACCTACTTCGGTAAAGGGGGATATTGGGGGATTAAAAAGGAGACAGCAATGGCAGAAATACCGGCAGGACTTATTTTTGTATTAGTAATTTTAGCAATTGTGTTCATAGCAAGCGCAGCAAAAATTGTTAAACAAAATGAGAAAGGATTAGTTGAAACACTTGGGAAATATACCCGCACGGTGGATTCCGGACTGACGATTATTTTTCCAATAATCCAGCACATTCGCAGGGTGGATTTGCGTGAGCAGGTCATTGATGTCCCTCCACAGAACGTCATTACCAAGGACAATGTTCTTGTTACTGTTGATGCTATAATTTATTTTCAAATTACAGACCCGTTCAAGGTGGTTTACAATATTGTAAACTTTGCGATGGCAGCACTTAAACTTGCACAGACGAACCTCCGTAATGTGATTGGCGACCTTGAACTTGACCAGACACTGACAAGCAGGGAAAAAATTAACCTTCAACTCAGGGAGGTACTTGATGAAGCAACCGACAACTGGGGCGTTAAGGTTACCCGTGTGGAAATACAGAAGATAGACCCGCCTAAAGATATAACCGATGCCATGAGCAAGCAGATGAAAGCAGAAAGAGAAAAGAGAGCGGTTATTTTAGAATCTGAAGGAATCCGTCAATCACAGATTTTACAGGCAGAGGGTCAAAAGCAGAAGCAGATACTTGATGCAGAAGGCCGAGCACAGGCTATCAAGGCGGTAGCAGATGCTGAAAAATATCAGATTGAGATAGTGTTTAACGCCATACATTCAGGCAGACCTACAAACGACCTGTTGGCTATAAAATATCTTGAAACCCTCGGCAAAATTGCTGATGGCAAAGCTACGAAGATATTCTTACCGCTTGAAACTTCAAATGTCCTCGGTTCATTAGGCGGGATTGCCGAACTCTTCAAGGAAAAACAAGAAGATAAAAAAGAAGGATAATAGTTAGGAGGTGTTGAAAATGTCATCAGTAAAACAAGAAGTTATTAAGTTAATAAAAACTTTACCAGATGGAGTTGATTACGATAAGATTATGGCAGAAATTTATTTCAGACAGAAAGTTGACAAAAGCTTAAAACAGATAGAACAGGGCAAAGTTGTCAGTCATGAGCAAGCAAAGAAAAGGATATCTAGTTGGATAAAAAAGTAGAAAAAATAATTTGGACTGAAGATGGGATATATAAACTATAAAGTCCCGCCTGACGACGGGCAGGCAAGACTTGACCCCCAAAGAACATCAATAATTGTACCGGTATATAACGAAGAAAAGACAGTTGTTGATGTCATAGAACATCTCAAGAAGTTACCTTTCAACAAGGAAATCATAATTATTGACGATGGTTCAACTGACGGGACAAGAGAGATATTGTCAAACATTAAAGATTTGGCTGTTAAGATTGTCTTTCATGAAACCAATAAGGGAAAAGGGTCAGCAATAGCTACGGGGCTTAAGAATGCGGAAGGTGAGATAATTGCAATACAGGATGCTGATTTGGAATATGACCCCAATCAGCTGGTGGAGTTAATTAAGCCGATACAGGATAATAAGGCGGATGTGGTTTATGGTTCAAGGTTCTTGAAGGAAAATCCGAATATTTATAAGAGGTATCTGCTGGGCAACAAGTTCATTACCTGGCTTATAAATATCTTTTATGAAGCACATTTTACCGACTCTTATACATGTTATAAGATTTTCCGGAAAGAAATAATAGAAAAGTTTAATCTGGAGTCAAAAAGATTTGAAGTTGAAGCAGAAATAAGTATAAAAGTTGCAAAAGAGAAAATCACTTTTTTGGAAATTCCGATAGATTATAATCCAAGATCTTTAGAACAGGGTAAAAAAATAAGTTTTAAAGATGCAATAAAAGGTGTACTGACGATACTGAAATACAAATTCAAATAAAATTTTTATTTCTTGCCGAGATGGAGTGCTACACGAATTATGTCTCTCCTTGATGTTAATCCATTGAAAATCACCCGTTTGAGTTAATTTGTTTTAAAATATCTGGACAAAATCATCGGCATTTGCTATAATATGCCTATGAAAATAACCAGGGGGTGTTGAACTATGGATAAAAAACAAGAACAGATTGTTAAGATATTCAAAATCCACAATGGGTATGCCAGGTCTAAAGATATCCTGGCCAATGACATCCACTCACGAGACATAAAATCTATACTGGAAAAAGGGCTAATAATCAAAGTCAAAAATGGCCTTTATAGACTAGCCGATACTCCTGTTATTACTAACCAGAGTTTTATTGATATTACCTGTGCTATTCCAGAAGGAGTTATATGCCTTCTTTCAGCTCTATCTTATTATGAACTAACAACCTTTAATCCTTCAGTAATTTCGGTAGCCATACATCGGAAGTCTTGGAAACCCAAAATCGAATATCCTCCTGTAGAATTTTATTATTTTTCTACAAAGCAATTTGAATCAGGTATAGATATAATAAAGATTAACGATCATAAAATTCGTATCTATTACCCGGAAAAAGCTATATGTGACTGTATCCGGTACCGAAATAAACTTGGACTTGATGTAGCTAAGGAAGGTCTGTCTGAATATCTTAAACGCAAGGACCGTAATCTTGAGAAACTTCTGAAATATGCTGAAATTTGCCGGGTTAAACCACTACTAAAGACATGGCTTAATGTTATGGTTTGAAGGAAAGGATAAATATGAAAAAAGAGATTAAAAATAAGGCTGCTTCCATAAGGGTAAAACTTATGAATATTGCAAGAGAAGATAATATAGATTTTGATGCTTTATTACTGCGATATTTTCAGGAAAGATTACTCTATAGGCTCTCTATTTCAGATTTTTCTGACCGTTTTATATCCTTTAAAGGGAGGTTTGCTCTTAATCTGTTTAAAGATGCCAAAGTATCGTCCAACTAAAGATATTGATTTTCTCGCTGATCAGGTAAAGAACGATATTAACGAAATTAAAAATATTTTCAGCAATATTGCTGGGATATCTTGTAATGATGGTGTTAAATTTATTCCTTCTTCAATAAGTTCAGAAAGGATAAAAGAAGACGCAGACTACGAAGGGATACGGTTGAAAATTGATGCTACTTTGGATCAAGCAAGGAAGAAGTTACAGATAGATATTGGTTTTGGAGATATAATAATTCCTGAATCTACTCAAATGGAATTTCCGTCCCTATTTAGAGGATCCACCCAAAATTAAAGTTTACTCGGTTGAAAGCATCATATCTGAGAAGTTTGAAGCCATGATAAAACTATCTATGGTTAATAGTCGTATGAAGGATTTTTATGATGTTTATTTTCTTTCAGTTGGTCACAATTTTAAAGGCGATGAACTTAAAAAGCTATTGAAACGACTTTCAAAAGAAGAGAAACCCCTATGCCGGATATTCCATTAATTTTTAAGTCAGAATTTCAGAATGACAAAGAAAAACAAAAGATGTGGATTGCATTTCTTCGTAAATCACGACTTCATGATGTAAATCGCGATTTTAATGAAGTAATGCAAAGAATAACCGCATTTCTGAAACCAATTATTCATTCAATCATAGGAAAATCGGAAATAAAAAAATCTTGGATTGCTAAATCTGGTGTTTGGGGATAGTAAATACTGAAATTAGAAATTCTGGTTTATTTCTTACCGAGTTGAAGTGCAACACGAATTATGTCTCGCCTTGAAATAATCCCGAGCACTTTGCCATCTTCAACAATGGGTACTCTCCTGAACTGATGCTGTCCGATAGCCAGAGTAATTGAATCAATATCTGCATCCGGCGGGAAACTCGTCACGTTTTTTGTCATTGCCTCTTTAACTTTGGTATTGTGCAGATTCCCGCTGAAAGCGAAATTGAGAATGTCTTTTTCTGAGATTATCCCTATCATCTTCTTATCAGCATCTATGACCGGCATACCACTGATTTTCTTTGTTATCAGAATCTCGATTGCATCTGCTAATGTAGCATCAGGACTGATGGTTATTACATCCTTCGTCATTAAATCTTTTGCCTTTAGCATCTTATTCCCTCCTGTTAAATTTTTTTCTCAAGGATAAACATTTTTAAATTAGGTAAATCAATTATATCTTTCTCTTTAAAGCCATTCTTCAGGCAGACTTTCAGAGCTGTCTGCATCATATCTGTTCCGCGGAATATAACTTTATTATAACTGTGTTTTTTACAAAAATCAAGTGCTTTGTTTATAAGTTCACTGCCATATCCTTTTTGTCGGAATTCTTTCTTAACGAATAATCTTCGTAAAAGAGCCGTGGAGCGAGTATCTTCTTTTATTCCGACAGTCCCTATAATCTGACTGTCTATTTCAGCAACAAGAAAAATGTCATTCTTTCCGCCATAATATTCCGCAGGATTATCAATGTCTTCTACCGGATAAACTTTACTACTCTCCGGAAGTTCTTTATCCATTATACCGGCGATGAGTTCCTTGACCTGATAACCGTCTTCTGAATTTGCCTGCCTGATTTTAATCATCCTGGCCCCCTGAACTTTTAATTTTTTCAATAATATTTTTGAAATTGAATTCAAAACGTTCTCTGACGAGAAAAATAAAAATTATGCCTATGAATAAATAGTTTATACAAAATATTAACAGTTGTGCACTGAGAACGCTTGCCTCCGGAAGCCC
>Ga0210056_1002439_pt1 | contig 15649 bp, 20 predicted proteins | sample CryGeyCG2014_080_2_FD_183965 | JGI IMG/M metagenome (GOLD analysis project Ga0210056, IMG submission 183965) | Groundwater microbial communities from aquifer - Crystal Geyser CG07_land_8/20/14_0.80 (SPAdes) (version 2) | ecosystem: Environmental > Aquatic > Deep subsurface > Groundwater | place... | reverse complement strand
AGCAACAATTAGCAATCTTTTTTTGAAGGTCATGCCTTTGGCTACATAATGGCCGCGGCCAAAAACCACCAAAATGTCATCAAGCAAGCCGACAATTGAAGCTGAAATTAAAGTAAAAAGAGGCAGCCATGTTTCTCCACGGGATAAGAAATTAAATTTTTTCAGCCACCATGGGTTCTGGACAAAAGATAGAGCAAAAAACAAAGATATTAAAATTAAAACCGTGAGCCAGATTAAGAGCCCGCCGGCCCGAGGGACGGTTACCTCCCTTTCTTTATGTAAAGAATAAAAAATGTCAGCTGTTTCCCCTGTAATGGTTTTATCCCTCGCCTCCTTTTTCCAAAATTTAATTTTATTTAAAAACCTTATCAAAACCGGGGCGAAAATAAAAGCGAGCAGAGCCGCCAAAGCCGAAAAAAGGAGTATTTTTATCACATTGAAAGTAAACAAGGTTAAAATAGGCATAATTTAGTTTATTTTAAAAAGTTGCTGCCCAAACATCGTTTTTCCAAAGCCAGTAGTCTTTATTATCGGCCATACCGCCCATGAGCCAAATTTTATCCTTAAAAACCACGGTGCTCATTGATCTCCTTTCTCCCCATTCAGCTTTTTCTTTGACCAATTGCCAGTTTTTCCCCTCTTGAGAAACCCAGATATCGCTTTTGTGAGGAACTTCTCCATACGCAGGTGATTTTTTGGAAAACTGATGTTCTGTTGACCCGCCTTCTACTCCGCCAAAAAGCCAAATTTTATCTTTAAAAACTATTGTTGAATGGGCGTCTCTGCCTGACCAGGGAGCATTAGGAAGAACTTCCTGCCATTTTAATGAGGCCGGCCCAGAAGAAGGTGACTTTTCCTTTTTTAAGGTAAGAAAAACAAAAATTCCTATTACCATCAATAAAATCAAAAGCGATATTTTTAGCAATATTTTTTTCATACATAATTTACCACTTATAAGCTGTTTTTATCCAGTTAATTAATTCTTTCATTTCTCCGAACCGGTCCGGCGAACCTAAAATAACATTGACTATCACTCCATTATTCTGTGGAGCTTTTATCGCCAAAAGCAGACATCCTTGAGCCTGCGGCGTCCAACCGGTCTTGCTGGCAACTGCGTCAGGGATTTCTTTTAATAACTCATCGGTATTTATAAGTTTGTGATGAAAAACATTATCAAGAGTATACAAATCATATTCCGGCAAGGCGGAAATTCTCAAAATTTCCGGATCAGTTTTCAATAAATAAGCAGTTAGTTTTACTAAATCTCGGGTGCTTGAATAATTGATAGGTCCGTCTGGCTCATCGGGCTCCAAACCCGTTGGATTAAAAAAACGGGTGTTTTCCATTCCTATGGCTTTGGTTTCCAAATTCATCAAATCAACCATGGCATCCTTGCCAATCACTTCAGTTAAGGCTTCGGCAGCGTCGTTACTTGATTCTATCAGCAGCGAATAAATAAGATTTTCAGCCGTCAGAGTTTCGCCGATTTTAAATTCGCCGGAATTACCTTCTTCCCCCACCGCTTGATGTGAAATTTCTATAATTTGTGAAAGGTCATAATGTTCCAGCACAATATTGGCGGTTATCAATTTCGTTAAACTCGCGATCGGTAATTTTTCGTCACTATCTTTATCAAAAAGAATTTCTTGATTTCCTTGAGAATTTACCAATAATGAAATGCCCGATTCAGCTGTAAGTTTTAAATTTTCAACCTGCCAATTTCTGACTGGTTTTGAAAATATTAATTTCTTTTCTGGAACTACTCGAAGAACATTCGTTCTTCTCCACCCTTCGCTTCGCTCGGCTATTTGAGCGCTGAAAATCTGCGGGCGATTCAATATTTGCGACCAGAATAAAAAATCTTCCAAATTCTTTTGAGCAACATTTGTTCCCCACCAAAAAGGCAGGCTTAAAAAAAATGAACCTAAAAAAAATTTAAGATTTGGTGAAACTTTTTTAAACATCGAAATAAATTGAAAATTTATTGAACATCGGATTATTTCTTCTTTCCTTTAACTATTTTAATATGGAGTTGTTTTAATTGTTCTGCCGATACTTCAGCTGGCGTCTGCATCATTAAATCACGGTTATCGCCAGTTTTAGGAAAAGCCATTACTTCACGAATATTCGGTTCATTTAGAACCACGGCTAAAAACCGATCAATCCCCGGCGCAATTCCGCCGTGAGGCGGAACGCCGTAACTGAATGCTTCAAAATAATTGCTGAATTGCTTTTTAATTTCAGCGGTCTTGTGGCCTAAGACTTCAAAAACCGCCAACAGAACATCCAAATTGGTGGTTCTCAAAGAGCCTCCACCGATTTCATAGCCATTTAAAACAAAGTCATATTGATGGGCCAGAATTTTTTCCGGTTCTTTTTTAATCTTATTTATATCTGAAGTCTGAGGCATTGTGAAAGGGTGATGCGTTGCTCCCCAGCTTTTTTCAACATCTGACCATTCAAACATCGGAAAATCAACAATAAAGGCAAAGGCTAATTCGTCAGGATTATTTTTATTGTTTCTCAAATCAGGTTTATCGCTTTTATATTTCTCCATAGCTTCTTTATAAGTCATTCTGATAAAAGGAATTTTTGTAATTCTCTTTTCAGGAAACAATTTTTTGACTAAATCTAAATAAAGTCTTTCCACAAGATTTAAAATATCTTCTTCGGATGTAAAACTCATTTCTATATCCAATTGAGTATGTTCTGCTTGTCGGTCAGCTCGCGGGTCTTCATCTCTAAAAACTCTTGCTACCTGAAAATATTTTTCAATTCCAGCTACTTGTAAAAGTTGTTTATACTGTTGGGGGCTCTGCGGTAAGGCGTAAAATTTGCCAGCTTGCAGTCTGGCTGGCACCAAAAAGTCGCGCGCGCCCTCTGGCGTAGATTTGGTTAAAATCGGAGTTTCTATTTCTATAAACCCTTCTTTGATTAAAAAATTCCTCATAAACTGAATTACCTTCTGCCTCATTTCCAAATTTTTTCTCAATCTCTCTCTTCTTAAATCCAAATAGCGGTATTTCAATCTTTTTTCCTCGTTGATTTCATAACCTGTTGTATCTATGGCAAAAGGCAGAGTTTTGGCTTCAGAAAAAACTTCTAATTTTTCAGAATGAAGTTCTATGCTGCCGGTTTCAATTTTAGGATTTAGCATGCCAGCTGGCCTTTTTTGAATTTCTCCTTCCACTAAAATCACCCATTCAGTCCTTAATTTTTGCGCTAATTCATAAAGTTTTTCATTCTTTGGCGTGAACACAACCTGTAAAATTCCGCTTCTGTCCCTCAAGTCAATAAATAAAATCTTGCCGTGCGACCGCACCGTTTGCACCCAGCCGCAAACCTTCACTTTTTGATTTACGCAATTTTTGGTTTCTTTAATTTCTGTTCTCGTCATAATGAAATTTAACTTAGTTTAATCTATTTTTTATTCTACTCATTTCCCCGAAAAATAGCAACCCCCTTTCCACTACGGGCAACAAAAAAAGGCCGCGGTTAGAAAGTGGTTTGATTCACTTTTTTCCGCGGCCCTTTACCTCGTTAGAAGACATAACGCTTTCTAATGGGGTTTCCTCAATCAGGCTAAAATTTTACTTGTTCGGAACTATTTTACTTTCCAGCTTTAATTCTCTATCTTTTATTTCCGGCGCCTTTTGGCGGCTTGACTGCAAATTCGCAATTCAAGCAATCTCCATTTGGAGACTTTTGTCAGCTAGCCATTTGGCCAAGCTGCCTTGATAAAGGCAGGAATTAAGGCAAGAAAGAATTTCGCTAAGAAATTACCAGTTATATTTTATCCGCCAGTAAAGAGGTACTCATATTGTTGGTTGATTCCGCCAGGTTTATCACCTTTAAACTTGGCGGAAGCGAAATTTTCGGCCAGTTCCTGAATGGATTCAGGTTCCGTCTTGAAATTACAGGTCTTATCCTTCGTGTATTCTTTAACCTTAATTTTTCCGTTCTCTTTTACTAACAAATAGGCAATGGAATTTGCCTTTTTCACTCTTACTTCTCTACCGAATTTCCAGTCGTAGTAACCGGCTAGAGTAGCAATTTGGTGAGCTCTTTTCTTGGCCCACTTCTTTACGACCTTTGGAGTTGCGTCTCCTTCAAAACCGAAAGTAAATGGGTCATTGATAAACTGCTTGATTAGGACATGTTCAATGCCTTTATTTTGTTTTACATTTGCTAATTCTAATGCTGCTATCAACCATTCTCTTTCTTCGTCTGTAGTAGCCTTTTCTGCTTCAGCTTCAGCTATTGATTCTTCCATTTCTTTCAATTTAGCCTCAATTTCATCTAATTTTGCCTGAACATCCTGAATTTGCTTTTGTAGCTCTAACACACTTTTAGGTATGTCTGACTCTAACACGCTTTTAGCTATCTTATCAGTTTCAATAGACCACCAAGCCCAGTAACCAAGAAGAAAAGCAGCTAAAATAATTGCTATGGTTATAACTACTCTTCTTCCTTTTTTCCCTTTGCTGTCTTTAACCACCATATCTTCGGTCAATTCTAATATTTCTTCACGTTCTTTTTTATTTTCCATTTTCAATTACTCCTTTCTTTTTCTTTTTATTTTTAGTTCCTTCTTTCAGCGACAAGAGTTGGCTGAAAACGGCCAACCCCTCCTTTTCGCTACAACCTCTTGATTACTCCTTTCTGTATGAGTTCTTTCTTTTGTTCTAAAAACTCATCCTTTGCAAGACACCCTCTAAGTGAATTTACCATTGCTTTAACAGTGTCGCGAGTTATTGGGAAACCATTCTTTGTTTGAAATGGCGATACAAACTTCCTGTCTTTGTTGACTTCGACTTCTACTTTAAATATTCCTTCATTATTTACAGGAACATTAAACCACTGCTTTCCTAGTTGTGATTCGGTTATTTTAGGCATTTTGTTAGCAATTTTACGATTAAACCAAAACTCAAGTGTTCCAACTGTTAGGATTATAATGACAATTCCTATGACCCACATCCGTATCGAGAAAAACTTTTTAGCGCTTGCTTTTGTTTCTGGCGAAACCGGCGCTGTCGCAACTGGGATGGGAACATATTTCCATCGCACAGTCACCTCTCTCTTATTGATTTCGTCTCCTCGGGAAACAAAATCAATTTTAGCTTTAGGGAATTCTCGCGATAATATCGCGGCAATTCCGTCAGCCCGTTCTTTAGCGATCCTGTCATTCTCTGCCGAAAAGCCAGTTTTGTCCGCAAATCCTTCAATAAAGATTTGCAAATGCATATTGGGTTTTTGTGCAGAATTATTCCTGATCTCGTTTACCAACTCATTTGTCTGCGTTTCAATTAGCCCCTTCACCGCAAATTCTCCTGAAGCGTATCCTCTAATCGTTTTTACGCCCGCAATAGAAAGATCAACAAAGAAAACAACCTCTGCCAACAATACCAGTAAAACTGCTATTCGTCTCATTTGAGACCTCCTTTCTTGTCCTTTTGGACAATTAGAATATGCCCGATTGGGCATTTAATATTTAGGGCAACTTTGCCCCGTATTTTACAAGGTTCAAAATCGTATCATTATTCTATATCATTTAAAGGAATTTGTCAAGAGATAAATGTTGCCGGCTCCCATAATAATAACCACTTCCTTTGCCTCGCCGTCAGGCGGACCGCCCCGCAGGTTCTTCTTCAAATAATTTAAAATTTTTGATTTCGGCAGATAAATAACGTTCGGTTTTTTAATAGCCTCAACTAACTTTTCCGAATTAACTTTTTTCTTAATTTCTCTATCTTCCCTGCCCGCCACATCAAAAATATCGGTGATAATAATTTTATCAATCGGCGCTTGTCTGAAAACTCTAACAAAATCTTTAAATAAATAAAAAGTTCTTTGGTATTGATGGGGCTGATAGACAAGCCAAATTTTATTTCTCGCCTGCCTAAGTTTTCCTTTGGAAAATTTTGGCGGGTAAAGATATTTTTCTCTCGCCCCCTCCAAGGTCGCCTTAATTTCGGTCGGATGATGAGCGTAATCCGAAATAACAACGAATGGCTTTTCTTTGATAATCTCAAATCTTCGCCAACTGCCTTTATACTCCGATAGCGCCTTGAAAGAAACCTTATCAGGAATTTTTAATATTCTGGCAACCTTTAACGTCGCCAGAGCGTTTGAAACATTATGCTCTCCTGGAATTTTCAGAATTTCTCTAATTTTCTCTGACTCTTTCTGTTTTAATGAATAAAATTCTGTTCTTTGTTTTGTGTTTTTTGTTAATTTAAGTATGTTTTCATCGTCTTTATTTGCCACCAATGTCCCCTTCTCTGGCAAATGAGAGGCGAAGAGAACTACGTTCTCTTCTTCATCTTCGCTCCCTACGGAAGCTTGATAAATGAATTTTTTGAAAGCTGAAATATAGTTTTTAAGATTTTTGTAGTAATCCAAATGATCGGCCTCAAGGTTGGTCAAAACGATAATTTTCGGCCAATAATTTAAAAAAGAGGCGAAATGTTCGTCAGCTTCAATAACCAAATATTCAGATTTCCCTATTCGGCAATTGCTGTCGCCGAATTCTTTCAATTTTGTGCCGACAATGACAGTCGGATCAAGCCCCGCTTTGGTTAATAATAGCCCTATCATTGCCGTTGTCGTGCTCTTTCCGTGCGTGCCGGAAACGGCAATCGTAAAGTATTTTTTGGTCAGCTCTCCTAAAGCTTCCGGATAGCTCTGGCATTTAATCCCTAATTTTTTTGCTTTTTTTAATTCGGGATTCTTAGACTGGACTGCCGGACTATAAATTACTAAATCAGTGTTTTTTGATAAATTTTTAGCTTTATGAGAACCGCTGAAAACTTTAGCCCCTAATTTCAAAAGAGCCTTGGTAATTTCCGATGGAACTAAATCTGAACCAGAAACCTGATATCCTTTTTTTAAATAATATTTAGCCAAAGCGCTTGCCCCGATACCGCCAATACCGATAAAATATATTTTGTTCGAAGAGCATTCGCTCTTCTCTACCCTTCGCTTCGCTCGGCTGTTCGAAGAGCATTCGCTCGTCGAGCCGAAGGCGAGACGGGAGAAGAAACTTGTTTCTGCGACCTTCTCTACCCTTCGCTTCGCTCGGCTGTTTGATTTATCCATTAATTTCATATAAAATAAAGTAAATATAATATATGGAATTTCTTTTTATTAGAACAGCTTTTTTAGGTATTTCTTCTTTTACCTTTTTAAATTCGGTGAAGATTTTACACATACCTCTCCATTTTCCATGGCTGGTGCTTTTTTTAGTCACTTTCTTCATCTGGCTCTTTTGGGAAGAAATCTATAGGAAAAAGTTTAATTTCCCCTCCGTTATGGGCGTTTTTTTGCTACTTCAGCTTTATGCCGATACCATGGGAAATACGTTTGATTTCTATACCAAATTTAATTGGTTTGATAGAGTCACTCATTTTACCGGCGGCGCTACCACGGGAGTATTCGCCATTTTCGCTCTCAGTTATTTTGACAATAAAAACCACTGGAAACTATCGCTGAAAACTCTAATAATTTTTGCCATCACTTTAACTCTATCTTTAGCCGTCCTCTACGAATTCTGGGAATATTTTGAGTACTCAGTCTTAAATTACAAACTTATAATAATCGGTGTAACTGATACGATAGACGATTTATTGTTTGATTTTCTGGGCGCTACAACTTTTGTTTTGCTTTCAACCACTATTTTAAAAAAAAGGGGTTATTTTTTTCCTAATAATAGCGATTCTAAAACAAAATAATCAGGACCTTTGGGTTTTAACCGACTTTCCATTATTTCAATTGAATTTACCTCAAAACTCAAGGAAATTTCTTCTGAAATTTCCGGCCTTTCTTCTGGCTCAATGGCTTTAAATTCCCAAATTTTTAATCTTCCCAAATTAATATGAGGCGCATAAGCACGTCCCGAACCACCCGCCAAAGTTTCTTTGAAATTTAGGCGGGGGTACGAGGTAAAACTTTCTAATACGGCTTTTTCTAGGCCGATTTGTAAATTTCCTAATTCTTGGCTTTTTTCCCCTTCCACCCAGACCATTCTTGGCGGTTTTTTATCGGTTGGACCATAACAAATCTTATTTAGATTTATTAAAAAAGGTTTATTTCTCGTAGTAGCTGTTTTGGCGGTTTTTAAAATCTCCGGCAGTTCTTCATCTTTAACGTAACCTAAAAAAACCAAGGTAATATGTAAATTTTCTTTTCTTGTCCAGCGGCAAGGCAGTTCCGGCCATTTGGCTTGATAAAGAGAGAGTTGTTTTTTTATGTCTTCCGGCAGATTGATGGCAATAAAAATTCGGTGACTCATAATAGTCGATGAAGTTTGCCTCTTTCAGAGTTTGCCTTCATCTGCCCAAGCGAAGCGCGGGGCGAGAAATGAACGGAGTTCAGCGAACCCACCCTTCGCTTCGCTCGGGTAATTGAATTTTATCATAAAAATAGTTAAAATTGAAGTGTTATAGCGATGAAGTTTGCCCCCTACGGGGTTTACCTTCATCTTAATCTGCATTTTTACTTCGTAAAAACTTGATGATTGAGGCCTATCTTTATAAAAAACTCCCTGACAAAAAAGTACTATGTCAAAATTGTGCTCATTACTGTCAAATTTCAGCGGGAAAGAGAGGAATTTGCGGAGTAAGGGAGAATATTGACGGTAAATTATATGCCTTGAATTACGGCAAAGCCATTGCCTGCCATATTGACCCGATTGAGAAAAAGCCGTTTTTCCATTTTCTGCCCGGCAGCCATTCTTTGTCAATTGCCACGGTCGGCTGTAATTTCAGGTGTGATAATTGCCAAAACTGGGATATCTCCCAAGGATCTAAACAGATAAAAGAAATTCCCGGCGAAAATCTTTCGCCTCAGCAAATCGTAAAATTAGCCATAGAAAATAAACTACCCAGTATTTCTTATACTTATACGGAACCCACAATTTTTCTGGAATATGCTTTGGATACGATGAAAATAGTCAAAAGCCAAGGCCTAAAAAATGCTTGGGTAACCAATGGTTTCCTTAGCAAAGAAGCTTTAGAATTAATTGCGCCCTATCTTGACGCCGCCAATGTTGATTTAAAATCCTTTGATGAGAAATTCTATCAGAAAAACTGTGGCGGAAAACTCCAGCCAATTTTGGACACTTTGAAACTGATGAAAAAAATGGGCATTTGGACTGAAATCACAACACTGGTTATACCCAGCCTTTCCGATTCCAATGAAAATTTCAATGATATCGCCCAATTTATTTATAGAGAATTAGGGTCTGAAACGCCTTGGCACGTCTCAAAATTTTCTCCAAAAATTTCCTGGAAACTTCAGCATTTACCAGAAACTCAATTGGAAACTATAGAAAAAGCCTGCCAGATTGGTTTGGAAACAGGATTAAAATATGTTTATTCGGGAAATATAATAGGCCAGGCATCAGAAGACACTTATTGTTCCAAATGCAACACCGTTAACATTGACCGCACCGGTTATCAAATCGTCAGGCTGGATAAAAACGGATTCTGCTATAAGTGCGGTACAGATTTGAATTTAATTTTGAATTAATATTTATGCCAATTGTTTTTGCCTGTATTTCTCCTCATCCGCCGATAATTTTGCCAAATGTTGGGTCAAAAGAAGACCGAGAAAAAGTTAAAAAGACAATTGAATCTTTAGAAAAATTAGGAGAGAAATTAAAAGAATCGAATATCGAGCTTCCGAAGGAAGCGAAGATGAAGAAGAGGTTTATCTCTTCGACTCCTGACTCAATTATTATCTCTGCCCCGCATACTGACTGGGGATTTAATGTTCCCTTATTCTTTCTGGCCAAGGATTTCAGGGGCGAAATTAAAACATATTTAATGGGTATGGAATCCCCCGTTTTCTACTTTGAACAAGGAAAGAAAGTTTATCATGAAACATGTAACATAAAACCTAAAACAAGAAAAATAGCATTGATCGCAAGCGGAGATTTATCTCACTGTCTAAAAGAAGACGGACCTTACGGATTTAATCCAGACGGTCCAAAATTTGATAAAACATTGATAGATTCTTTGAAAAATAAAGACATCAAAACCATTTTAAAACTAGATGATTTATATCCTGAAGCCGGCGAATGCGGTTTGCGGTCATTTTGTTTTTTGTTGGGAATAATTGAGGAATCAGGAGTAAACTATCAACCCGAAATTCTGTCTTATGAAGGTCCTTTCGGCGTGGGCTATTTAGTCGCTAATATTCAATTAAAATGAAATTTACATTAGAAAAATCTGTCAAAGAAAATATTTATATTTTAATAAGAAAAATTGGCTACTATCCTCTGCCAGTCGATGAAGCTGGCGCTTCATCTTCACCCTTCGCTGCCGTTCGGATAAAAGATGAAAAAGAAGAAGAAACAAATTGCGTTCGCCCGTTAGACAGAAGCGGGTATCCAAGATTCCACCTTTATTTAAAGGATAGTGGTGATAATTTAATTTTTAATCTGCATTTGGACCAGAAAAAACCCATCTACAAAGGTATTACAGCCCATTCCGGCGAATACGATGGCGAAATAATCAAAAAAGAAGCGGAAAGGATTAGACAGCTTCTTCAGAAATAAAATATGAAAATTGCGATTATTTCGGATACTCATGATAATGCGGCAACTTTAAAAAAAGCGATTGCTTTTATCAAGAAGGAAAAAATTAAGACCATAATTCACTGCGGGGATATTTTCAAGCCCGAAACCTTGAAAGATGGCTTGAAAGAATATCGAGGAAAAAATTACATTATATTTAGCGAGGCCGATGCCAGTTTTTCGAGAATTCCTGAAGATTCTTTTAATGATTTGCCGAAAAGTAAGGTTTTTGAAGAATCTGGCCAGATAAAAATCAGTGGAAAGAAAATTGCCTTTTGTCATTTTCCAGAAATTGGCAGAGATTTAGCCAGTACTCAAAAATACGACTTAGTATTTTATGGACACACTCACAAACCCTGGGAAGAAAAAATCGGCAAAACAAGATTAGTCAATCCGGGCAATCTGGCTGGAATTTTTTACAAACCGACTTTTGCAATTTACAATACTAAAACTGATAAATTAGAGCTAAAAATTTTGGAAAAATTATGACTTTACCGGAATTGGCAAAACTATCAGTTGAAACTTATCTCAAAGAAGGGAAAATTATTGAACCGCCGGCTGACTTGTCTGAGGAATTTCTGCAGAAAAAGAGCGGCGTTTTTGTGACAATTGAAGAAAATGGCAAACTCCGTGGCTGTATTGGAACTTATTTACCGACCAAGATAAATATTGCCGAGGAAATCATCCATAACGCCATTGCCGCTGCCATTGAAGATTATCGGTTTGACTCAATTGATGAAAAGGAGCTTAGCTCCTTGACGTACACGGTTTATATCTTAAACGACCCTGAACCGCTAAAAAACATAAAAACTCTTAACCCCCGGAAATTTGGTATAATTGTAAAAACAACATTGAGTCCCGTTAAAACTGGCCTTTTATTGCCAGATTTGGACGGCGTAAACACGGTTGAACAGCAAATTCAAATTTGTTGCCAAAAAGGAGGCATTGATAAGGAGAAAGAAAAATTCATAATTTTTTGCTTCACAGTTAAAAAACATGACGATAAATAAAAAAATAACTCAATCTCTAAATGAAATTGCCGATCTTTTGGAAATCAGAGGTACGCCTTTTAAACCGGCCGCTTACAGAAAAGCAGCCAAAGCTTTGGAAAATTTAAAAGAAGACATTACCGATATTTATCGTAAACAAGACATAAAAGGCATAAAAGAAATTCCTGGTGTTGGAGAAAGCATATCCAAAAAAATTGTAGAATATCTGAAAAAAGACAAAATAAAATATCTTATTCGGCTTGAAAAAGACACGGCTATCCAGCAAATAGTCACACACTACTTTGAAACAAAAGACATTCCCTTGGCAAAACTCAAAGAAAGTGCTAAAAAAAGAAAGATTATTTATTCGCGGTTTACTAGGCCAGCCAAAGAACTTTTGATTTTAGCCGGTTCTGTACAGGATGCCAAAGAAGCCATAACAAAAGTGGCGGAATGGGCAAAATCCAGAAATTTAGATTACGCCATTGAAACAGTTTTTAAAAAATGGCTGGAATTGGATAGATTGAAACCTAAAGAACCGGTTAAGCGAGCTTATTATAATGGAGATCCAATGGTCTGGTCGGAAACCAGAAGAAAATGGTATGTCATCTCCCCCACTGGCGAGTGGCTCGAATTTGCCGACAAAGAATCAGAAATTGAATGGCGCATTATTAAGTAATCAAGCCTAAAAATTTTTATTTATGTTAACCCATACAGATCTAAGAAAAGGTGTGAGAATTATTCTTGATGGCGAACCCTACGAAGTGCTTGAATCTCAACCAATGAAAAAAGCTCAGCGCCGGGTGGTCATTCAAACCAAAATCAAAAACCTCATCAACGGGAACGTTCTTTCCCAAAATTTTCATCAGGGGGACTCTTTTGAAGAAGCTGAGCTTTTAAAATTTAAGGCAAAATTCCTCTATTTTCACCGGGGCAGGTATTTTTTTTGCGAAGAAAACAATCCTTCCAATCGCTTTGATTTGGGTGAAGAACAAATTGGACCGGGAAGCAAATTTTTAAAACCCAACCAGATTGTTGAAGAAATCACTTTTAATAAAAAAGTAATCAGTATCTCGCTTCCGATAAAAATTCAGTTAAAAGTGACGGAAGCGCCGCCTGGCTTTAGAGGAGAGAGGGCGCAACCAGGAAATAAAATCGTTACCCTGGAAACAGAAGCTAAAATAAACGCCCCCTTGTTTATTGAACAAGGAGACATAATTGAGATTAACACCGAAACCGGCAAATATACGAGAAGAATTGAATAGCTTGATATTGACAAAAAATATAGATATAGTATAATATAATGTAGGTTAAAAATTAGGCGAAAGGAGAAAATGATATGAGCGATATGGGATGGTTATGTATTCACTGTGGTACCCAGATTTTCGGGCAAGACGTTGATGTTTGCCCCAATTGCGAAAAAGATCCTTTTCATGCGGAACCAAATGAAGAATTTATCTTCAATCCTCGCGAGCTGGGAAAATTTTCGCGCAAAGGATCCTTATCTGCAAAAAAAGGAGTAAACTTTTGGGACGAACAACGTTAAAACCCCTTACGGCATTATTACGTAAGGGGTTTCTTTTTTGGTGATTTCGCCGAATAATGTTTTTCAACTAATTTCTCAAAATTTTTTAATACCTGGTATTTTACGGAAAAATCCAGGTCAGCCTCAATCGGCTGCCAGCTCAAAATCGGGATGGGCCAGCCTTCCCGTTTTTCTTTTATAAAATAAGGCGGGGCCAAAACTCTAAAATGGGGTTTTTTTATCGTTACCAAAATTATTTTTGCCTCCCAAAATTTCTCTAAGTATTCTTTTTCCAAAAGCAATTGTTCCTCTAAAGCTTCCGGGTTTGTTCTGAATTTCACCTCTACCAAAATCGGTTTTTTCATTTGAGAAATAACAATAAAATCTGGCAGGGAAGCAATCTTTCTGCCGATTTCAGATTCTCTATCCAGTTTTTTCTCTGACTGGATTAAATTTTTTAAAACCTCTTCTGATCCAAAGCGATAAACCCTGTTTCCTGCTTTTTTCAGCATTTCCTCAACCAGGTTCTCGGCTATTTTGCCTTTTAAAATATTTTCCGGTTTCATACATCTCTATTTTACCGCCAATATCAAATCAAAACAATTGACAAAAGACTTATTGTATTATAAGATAAAGTGTTGTTTCAAAATTCAATATGGAAAAAAGGAGGATGAAAGGATGAAAAAGGAAAGAAGATGGAACGAAGAACTATTAAAGGAGGTGGTAGAAAGGCTTGAAAAACAGGGCTTCAAATTCAAGAAAATCATTGAAGACAAGGCCTGCAGTGATGTTATGGCGGAAAGTGAAACCACACCTTTTGGTAATTTTCTCTGGCTCCGCGCTGTCAGTAATGCGTTTATACCTCTAATTTGCAGTAGAAACCACAAAGGGGCAATTCTTGAGTTTGCGGATACCACCATCAGAAAGAAAGTAGAAGAGAAATTTCCGTTATTCAATATGGGTTTGTATAAAACTTCCGATGTTAATGCCAATGAAGTCGCCAAGGCAATCGTGGAAGCTTTCCGGTATTACGAAGGCGTCTGGAAAAACCTTATGTCGGAAAAAGAGTTAATTTCTCTTGTCAACGGAGCTATCAGCAAGGCTGAAGATAGTTTAAAATAGCACCTTAACATTGCATGCAATCAAAAAGGCTACCTGCTTTAGGTAGCCTTTTTTAATTATGTTATTCCGTAGTTTGTCCGTCAAATTCTTCATCGTCAGCCTCAGCTTCTGCTTTAGTTTTATGAACCACGCCGTCACGGTGATGGGGAGGAGAATAAATCGTGTAAAGCTTTAGGGCTTCGCTGTCAGAGGCGTTAATCACGTTGTGATTGGCGCCGGCCGGAATGACAATGGCAAAGCCGTCTTGGATTTCATATTCGTTGCCGTCAATGACCACTTTTCCTTTGCCCGCGTCCACGCGAAAAAACTGGTCGTTGTCGGCATGGACTTCCATGCCGATTTCCTCGCCGGGTTTTAAATTCATCAAAACCAACTGGCTGTGTTTTGCGGTATATAAAACCTTCCGGAAATTATTATTTTATTTGGTTGCCTCTTCAATGTTTATAACGTAACCTTTCATAATTTTTTAATTTGATTACCCGAATCGCAATGAAAGCGAAGAGGACTTCGTTCGTTGAGTCGAAGACGAAACGGTCGAAGAGATAAATCTCTTCTTTATCTTCGTCCCGCTATCACGGGACTCGATGAAAGAAGAAAAACTTTTCTTCGCACTCTTCTTTACCTTCGCTGCGGCTCGGTGGGTGAAGAACAGATTTATCTCTTCGACTAATTTATAGAATATTTATTTGACCTTTGTTTTATTATACTACATAAAAATTTTGATATCTATTTTGTCGCCTACGGTTAAATTAATATTTTTGGAAGTGCCTCCTTTTAATTCCAGAACATACTGCGCCTTTTTATCAGGATTAATAGAAGCGCAGTGATTTTCTGAACAAGGCTGCGTATTTTCGCTGATGAAAACAACTTCTTTATTCTGATTAATCCAGATAATATCCAGAGGAATTAAAGTATCCTTCATCCAGAAAGGATGTTCTCCTTCTTCTTTGAAAACAAACAGCATTCCTTCATCTTGTTTTAAATTTTTTCTAAACATCAATCCCCTTTCCTGTTCTTTAACAGTAACAGCCATCTGGACTTTAAAGCAATTATTTTTAAAGCACACCTCACCTTCTTTTTTATTTCTTGATTCAAGTATAATTAACCCGATCGTTGTCAGAATTATTGGTAATAAAATAATAAAAATACTCTTTTTTTTCATACCTTTCAATCACCAAGTTTTCGCGTAGCGAAGGCGAAGAAAGTAAACTTTCTTCTTCTCCTTTCGCTGTCGCTCGGGAAAGCGAAGGTGTCAAAGAGGATTTATCCTCTTTGACTATCAATCTTTTTTTGAGTGTTTACGCAAATTTCTAACGTTTGACTTATGAACCTTGCTTTTTAATCTTGCCGGCCGCACCATTCTCAAGCCAATCATTTTTGGAGGAATTTCTATTCTTTTTGGTTTTATTCTCATATATTTCATTCTACCAAAAACCG
>Ga0210056_1002433_pt1 | contig 15662 bp, 9 predicted proteins | sample CryGeyCG2014_080_2_FD_183965 | JGI IMG/M metagenome (GOLD analysis project Ga0210056, IMG submission 183965) | Groundwater microbial communities from aquifer - Crystal Geyser CG07_land_8/20/14_0.80 (SPAdes) (version 2) | ecosystem: Environmental > Aquatic > Deep subsurface > Groundwater | place... | reverse complement strand
CCTGGGTGCTATCGCCTTTTACTTTCTCTGCCAGATCGGCACCCACATTTTCCTGGATTTAATGGCCGGGTATCGGCCGCCGTCTCCTGCAGGGGAACATTCTCTCTTTTTGCCCACCAACAGTTTTTTCAACCGATACATCTTATTGCTGGTGCCGGCTCTTGGAGGAATCCTGAGCGGAATCCTGGTTTATACCTTTGCTCCTGAAGCGGAGGGGCATGGGACCGATGCCGCCATAGACGCATACCATAATAAGGCCGGATTCATCCGGGGACGCGTTCCCATCATCAAAACCATTGCATCGGCCATCACGCTGACCAGCGGCGGATCCGGCGGAAGGGAAGGCCCCATCGCCCAAATCGGCGCCGGCTTCGGCTCTTTTTTAGGCACGATTTTAAAACTTTCAGAGCGGGAGCGCCGAATCATGATGGCCGCCGGGATCGGCGCCGGCGTTGGGAGTATTTTCAGGGCCCCCCTTGCGGGTGCACTTTTCGCCGCTGAAGTGCTTTACCGGGATCCGGAATTCGAATACGAGGTGATCATTCCATCGGGTATCGCATCCGTTGTCGCGTATTGCCTCTTCTGCCTGGTTTTTGGATGGGGAACGCTCTTTGAGTCCCCCTATTTCACGTTTCAAAATCCCCTGGAACTCGGTCCCTATTTGGTGCTCGCTTTTGTTTTATCGGCCACGGGTGCATTGTATGTCAAATCATTTTACGGCATCACCCGATCTTTTAAAAAGCTTCGCATTCCCAAACACTTTAAACCAGCCATCGGGGGTCTTTGTACAGGCGTCATCGGTTATTTCCTTCCCCAGACCCTGTCCTTCGGATATGGGTTCGCTCAGCAGGCACTCAACAATGAATTGCCGTTGTTGTTTCTTCTGGCATTGGCAATCGGGAAGATCTTCACCACGTCTTTTTCCATCGGATCCGGAGGAAGCGGCGGAGTCTTCGGGCCTTCCATTGTCATCGGCGGGGCGATGGGGGGTGCCGTGGGGAGACTATTCCATGGGATCATGCCGGGCGTCGTTATGGAACCCGGGGCGTTCGTGGTGGTGGGAATGGCCGGTTTCTTCACTTCGGTTTCCAATACCCCCATTTCCACAATCATCATGGTCAGTGAAATGACCAACTCATACCATCTTCTTCTACCCAGTCTGCTGGTTTGCTCGGTCGCCTACCTGGTCTCTAAACGCTGGACCATTTATGAAAAACAGGTCAAGAGCCGCATCGACTCGCCCGCGCACAAGGGGGACTTTTTTGTCGATATCCTACAAGAATTCCGAGTCAAGGATCTTATAAAACGGGTCAAGAAGGTTCAGGTGCTCCCGGAAAGCATGCCATTTTCCGAATTCAAAGGCTTTTTTTCAACCACCCAACAGCATTATTTCCCGGTGATGGATCATAGAGAGCGATTCATTGGAATATTTTCCAGCAACGATATACGGAGTGTTTTATTCTCCCAGGAGATCGAGGATTTGGTGGTGATGCGAGATATCGGTACTTCAGACATCATCACGACAACCGTCTCAGATGATCTGAATTCCGTCCTTCAAAAGTTCACCCAAAAGAATATCGACAGCCTGCCGGTGGTGGAAGAAGATGATCCCCACAAGTTGATCGGCATGTTGAGCCGGCGGGATGTCATCGCGTTTTATAATGAACGCATTCAGGAAATGAAAAGCCGGTCGGTGCTCAGTAAATAACTTTCTTCAGGAACAAGCCACAGGAAGGAGCGGTTGGGCCGGCCTTCCGGCGGTCCTTCGAACGGAGGATCTCTTCCATTTCTTCCGGGGAAATTTTCCCGAGGCCCACATAGACCAGGGTTCCCACGATGTTTCGGACCATGGCTTTGAGAAACCCGTCGGCCTGGATCTCAAACAGGATGATTCCGCCGGCTGATTTGGACAGAGCTGCTTTTGTCACCGTCCGCAGGGTATGAGAGCGGGGGCTTCCAGCGCCTTCAAAGGATTTGAAATCATGGGTTCCCGTTAGATATCCGGCGGCCGAACGCATGGCGGAAAGATCCAGGGGCTTTCGAACATGCCAGGCATAAAAGCGACCGACAGCTTTAGGAATCGGTCGGTTCAGGATGCGATATTGATAGGTCTTGGTTCTGGCGTTGTAACGGGCGTGGAAGTCCCTTTTGGTCTTGACGATCCGATGGATAACGATGTCTTTGGGGAGCAGGCTGTTGAGCCCGGAGAGAAAGGATTTCGGAGAAAGGCGCGTTTCGCAATGAAAATGAGCTACCTGGCCCAGTGCATGAACACCGGCGTCGGTTCTTCCGGAGCCGATGACGGTGACCGCCTTGCCGGCCATTTTCCGAACGACTTTTTCGATCTCGCCCTGGATGGTAGGGCACGCTTTTTGTCGTTGCCATCCATGGTAAGCCGTGCCGTCATACTCGATGAAAAGCTTGAAGTTCAGCATCTTCGATGAACAATTGATTGGGTTAATGCCTCAGGTTGCTTATAAAGAAAGGGCCTGTAACGCCCAGCGCTAGAGACGGTCGCACCGGATGTCGCCTAGATCAGATTCCAGGGCATCGTCCAAGGAATGGATAAACATATCGATGGGATAAACCCGATTGCAGGACCTGCAAAGAAAAAACACCCGCCGTCACGTTTTCTGGAGCAGCATTTCCTTATCGCATGAAGGACATTTTGCTCCGGGATTCTCCATTTTCTTTTCCTCGCACGCGTTTCGATCGTTTTAACCGTCGCTTCATCCTGAGCGATTTATGGTTTGAAATCAAGCTTCTTTTTACCTAAATTAAGCGTTTCCAATTTGGCAAAAAAATAATTATGTATAAATATTCTTGTGTTAGAAAAGATTTGACCGGTTTCAATCGTTTACCCAATGGGTGCCTTACAAAAAAACATATGCCAAATTGGAAACCCTTCGGGATTTCCAATTTTACCGCATCTGCTGCGTTGCCGAAAGCTCGACGTATGATATATACGCCTTCGCTTCCGGACGCCTTGCATCTGCGGCAAACTCGAAAATCGCTCAATTTAGGTTTTAGTGATTCGAGCGAGTTGCCCTTTGAGCCTGACTATACCCCGCAGTTGCAATAACAGGGTATATTTGACAATAACGGCTTTTTTGATAAAGTATATCAAAAAAGGGAAGAATATGGAACAGATGCTGCCCAAAGGGTTTCGCGCATCGGGTATATGTGCCGGAATCAAAGGTTTCGGGAAAAAGGACCTCGGTCTGCTGTACACCGACGTGCCCGCCCATGTCGCCGGGATGTTCACCACCAACAGGATACAAGCCGCACCGGTTTTATTGGATCGGCTGCGGATCCGGTCCGGACGATGCCGTTCTATTATCGTCAACAGTGGAAATGCCAATTGCTGTACCGGTAAAAAGGGGCTCGAAGACGCCGAGGCGATGGCCCGTTTTGCCGCTTTAATTTTAGGGGTTGATGAGGAACAGGTCCTGGTGGCTTCCACGGGTGTCATCGGAGAACCGCTCCCGATTCAAAAGATTGAAGCGGCGATACCGGAACTGGTCAAGGGATTAAAACCCGATGGCTTTATGGATTTCGCCGAAGCGATTCTCACCACGGATACGGTACCGAAAGTGGTCTCCAGAAAAGGCATGCTGGAGGGGGCTGAATACACGGTCACAGGGATTGCAAAGGGGGCCGGGATGATCCACCCGCACATGGCTACGCTGCTGTGCTTTGTGTGTACCGACTTGCAGGCCACACCGGATCATTTAAACAGGGCGCTGGCGAATTCGGTGGCAGGGTCTTTGAATCGGATCAGCATCGACGGCGATATGAGCACCAATGACACGGTCTTGCTTTTCGCCAACGGCGCATCCGGTGCCGTCGTCACCGACCCGGCATCCCTTAACGCTTTTGGTCGTATTTTAGAGGATGTCCTGATGGCCCTTGCCCGGGCCATTGTCAAAAACGGGGAAGGAGCCACGAAACTGGTGGAAATCGTGGTAGAGGGCGCATCGTCACCTGAAGCGGCATGCCGGGTTGCGGAAACGGTTGCCACATCGAGTCTGGTCAAAACCGCCCTGTTCGGAGAAGATGCCAACTGGGGCCGGATCCTGGCTGCTGCCGGAAGGTCCGGAGTACCGATAGAGCCAGAATCGATCGATGTTTCTTTTGATGATGTCCTTTTGGTGCAAGGCGGCGCCGGATGCGGAAAGGCTGCCGAGGCCGAGGCGACGCGGATTTTGAAAAGGCCGGAATTTTGCCTGAAGATCAAGCTGGGGGCCGGATCCGGCACCGCCTCCATGTTGACTTGCGATTTTTCGATCGACTACGTGAAGATCAACGCTCATTACCGGAGTTAGTCTGCCATCGCCCCGGAATCTTCTTGATTATTTAATTTCAAAGAGAAAAATTCAAAATGCCCTTGATGCGCCTCCAGAAGTTTTTATCCAAAGCCGGGGTATGCTCCAGGCGGACAGGAGAGGCCCTGATCCGAGCCGGTCGGGTGGCGGTCAATGGAAAGACAGTTACGGTGATGGGTATCCCGGTGGATCCGTCAAAAGACCGGGTGAAGGTGGACGGAAAACCTGTGGATATTGTAGTTTCCCGGGTGTATATCGCGTTAAACAAACCCAAAGGGGTGGTCAGCAGTTGCAGTCAGCGGGGGGAAAGGATCGTCCTTGACCTGGTGGAACTTGAAACACGTCTTTTTCCGGTGGGGCGTCTCGACAAGGATTCCACGGGACTCCTGATTTTAACCAACGACGGGAGCCTTCACCATCGATTATTACATCCGTCTTTTGATCATGAAAAAGAATACGAAGTGACCACGGCTTTGGATGTGGATAACGAAGCGCTTTCCAGGATGGAATCCGGTATGCCTCTGATGGGGGAGATTACCCGGCCGGCACGTGTCAAACGGATTTCGTCTTCATGCTTTCGCATCGTGATCAAGGAAGGGAAAAATCGGCAGATCCGGCGAATGGTCGAGAAACTGGGAAACCGAGTTAAAAATCTCAAACGGATCCGGTTTGCCGGCATCGGCCTGGGAAGGCTTCCCGAGGGGAAATGGCGCCACCTGACGCCCCGGGAGATCCGGCGCTTGAAGGAGCCGATTCGGCTGTCCAAGGTCCGGGCACACTCCAAACCCGCCTTTGGGCATGGATCGTCGTTGGATGGGAGTCGTCGGGATCAAAGGAAACCGTGGCGCGGCAAGCCGACGGCTTTAAATAGGAATACTCAATCGAATTGACGGAGGTGTTTGTTGGTCACTTATGAGTCTTTGATCCATCGCAAGGACCGTCTTGCCATAGTCGGATTGGGCTATGTGGGATTGCCGCTTGCCGTGGCGATGTCGCGTCATTTCGATGTGGTGGGATACGATTTGAAGGTCGAGCGCATCGCCGAGCTTCAAACCGGCTTGGATAAAACCCTAGAGGTTTCTCGGGAGGAGTTGGCTCAAGTGAAGGTGCAGTACACCAGCAATCCAGAGGATCTCGATTCATGTCGATTCCTCATCGTGGCGGTGCCTACCCCCATCGATCAATACCGGATACCGGATCTCAACCCCCTGAAAAGCGCATCGCAAACGGTGGGAAGACACTTGAGCAAGGGAAGCTGCGTGGTGTACGAATCGACGGTCTATCCATGGGCAACCGAAGAGGTTTGCATCCCGATTTTGGAAAAGGCATCCGGCCTTTTGATGGGCTGCGACTTCACGGTGGGGTATTCGCCGGAGCGGATCAATCCGGGGGATCGGCAGCACCGGCTTGAAAGTATCGTCAAGATCGTCTCCGGAAGCAACACGGAAACAACCCATATGTTGTCCCGGGTCTACGGACAAGTTGTCGCCGCGGGGATTCATCCGGCATCCTCCATCAAAGTCGCGGAGGCGGCCAAGGTCATTGAGAACACCCAAAGGGATTTAAATATTGCGCTGATGAATGAGTTGTCCATGATTTTTGATCGGATGCACATCGATACCCGAGAGGTGCTGGAAGCGTCAGGGACCAAATGGAATTTCTTGCGCTTCACACCGGGCCTTGTGGGCGGACACTGTATCGGTGTGGATCCTTATTACCTGACCTTCAAGGCCGAATCTTCAGGGTATCACCCGGAAATGATCCTTGCCGGGCGTCGCATCAACGACAATATGGGAAAATACATCGCCGAGCGCACCGTCAAACTCCTCATCGAGGAGGGACGTCAGGTCCGGGGCTCGTCTGTGGCGATACTCGGGGTCACGTTCAAGGAAGATGTCCCGGATATCCGCAATACGCGTGTGGTGGACATTATTCATGAGCTTGAAGATTACGGCGTACGGGTACGGGTCCATGATCCCCTGGCGGATGCACGGGAATCCCTGGCCTACCTTGGGATACAGCTGGAAAAGCTGGAATCTTTATCCGGTGTAGACGCGGTCATTGTGGCGGTCATTCATACTTTTTATAAACAGATGGGCATTGAAAAGATCGCCGGCCTGTGTGCCAACGCCACGCCTTTGGTTGTGGATGTCAAGGGCGGATTCAATCCCACCGATGACAAACGGAACAAGATGCGCTACTGGCGTCTTTAGCGGATTTAGTAAAGAGCAAATTCTTCCGGAAAGGAGATCCTTTTGGCACGCGATACGATTTTAACGGTAATTGCCCAGGGCGCCTGGAACGGCGGGACCGTTGTGGACAATTCTATATTTGAAAACAAGAATATGTTCTTCAAGGGGAATATTCCCGTCAACAATCAGACCATCGAGGATCGGATCGGTGTCCGCACCCGGGTGGCTGCTTATCCCGATGAGCGGATCGGGGTGGTGGCCCTGCAGAACCTGCTTGAAAACGACTCTGTGGATCCGAAAAGGATCAAGATGGTCATCGGCGCCACAAACGTGGGGGAAGATAAATACGACCGGGGACCCTTGATCCGGTATCCGTATGAAATCTTGAAAGGCGACTGTCCCGATGTTCTGGCCTTTGATCTTTATGCCGGTTGTCCCGGCTACAACGTGTCGGTGGAATTGGCTTTCATGCTCTCTTTGAGCGGTCGTCTTTCACCGGGCGATATCACCGTGATCGTGGGGGCCGAGAACCTTCACCGGGCCCAGGCATTTCGACCGGATGATACGGCCCATATTATTTTCGGAGATGATGCCTTGGCCACGGCCCTGGAGACTATGGGCGCACTGGATTCGCAGGGAACGTTCGAGTCGAAAAAGATCCCCGATTTCACCATAAAAAAAGATCCGGTGGTTGAGATCGCGGAGCATTTATTGCCTCTTGCCGGAAACAGGCCCCTGGACGGCCTGATTTTGGACAATCATTTGGGAACGCTCGTCCATCGCCTTCCGGCCACAGCGGCCAGGGTTCAGCATGCCCTGATGGAACGTCTGCATCCGGAGGCGGCCGATCAAGGACAATTCTTAAGGTTCAAAGATGCCCTGGACTTTTATGACCGTCACACCTCATTTTTTGCCTTTGATATTATGACGCTTAATCCAAGATCTCATATCGTCGAAGAGATCGCCAAGGCATATGTCCAATCCGGGAAGTACCGGCGTGTGGCCTCCGTATTTCTCTCCACGGACCTCCATGTCAAAATCGCCGTTCACGAAGGAATGGGATATGTGTTTCGACCGCCGGAAAAAGGGATCGTAGACACTTTGACTCGGACCCACGGATGCTTTGCCGACTACATCCATATTTCCGAGGAGGCCGACGGCGTTTTCGGGAAGATGGACGGAAAGGGGGTCTTTCTCTATGCCACCCGGAGCGCGCCGGGCCACCTGTCGAGCCTGCTTAGCCCTCATGGACTCACGCTCGCCGATATGGATCTTTTAATCGAACATCAGGCCAATTTCGCCATCATCCCTTTGACCCTTGAGCAGGTGTTCAACGGTGGCCCAGGCGATTTAAAACAGACCGTGGCGGATTTTGTCGCCAATAAAATGGCCACCAACATCCATACCCGCGGCAATTGCTCCGTGGTCTGCATGCAGCGTCTTCCTTACGACCTTCAAAGAGGGTTTCTGCAGCCGGATACGATCCAGCGGTTTCCCATCAATCGAAATCTAGAAAAACTCAAACATGCTAAAACGATTTTAAGCGACAGCGTGGGAGCCGGGATGACGCGCAGCGCATTTTTGCAGCGCCTATGACGGGTGATTCATCCGCGCGTCCTTGATTCCAAAAAGAAGGCCAAACAGGAGGATGCTAAACTGAACGCCGCGCAGAAGTAGAACAAGGCGACAAAGCCCCAACGGGCAATCACCGAAGCACCCATAAACGGCCCCAGAAAATATCCGGCCTGGAACATCTGCATCCCCAAGTTTGTATTGAAGGCTCGGAACCGGGCCGGGGACAGGTCGAACATGAGGCTGCCGAAGACCGGCATGGCGATACCCCATCCCAGGCCGAAGGCCACACCCAGGGCAAAGAAGCCCACCTCATTTCGCGCATGACCCAGAAGGACACAGGCTGCGGCAAGTCCTGCCATGGTCCATGCCACCAGACGCACCTTATCCATTCGATCAAAGAGATTTCCCGCCGCAATGCGAATCCCGATCTCGCCCGCTGTAGCAAGGGTCAGAAAGAGGCCGGTACTTCCTATCCCCACGCTCCTCCCGAAGGGATCGAGAAAGAAGAAAATCAGGGCCTGACTGCAATAGAAAAAGAGCATGGCCCCAAGAAGGAGCAAAACGGCGGGGTTGCCAAGGTCCTCGCGAATGTCTCTTGCGTTCAGGGAACTTCGAACAGAAGATATCCCCTCACTCGGCAAAGAGGGAGACATCCCGCGGATAAAAGGGAAGACCAAGAGGGTGACCCCGGCAAAAAAGAGGAGGACTCGGGGAAACCCGCCCAGGAGACTCTCCAGGAAGGGAAGCATGGGAGGGACCACGGTATTGGGAAGGAGCGTAACGATGCCCATGAGTCCGAACACCTGGGCGCTTCTGCCCTTTGGGATATGGTCGATCATCAAGGCCGTGAGGGCTGCACCCATGACGACGAAAGCAATTCCATGGAAGCATCTCGCAAGGAGCATGCTGACAAAGCCGGAAGTCAAGCTGTAGAAAGACAAAGCGGCCATGGCCATGACCGTTCCTGCATACAGGAAGCGCCGAGCGTTGCCGGAATGGAAAAAAGGGCTCACCACAGGCCGCACTACGAGCGATATGGCCGAGTATGCGCCGATGAGGAGGCCGAACCATTTGGGGTCGATGGGCAGGGTCCGGAGGTATTCATAGAAGCTGAAGAAGACAGAGATATTTGCATAGGCGAGGAAAACAACGGCAAAAAGCAAAACGATTTCCCGGTTCCATACGGAACTCGACAGCGTCGAGTCCTTTTCTCCGTTTTTACGGAGTATATCGGAACCGGCTTTTCCTTTATAGGGTTCGCTGGAAGTGAGCGCTTTTTCGGATGTCATTCCAAATATCAAAGCGTTCAATTATAGATCCTCTGCTATGGAAATAATCCGGTCGCCCAGCATGTGGACGTAACTTCCCATTTCGTTATCGTACCACCCGTACGCCACGACCTGGGTCACGGGAATCCGGATCTGATGGTCCGGGAGCGAAGAGAAAATCTTTGCATCAAGCCCGGGGACCGTCTCTAAATCAATGGTAACTTCGGCTGTTCGTGTATGAGTTTCATGCCCCTCGATGATGGCGGCAGCAGTCGGATAGCCGATGATGTCGCAGGATACGTTTTGGCCTTCCGTATAATGAAGATACCCGTTCGGGTCGGATTCTGAGGCCTGTCGATAGATATCGTTGATCCGCTCTTTGCGGATGGTGTTTCCGGAGATGTCTTCCTGCAGATTCATGACCAGGATGATCAGAGATCCCGCGGAGGTGGGAATTCGCACCGATTCGGCGATGATGCCGATGCGTTGCATCTCCGGAATCACCAGGCCCAGTGCCTTGGCGGCCCCGGTGGAGGTCAAGATGATGTTGTTCATAATGCTGCGGTTTTTGCGCAGATCCGTCTTTCCGGCCTCGGGAAGACGGTCGAGAACCTCCTGGGAACCTGTGGCGGCATGAACCGTGGCCATGGAGGCGGACAAGAGCTTCCTGGGCCCGAAATGATCCAGGATCGGTTTGATCATGTGGGCCAGGCATGTGGTGGTGCAGGAAGCGTTGGAGATGATTCGGTGGCGCCTCGGATCATAGGCATGATGGTTGATTCCCATGACCGTAGTCACGCTGTCTTCCGGCATCCCTTTTCCTTTGTCCTTGATCTTGAAAGGAGCGGAAACGATCACCTTCTCTGCACCTGCCTGGAGGTGCCCTCGTACGGACCCCTTGGAATGATCGACGGGAAGGGACGGGTCCAAGAATTGTCCCGTGGTGTCCACCACCAACCGGACCCCATGCTTTTGCCAATCGATATCGGCCGGATTTCGCTGGGTTCGAAGGAAAGTGATCCGAATGCCGTCGATACGCAAAGTTCCCGAAGCGTCGTTGATGTGGGTGATGAGCGGTTTGGCGTTGCGGCCGTAAAGCCGGGTGTGTAACATGCCGTAAGTGGAGTCCCGTTCCACGTAACGGGCGATATCCTGCAAGGATGTACCGGCCGGCCTCCCGATGTTGACGACCAGCTCTTTAAAGTGCTTGCGGCCGATTTGATCCCACAAGGTCAGCTTTCCGATTCTCCCAAGGCCGTTGATGCCGAGTTTCAGAACTTGAGAATCCTGCATTGTCGTCATTCCTCCTGCTCTGTTTTTCAAACCCAATGCCGATGAAAAAAGCCCCAGTCCTTTAAAAGAAAGCTATTTCTCCATCACGGGAATCAGCCCTTTATATATCGAACCTTCCCGGCCGTCGATGCTGATGAAGTCTCCGGACCGGATGAGGTTCTGGTTCAGGCGGCACTCCTTTTCCTTTTCATAACAGGTCAAGGCGTCGCACCCCACCACGCAGGTCTTTCCGAGGCGATAGGCCACGACGGCGGCATGGGAACTCACCCCGCCCCGCCCCGTCAACAGACCGTCGGCGGCGTGAATTTCGCGGATATCATCGGGAACCGTGTCGGATCGAATCAAGATCAGGTGGGTGTCCGGTTCCGATCGTCTCCAGGAATCGATATCTTCCAGGCTGAACACCGCTCGGCCGGTCATGGCGCCGCCCCCGGCGCCAAGGCCATGGGCCAGGTATCGATCTTCTGAGATTTGGGAAAAGTCAAAGGAAAAGGCTTCGGTTCGTTCACGGACAACCATGTCCCTGGCCTGCAGAAAATACAGATCCTTTGGGGATGGGGATTCAAAGGTGAATTCGATCTCTTGCGGTCCCCAGCCTTTTTTGTAGATCAAATCGTTGGCTCTGTGTTCCAGGGTTTGATAGATTTTTGGGAAATGGGTTTCCAGGGTGATATCGGTATCTCGCAGCTCCGTGTCCTGCTGGCGGATGGATATGGGAAGGGTCCTTACCAATCCCAGGGCCACGTCTTCGCCCTGGTTTTGGGTTGTGAAGTCTCCCCAGAGGCCGAGGGTTTCCCCGGACCATCGGGGATTGTGGGTGAACAGGACGCCGGTTCCGGAATTGCCGGACAGGTTGCCGAAGACCATGGCCTGGATGGTGACGGTGGTCCCCCAGTCGTCCGAAATCCCCAATATCCTGCGATAGGCTTTGGCTTTGTGGGAATCCCACGAATCAAACACCCGCTGGATGGTGACGAGTAATTGCTCGAAGGGGTCTTCGGCAATTTTGATCCCAATATCCAGAATCATTTTTTTATAGGCTAGGGCCACCAGGCGCATCTGATCCCCGCTTAAGTTGCGTTTAAAAGGGATTTCCAGATATCGCTTGAAGCTGTTGATGATGGCATCGAAATCGTCCCGGTCCATTCCGAAAGACATGCCGTAACACTGCAGAAATCGTCGATAATTGTCCCAGGCAAACCATGGATTTTGGGTTCTTGCCGCGACTCCTACAGCAATCTCTTCATTCATTCCCACATTCAGGAAGGTGTCCATCATCCCGGGCTGGGAAATGGATGACCCGCTTCTCACAGAAAGGAGAAGAGGATTTTTGGGGTCCCCAAACGTTTTTCCGGCAAGTCGTTGCAAATACCTCAGGTGCAGGCGGAGTTGTTCTTTCAGATTCTTGGCTGCCGGGGGAAATCCGTTGACAACTTCCCTGAAACGAAACGCCTCTGTGGTGACGATGAATCCCGGAGGGACCGGGAACCCGAAATTATGGAGTTTGACCAGATTGAAGCCTTTATTTCCCAGGTATATGACTCCTAAAATGCGGCTCTTGGCTTTATTGATGGACATCATGGCCCGTTCGGGATCATAAAGAAGCAGCTGATGCAATTTTTCTTTAGGCAACTGATTGGCTTGATGAAAGAGAGTGCTCAAGATGCGGCTGATGAAAAGGTCCAGTCGCTGGAGGCCCGCAGAGAGCGCGATTCGATCCCGAAAGAAGATTTCAAACACTCGGTGTTTGATATTTTCGAAGTTTGGATCCTTGTTTGCGGCCAGATATTTCGAAAGGATCTGATTCATCGGTAACCGCACCAAAACACGATTCAGGCTTTGCTCGTAAATCGTGTTGAAATAATCGTGAATCACGTTGGAGACCGCCTGGGAAAGGCCTTTAAAGATATCCATGTACTGGGTGAAGGTGAATCCTTTCACTTCAAGGGAATGATAAATGAGATCCAGGTGGCGTTCCATTTCCAGGGAAGAGATGCCATCCAGTTTCAAGGCTTTTTCTAAAAGGAGCAATAGATCGTAGATCTGGTAAAAAGTAGCCTTGGTGATAAGGCTGAAGTCGAATTGGTGGATAATCTCTTCAAAAAGCGTGTTCACCAGGCTTTCCAGCCGGAAAGAAAGGCCCAGAGCATCGAATTTCGGTTCCCGGTAGCTGCCGTAAGTGGAGGGGATGTCCACGGTAAAATGGCGTTTCTTATAAATGTCCTCTTTGGCATCATAAGTTTTTCCGGACAGAATAACGCCTTTGAGTAATTCGAGGTAATCCAGAAGTCCAAAAAGCTTTTTCTTCAAATTTGTTTCTGTCAGGGCTTTTTTAAGCCGGTTGATATCCGGAAGCGATTCATCATTGAGGCGGGATAAATATCGATCGAATTCAATGAAATTGAAGCTATATTTCTGAATCAGCAGGCGATAAAAATCGATGGCCAGGCGGAATCGCCGGCGGTCCGTATGCGATGCTTGCGGAACCTGCCTCAGGACATCTTCCAGCCGCGCATCTTCAAGTAAGAAGAGATTTTCAGCAAAAGCATGCCCTTCCTTTTCAAGGGTGGTCATGATGCGATGGAATCCATCGACATAGATCCCCTTTGCCTCGATCTGTTCGTAGATGCTGGGCGGGAGAAACGGCTTCAGGCATTCCTTGTCCTGGGTAGCCCAAAATTGGAAAACCGCTTCAATGAATTTGATGACTTGGTTGCTGCTTTCCACATGGCTTTGTTTTCTCAAGAAATGAATCAGTATGTCTTTTCTGTGGGACAGCTCGTCGATCTCCGTAGAGATGTCGCGAAGGAGTCCTTCCGCGCCGATATCATTGAAGAAGACCGGCATCAGGCGGGTCATTTGTTTGACAAGATTATATACCGGTCGGATGTCTGCATTCAAAAGGCGTGTGATGTCCCGGGAAAAAAGATCCGTATCCTTGATGAAGACTCCGCAAAGGGCCAGGTAGATCGACAGATTGGAAAGGAGCATGACCGATCGTTTCGGATTGAGTTCGATAAGCTCCAGCCAAGTTCGGATATTAAGAAGGTGAGCGTTGTTGGATTGAATCTGCCAGTCGTTTCCCACCCCTGAAATGCCGGGGGTTTGGAATTCAAGGTCGATAACGGAATCGATAAAGTATCGGATGAGTCCCGGATCGTCGGTTTTATAGACCCCTTTTCCCATGTTCAAAACGCCGTTAAGGGCGGCCGATGGATACTTTTCGATGCTGTCCTTCAGGAGGGCAAATGTCTGACGGATGAGCTTTTCGAGATTCCATCCCTTCTCATGTTGGATGAGGTGCCCGACAGTCTGATTGATTTCCCGTAAAGCTTCTTCATGGGCGTTGGAAAGCCCTGGAAGATTCATGATCTGGAATAAAAAGATCAATTTCCATTTATTTCCCAATCCCTTGGAAGCACCGGCCTCCTGGAGGCGTCTCGGGATGTTGCGGTAGGCCTCGGCGATCTGGTTGAATCCCGGAAGGGTGAGGCGTTGGCCTATCTTATCCCTTAAGTCTACTGAATTCGGATCACATAGAGTATTCAAGCGGGTTGCAAGCTCCCGGAGGCGGGCATGAGATACTTCATTAAAAAGATGCGATAAGTCTTTCGGGGGTTGATCCTCCTGGAGTTCTTTTTCAAATAGCGTTTCTGGATCCGGTTCGCTTAACCAGTAGGCATAGGTCTGTTCGAAATATCGATGCAACAGAAGGCAGGTTTCTCCGGGGTCGCCGATCGTTTCTTCCGGGTATTTAAGTAAAAATTCCCCATGTTTTTTTAAGGGGTAATAGCTCTTCACGAACAGGAAAAAAGTCTTGTCGTCAAGCTCCCTGATTTTTTTGAAGGCCGATTGAACCACCGGAAGAAATCGGGGAATTTCCGGTCCGGCATCTTTGATGATCTTTTGTAAATATAATAAGAGGTTGTCCGTGGCATCCGGATGAACTTCGGGATTATTGGACTGTGTTATGGCATTCAAGAAGATTTCGATGAAAAGGAGCGCGCCCTCAGCCCCTTTCGGATGGCTTTTGAAGATGTGGAAATAGTCAAGGGCATATGTTCTGGCCTCTGTGACGATGAATTGCCAGTTTCGGTAAGGATGGGAGATTTCCTTGAGAAATGTATTAAGTCCTTCAGCCAACCCATAGTATCGTTCCATGATCTCTTGAATGACCTGGTACTTTGGATCCATCTTCACATCGATGTGATAGTCGGCCAGGTTGATTTCCAGGGCTTTGGAATGGACCATCATAAACTCCAGCTCAGGAAAAAGATAAGGCAATTAAAGGTGATGAAATCGTAAAAAGTCGAAAATGCTCTCTTTCCGTCATTCCGGCGAAAGCCGGAATCCAGTGTTATCAAGCACTTATGAAACCCCTGGACCCCGTTTTTCAACGGGGTGACGACTTTTTACGAAGCCATCAAAGGTCACCAATGACCGAAATCATAGCAACAGAGGTCTGATATTTCAAGCATGTTGATCGCAGAAAGACTCTTGATTGCGAAATTTTCATGGACTATATTTTTTTAGGATTGCCGGATCACCGGTCTCATTGCCGGGTCGATTTTTTTAAATGACGATGCCGAGGAAGACGATTGTGCCGATCTACGAGTACCAGGCCATTAATCCCGACAAGGGATGCTCCCGTTGCCGTAAGGTGTTTGAGATCATTCAAGGTATAGAGGAACGCCCGCTGGGTCGATGTCCGGCATGCGGAACCGAAGTTAAAAAACTCATTTCTCGATGCCTGGGTGTCATCATGGAGACCCCGGAAGCGATTAAACAAAACGAAAGAAAGATTCGGGACTATGAACAAGCCGGCATGTGGAGCCATGCGGCCGAAATGGCGGACACCTGTGCCGAAAAAACAAAAGACACCGGGTTGAAAGTCCGGGCCATCGAGGATTACCGGAAGGCCGGACACGATGTCGACGGCTTGACCGGGGAGTAGTTTGATCCGCTCAAATCAAACCGTCTTTTTTCTGCAATTCCAAGGAAGCCGCGGA